>WNFL01120492.1_pt1 | contig 24865 bp, 23 predicted proteins | sample 5400361 | NCBI WGS metagenome assembly WNFL01 (sample SAMN13153351, study PRJNA577476) | soil metagenome | isolation source: 40 cm soil on Douglas fir-dominated hillslope | place: USA:California | collected 2013-09-17
ACAGGAGTGCCGTCGGGTTGGCAATGCCCTTGCCGGCGATGTCGGGCGCGCTGCCGTGCACAGCTTCGAACACGGCGCACGTCGTGCCAAAGTTCGCGGCGCCCACGACGCCAAGTCCGCCCACGAGGCCCGCGCCCAGATCGGAGACGATGTCGCCGTACAGATTCGGCAGCACGAGCACGTCGAAACGCTCTGGGGTGAGCACCAGCTGCATGCACGCGGCGTCGATGATGCGCTCGTCGTAGGTGATTTCAGGAAACTCCCGCGCGACGGCCCTCACACTGTCGAGGAACAGCCCGTCGCTCATCTTCATGATGTTGGCTTTGTGAATCGCCGTCACGCGCTTGCGGCCCTGCCGTCGCGCGTGCTCGAACGCGAACCGGCCAATCCGCGTCGATGCTTTTTCCGTGATGATCTTCAGGCTCTCGACGACTCCCGGGACGATCTGATGCTCGAGCCCGGCGTAGAGATCTTCGGTGTTCTCGCGAACAATGACGAGGTCGACGTTGGCGAACCGCGAGGGCACGCCCGGCAGGTTCCACACGGGACGGAGGTTGGCGTAGAGATCGAGCCCCTTGCGCAAGCCGACGTTGACGCTCGTGAACCCCTCGCCGATCGGCGTCGTGACCGGTCCTTTGAGCGCGACGGTGTTGCGCCGGATCGACTCGAGCAGTTCCGGTGGAAGCGGCCTGCGGCCCTGCTCGACGGCAACGACGCCGGCGTCGTGACGTTCCCATCTGATGTCGACTTTCGCGGCGCCGAGGATCTGAACCACGGCGTCCGTAACCTCAGGTCCGATGCCGTCGCCCGGCACGAGAGTGATCGCGTGGGTCAAGCCTCTCATTATAATTGCCGCCTCGTGGGCGACGATGTGATCCGCATCGCAGTGGAGCAGGTGACCGCCGGCGTGCTCGACGCGTTGGCCCGCGACGAAGCGCCGACGTCGATCGCGCTGCGATTCCTTCTGCGCGCTTACGCGGCAACCGGACGCGACGATCTCCGCGACGCGATCGAGCCCGCACTTGCCCGCGCGCTCGAGCTGTCGGCCTCGGCGCCCGTCGACGAGTGCGCCGGGTGGCTTCTCCTGTTCGCCGAGGCAGCCGAAGCGTCCGGTGACGACCGGCTGCAGCCCGTGGCCGTCAGGCTCTTCGCAAGTGTCCGGTCGACGTGGGGACGGCAGCAGCGGCTCGATATTGCTGCCGCCGGCATCGACGCGTGTCTTCGCGCGATCGAAGTCACGACTGCCGACGATTCACGTCGCGATCTGATCCAATCCGCGATTGACGAGCTGGAACGCATCGTAGCCCCCGCATATCAGCCCGGACAGGGCGTGTCCGAAAAGCTGTCCGATCAGATCGCGGTCGCGTCGGCGCTGCTGACGGCGTATCAACGCACCGGCCGGCTGCCGTATTCGATGCTCGCGGAAGAGCTGATGCAGTCGGCGCGGCGGGGACTGTGGGACGACGAGCGCGGCGCCTTCGTCGCTGGCGTGGGGGATGTCGACAAAGATACGAGGCCGTGGTCGTGCTGTGCCGTCTGGCGGCGCTCCATCGCGCCGCGGACTATCGCGAGGCCGCCGTCATCGCCCCGGGCGCCGACTATGACGACGATGCCGCGCGGATTCTCCAGTCGCTGGCTGTCGACGCGCCCGAGCGCGGGCTGGCCGGCGCGATCTACGCCTTCGCCGCCGCCGAGCGTCAATCGGTACTTTGAAAACGGGAATCCCGCAATCTACAATCGGCGATCTGATGCCTCTAGACCGAGCTGCTCTGATTCCCGCACTCAAGAACGTCGCGACACGGCTCCGGATCGACTCGGTGAAGTCGACTTCCGAATCCGGCAACGGACATCCGACGACCTGTTGCTCGGCCGCCGATCTGCTGGCGGCGCTGTTCTTCGCCGAGATGCGGTTCGATCCCAAGGACCCGCACAACGTGGTCGCCGACCGCTTTGTGCTGTCGAAGGGGCACGCCGCCCCGATTCTGTACGCGCTCTGGGCAGAAGCCGGAGCATTCGATCGCAGCGAGCTGATGAACCTTCGCAAGATCGATTCGGACCTCGAGGGCCATCCGACGCCGCGATTGCCGTTTGTCGACGTGGCCACCGGTTCGCTTGGCCAGGGCGTCTGCGCGGCCATCGGAACCGCGCTCAACGCCCGCCGCATCAAGGCCGACTACCGGACGTACGTCCTGCTCGGCGACGGCGAGTCGGCGGAAGGATCGGTCTGGGAAGCGGCCGACGTCGCCGCCTTCGACGGCCTGGACTCGCTGTGCGGCATCACCGACGTCAACGGCCTCGGCCAGAGCCGGGCGACGATGTTGGGACACGACATGGAAGCGCTGGCGCGCCGCTGGCGCGCCTTCGGCTGGCACGCGATCGTCATCGACGGGCACGATTTCGACGAGATCCTCGATGCGTACGCCGAAGCGCGGAGCATCAAGCGTCAGCCGACGATGATCCTGGCGCGGACGATCAAGGGCAAGGGCGTGTCGTTTGTCGAGGGCAAGGACGGCTGGCACGGCCGTGCGTTCAAGAAGGGCGAGGAGCTCGATCGCGCGCTCGCGGAGCTCGAGCGGCAGTTCGTGCCTGCGCCGCCAGGCGTGAACCTTTCGCAGCAGATTCCGAAGCCGGCACCGCGGCCGCGTGCCGTGGAAACGCCGAAACCCGTGGCGCCGCCGCAATACAAGCTGGGCGAAGAGATCGCCACTCGCGAGGCGTACGGCGCGGCGCTGGTCAAGCTCGGCGAGGCCGACCCGCGCGTCGTCGTGCTCGACGCCGACGTCAAGAACTCGACGTTCAGCGACAGGTTCGAAAAGGCGTTTCCCGACAGGTTCTATCAGAACTTCATAGCCGAACAGGTGATGATCGGCTCGGCGATGGGCCTGGCGGCGCGCGGCGCCATTCCGTTCCCGTCGACGTTCGCGTGCTTCCTGTCGCGCGCGGCCGACTTCATCCGGATGGCGGCGATCAGCAACGTCGGGATCAAGATGGCCGGTTCGCACGCGGGCGTGTCCATCGGCGAAGACGGACCGTCGCAGATGGCGCTCGAGGATCTGGCGATGTGCCGGGCCCAGCCGGACATCGCCGTGCTGTATCCGTGTGATGCCGTCAGCGCGGAACGTCTGGTGGCGCTGGCCGCGTATCATCCGGGTGCCGCGTACATCCGCACGAGCCGCCCCAAGACCCCCGTGATTTACAGCAACGACGAGACGTTCACCATCGGTGGCCTCAAGGTGCTTCGTGAGAGCACGGCCGATGTCGCGACAGTCGTCGCGGCGGGCGTCACGGTGTTCGAGGCGCTGAAGGCGTACGACACGCTCAAAGCCTCCGGCACGCCCATTCGAGTGATCGATTTGTATTCAGTGGCGCCCGTCGACCGCGCCGGCCTGACTGCCGCCGGGCGAGCAACAGGCCGCCGTCTCATTACGGTGGAAGATCACTACGAGGCGGGCGGAATCGGCGACGCCGTAGCCGCCGCCGTCGCCGACGCGGGGCTGACCGTCCGCCGCCTCGCCGTCCGGGAGATTCCGCGCAGCGGGAAGCCCGAGGAACTGCTCGACCGCTTCGGCATTTCGGCCAACCACATCGTCGACGCGGTTCGGGCTGCCGTTCTGGCGCCAGCGTGAGTTATTCTTCCGGCATCGGCGGCAGCTTGCTCTTGTGCTCCGCCGCTCGAATCAGCCGCTCGATTTTCAACGCCGTCGCCGGCGCCACGGACTCGGGACCTTCATCGAGATATCGATCGAGCTCGTCGTAGCGGCATCCGAGCTCTTCTTCGTCGGCCTGGCCAAGCCACAATCCCGCGCTCGGCACGCGAGAGACGATCGGCGCCGGCACGCCGAGGTCGCGCGCCAGCGATCGGACCTCGCGTTTCAGCAACTGCCCGAGCGGCAGGATGTCGACGGCGCCGTCGCCGTACTTCGTGAACTGGCCCGCAGCAATCGCGGCGCGGTTGCTCGTCCCCGCGACCAGATAGTTGAGGCTGTTGGCCAGGAAGTACAGCGTCGTCATCCGCAGACGCGGTTTGATGTTGGCAAGCGGACGCCGATCGGCCGCGCTCGTCGGGCGCCCTGTCGCGGGAATGGTCTTGACGCCGGCTTGAGCGCAGGCAGTCAGCGTGTCGTACGCGGATGACAGATCGATGCGAATCGCGGTCAGCGAGAAGTGCGTGGCGATCGCCTCGGCATCGGCCTCATCCGCCGGATCGCTGTGGCAGGGGAGTCGCACGGCAAGAACGGCCCCGGGTGCGGCGAGCTGAGCGAGCCGCGCGACGACAGCTGAGTCGAGGCCGCCGCTCAGTCCGACGACGAGGCCGCGCGCACCCGCTGCGGCGATCTGCTGGCGCATCCAGTGCGCGATTGTCTCCGCTCTGGCCACAGTGTCAGGAGTTGGGGCTCGCCGGCCGGAGCGCTTCGGCCGTCGGCGAGTCGGGCCATATGGGGGCGGGCGTGGCGAGATACCCGGCGTGGGCGAGGCGGCTCTGAAACAGCGACGTCTCAGAGGCCCAGAAGATCAGCTTCACGCACAAACGGCCCAGCACGTACATCTGCCCAATCGCAAAGCCGACCCACATCATCCAACCGCTCCCGCCCGCGCGCGGAGCGAGCACGGCATACACCGCGATGGTCAGCGCGAACAGCGCGACATTGAGCGCATACACGCCAATCGCCGCTCCGGCGTTTCGCCGGACAAAATGCAACGCTGCGGCCAGCGCGCCGAACGCGCTGCGCCGATCCTCCACGACCGTGCGGACTTTCGCGTAATCGAAGATCACGTTGACGGCAGCGAGGCAGAGACCAAAGACGAGATAAAGGCCCGCGCGGATCATGAACGCGGTTCGCTCGACGTTGACGTTGCGAATCAACCGCGTATAGACGCGATCGAACAGCCACGGGTGCAGGTAGCCGAACATGAGCCCGTATACGACGCCCATCACGATCGCGAGGCGCACGAATCTGAAAAAGAAGCCGCCGGACGCCGAAAAGAATCCGTGAGCGCGAGTGGCCCGGTCGCGCGCATAGCGGTCGATGATGCCGCCGGCCAGAAACAGCCACGCCGCGATGTAGACGCCCGCGGCGCCGATGACGAGGACCGGGCGAGGGACGGCGTCCATGAATGCGCTCAGGTTGTCGAGCACGGCGCCAAAACCGATGATGGTGGGACGGAAGGTCGTGCCGAGGCCGGTAGCCTGATCCGCGAACTCCTGCATCCACTCATAATTCACACCCTGTGCCGCCGACGTGGCGGCGAGGCTGGCGCCGAGATGGTTCATCAGCTCGGTCCGGAGCGAGAGGGCGAGCGGCAGGCTGATCGCGGTCGTCACCAGCCAGACGCCCGCGACGATCGCCGGCGCTTTGAAGACACGGCGGATGCCGTCGCGCCATGCCTCCGCGGCGTTGACCGGTGTCATACGAACACGCTCCACGTCAGCAGGCAGTCCTGCAGCCACACCATCCACTTCAGCGACCACTTCGTGGCCGCCTTCGGCCCGAACTTGTCGAGCGGCGTCAACGCCCTCGAGTTGTTTGTGAGGTTCACGTCGAGCAGCAGCACGTGATCGGGGTCGGCTTGCGCCGTGACCGCACGCTGCGGAAAGTCGTACGTGTAGAGGTGCCACCGGTCCTTACCGTCCCAGTGTTCGACGACTTTCCGTCCCTCGGTGAACGTGACGCGGACGTCGATCGGAAAGATCGCTTCGCCGTATCGGCGCGCCACGACCAGCGTGCGGTACCGATCGCCGTCCTTGTCGCTGCGCAGCTCCTGGATGCCGTAGTCGAAGACATTGGAGCTGCGGTACACCTGATCGAAATAGCCGGTGAGATCGCGCCCGGACACTTCGCTGGCGGTGTCGAAGAAGTCCTGCGGTTTCGGATGCCTGAACTTCCACCGCGAGAAATAAGTGGACATGGTCTTCTGCACCGTGGGCCAGCCGAGCCAGCGCTCCATCGTGTTCAGCCAGAGCGCCGTCTTGTTGTAGGTGATGACGCCGCCCGTCGCTGGATAGTAGCGGAAGCTGGTCATCGACTGCGGATCGCCCTTCGGATTGCGCCGGTAACCGGCGAATCGATTCCAGACGATTTCGCGATCCGCGACGATGTCCTTGAAGACGTACGGAATGAAACCGCCGAAATAGCGCTGACTCACGTAGGTCGGCGAGGCCCACGTGCCCATGACACGCGCTTCTGAAAACGTGTTGATGCCCTCGTCCATCCACGCGTCTTCGAACTCGTTGCTCCCCACGATCCCGTAAAAGAACTGGTGACCGGCCTCGTGGACAGCGACGTCTTCGGGATCGTCGACGTGGTCGGGCGCAAGCCATCGCGTTCCAGCCGTGAACAGCGTCGGATACTCCATGCCGCCGGCGCCGCTCTGATACGCCGGGTCGATGATCGTGATGTGGCCGTACGGATACGCGCCGTACCACTCGCCGTAGTACTTGAGCGCGGCGCGCGTCGCTTCGAAGTGGCGCGCGATCTGGCTCGTGTGTTCCGGCTGGATGAGCAGACGCATGTCGACCGGCGGCAGGCTCGCGTGTTCAAACCGCGCCCGACGCTCGACGTAGTCGGGGCTCGTGGTCCAGACGAAGTCATGGACGTCGTCCTGGTAGTAGCGGTGGGTAGTGGTGCCGTTGGCGTTGTCGTGGCGTTCGCGCTCGACGCCGGTGGCGCCGAGAACCCATCGCGCTGGCACCGTCATGCGCACGTCGTACGAGCCGTAGTCGGAGAAGAACTCCGTGCCGCTGTGGAACTGATGGCAGTTCCATCCCTCATCCTGCAGTACGCCCAGCTTGGGAAACCACTGCGCGATGAAGAAGTAGTTGCCGATGACGCCCGTTCGCGCGAAGGTGCGCGGCACATGAGCCGTCCACGTCAGCTCGATGGTGAGCGATGCGCCCGGCGCGACGGGCTGCGGAAGCCGCGCGGCCAGCACGGTTCTGTCATCCGCATTGCCATCGTCGGGCGCGATGAATCGCATCACTGTTGTGAGGTCGGCCCGCGCGTTTCCGCGAACGCCAAGAGAGGTGACGTCGATCCGGGCGCGTTCGTCAGGTCTGACCATCGGAACGGTGCGTCGCGAACCCAACTTCGTTTCGCGCAGCCATGTCGAGTGATCGTCCCGCCACGCGTTCCAGTACAGGTGGAATTGCAGTTCCGTCGCCGGCTTCGTCGTGATGTTGCGCCACAGGATGACTTCGGAGCCCGTGATGGTCCGGCTCGTGATGTCGAGCTTCGCGTCGATGATGTAACTCGCGTTGCGCGGCGAGAGCGCCGGATCGATCGTGCCGCCAGCCTCGGCATGCGCCGACGCTGCCGCCGCGAGTGACCAAAGAGTCATCATCGAGAAGTGAAGCAGCCGCATCGGTGAATCCGTGCAGAATCCTACATCGGAAGGACACACCTCTGCGCGCGGCCGTCGGCTATAATTCGCGCATGCCAAGCATTCGAGTCGTGCACTTCGGCCTGGGTCCGATTGGCGCAGCCGTGGCCCAGGAGATCGCCGAACGTCCGGGCTTCAAGATCGTCGGCGGCATTGATATCGACGCGGCAAAAGTCGGACGCGACGTCGGCGACGTCGCCGGCCTGAAGGGCAGAATCGGCGTCAAGGTCGAGGCAGACGCTGCCAAGGCGCTCAAGAAACTGAAGCCGCACATCGTCGTGCTTTGCACGAGCTCGACGATCAAGGCGGTGATGCCGCAGATCGAGACCATCCTCAAAGCGAAAGTGCCGATCGTCTCCACGAGCGAAGAGCTGGCGTACCCCGGATATACGCACGTCCGGCAGGCGCGCCAGATCGACAGCTGGGCGAAGAAGGCCAAGGTCGCGGTGCTCAGCACCGGCGTCAATCCGGGTTTCATCATGGACACGCTGCCGATCGCGCTGACGGCAAGCTGCCGTCGCGTCGATCGCGTGACCGTCAACCGCGTGCAGGACGCTCGCAATCGCCGGCTGCCGTTTCAACAGAAGATCGGCGCCGGTCTGACGACCGAGCAGTTTCAGAAACGCGTGAACGACGGCAGCATCAAGCATGTCGGCTTCACGGAATCGATCGCGATGATCGCCGACGCGCTCGGCTGGACACTCGACCGCATCACCGACAAGGTCGAAGCGAAGATCGCGCAAGTGACCATTTCGAGCGAGTACCTGGCCGTCGACCCCGGCTATGTGTGCGGCATCGTTCAGGAAGGCATCGGTTACCGGAAAAAGGAGCCGGCCATTCGTCTGTATATGGAGGCGTATCTCGGCGCCCCGGATACGTACGACTCGATCGAGATCGAAGGATCGCCCCGCGTGTCGGTGAAGGTCGCCGGCGGCATCCACGGCGATACGGCGACAGCCGCACTGGTGGTCAATTCGCTCTCGAAGGTGCTGGCCGCGTCACCCGGGCTGCACACGATGAGCGACATGCCCCTTCCATCCTTCTTCGCAGGAAACTAGCCGACACGGTGCATGTAGTCGCGCGCTGCCCGAAGTGCGATGCGGGCCTGCCGGTTCACGCCGCCAAGAACGACGCTCCGGACATGATCAGATGCGGCGCCTGTAGCCGCGAGATTCCGATGTCGCTGTCCGCGGCTGTGCTGGCGGACGAGGCCGTCGATCGCTGTCCGGTCTGCAGCGGCGCCGACTTTTACGTTCGGAAGGATTTCAACCCGAAGCTCGGCCTCACGATCGTCGCGATCGGCGCCCTGATCAGCGCTGTCTTCTACTGGTTCAAGCGCGACTTGATCGCGTACGGAATTCTCGCCTTCGCCACGCTGATCGATCTGGTGATTTACCGCCGGCTGAAGGAAGTAACCGTCTGCTACCGCTGCCACTGCGAATTCCGAGGGGCCTACAAACGCACGGCCCCCGCCTTCGATCTCCACACCGCGGATGAGCTCGAGCAGGAATACGAGCGGAAGATCGGAAGGGAGCTCATCAAGATCGCGCTGCAGCTCCGCGCATCGCCGCAGATTCGTGGCACATTCGTGCTTCAGATGCTCAACAGCTGCGGTGATGTCGGCTCGAAAACGCCGGAACACCTTCACGGTCACGGGCTTCGCCCGTGACGATTCAGGGCGGCGTTTCTTGTGCGGCATTGGGAAGATCGAATATGGCCGATTCCCCTAGCCGATATCACTAGGCGAAACCCTTAGGTCCGTGGTTTTCGTGCAACAGGGTGCCGATCCCCCGCTCAAAAAAGGGTCACCTCCACGGCGTGTCCTTCTTCAACGACGCTCTGATCGGCTGGAATCTGAATGTAGCCGTCGGCGTGCGACAGACTTGTAATCTCGCCGGAGCCCTTGAACGCCGGCATCGCAACGCCACGCTCCAGCGTCACCGTGTAGAACTGCAGCCGGCCCGCCTGCGACACGATCCGTCGTCCCAATGGGACGGTGACCGTGCGGTTCGGCGCTTCCGGCAGGCGGGCTAACGCGCGCAGGTAGGGAATCAAGAGCACGTAAGGGTTCGCCCAGCACGACGTCGGGTTGCCGGGCATTCCAAGCTGTGGGCTTGCCGGGTTTGACCGCTATGCCGTGAAACACCATCTCGCCCTTCGCGGCAACGAGGTCGAGGATCAGATCGCGCTCGCCGACGGAACTGCCTCCCGAGAAGACGATGATGTCGGCGCCGGCGCAGGCGTCGAGCGCGGCGCCAAGCGACGAGATGGTGTCGTCCACAGGGGGCCTGGCATCGGCGACACCGCCGTTTGATTCGACGATGGCGGTCAGCGTGAACCGATTCACATCGAAGATCTGACCCGGCCCCAGCGAGCGCCCCGGCTCGACAACTTCGTTCCCCGTCGAGAGAATCGCCACGCGCGGCCGTTCGTACACCTCCACAGCCGGGCGTCCGATGGCGGCGACTGCGCCTATGCGGCCGGGATTGAGCAGCTCGCCTTTGCGGACGACAGTCGCGCCAGCAGGGATGTCTGCACCGCGCCGGCCGATGTTCTGTCCCGCGGGTGCCGCGCACGCAATCAATACGGCGTCGCTTCCATCCCTTGCTGTCTGCTCGACCATCACAACCGCGTCGGCGCCCGCAGGCAACGGAGCACCAGTGGCGATTTCCGCGCACGTACCTGGTCCGATCGCCACTGTCGGGGACTGCCCCGTGTAGAGGCGATCGACAATGCGAAGACGCACGGGCGCACCGGCGGACGCGCCTGATGTGTCGGCTGCGATCACGGCGTAGCCGTCCATCGCCGAGCGGGCGAACGGTGGGACGTCGATCGACGAGGCCACGTCTTCAGCCGAGACGCGACCGCCGGCCGAGCCGAGACTCACGAGCTCGGTGCGTGTGATTGGCACGACGGCGGCATCGAGCCGGCGGCGCGCTTCGTCGAAGGAAATAGTCGATGTGAAAGGACGCACTCCCTATCTTGTCGCCTCTCGCACCAGATGTCCCAGCTCGGGGATGAGCAGCTTCTCGAGCGCCAGACGGACGGCGGCTTCAGATCCGGGCAGCGCGGCGATGATGCGTCCGGCGACGACGCCGGCGAGCGCCCGGCTCAACATCGCGCCTGAGCCGATCTGCTCGTAGCTCAGCGCGCGAAACAGTTCGCCGAAACCATCGAGGCGTTTCCACAGCATGCTGCTGACGGCTTCGTACGTGCAATCGCGCGACGTGATGCCGGTGCCGCCGGTCGTGATGACGACCTGCACGTCGGGATTGGCGAGCTGCCGCCCGATCGCATCGCGCAGCTGTTCGGGATCGTCTCGAACGAGCGAACGTCCGACGATGTGATGACCGGCGGCGGTCAGCAGTTCGACGATCGCGCGGCCACCCGAGTCGGTGGCTTCTGTTCGCGTGTCGCTGACGGTGACGACGTAGCAGCCCACGCTCTTTGGCGCCGTGGCTTTGTGTTCGAGGTCGGTCCTCGCGGGCATGCGCGGACATTGTACAGCGCGCCTGTTTGGCGACCCTGGTGACGGAAGACGGGGCGATCGCCTGTGATAAACTCACAAATTCGTCCGACCCCGCCGTTCCGTGGGGGCCCATAGCTCAGTTGGATAGAGCGTCTGGCTACGAACCAGGAGGTCGCAAGTTCGAGTCTTGCTGGGCCCACCATCTTCGAAACCGCACCATTAGAGCGCGTTGAGAAACGCGACCAAGTCGGTTTTTTCCTGCGCCGTAAGCCCGATGTGGAACCGCGTGTCGTAGAAGTCGACGACTTCTTCGAGCGTTGCAGCGGCGCCGTTGTGGAAGTACGGCGCGCGGGCCGCAAGCGCGCGGAGCACGGGCCCTTTGAACTTGCCGACGTCGCTCCATTTCCCGGTCACCATCGCGCGCCCCGGATCGGTCGTCGCGATCGTTTCCTGTGTTGTCCGGTTGCGCAGATGGAACAACGGCAAGTCCGGCGTCCGGCGGGCGGCGTCGGTCAGCCCGAGATTCAGGGGCATCGAAATCGAGTGGTTTCCCGCGTTCGGTGTGTCGTGGCACACCGTGCAGCTCCCGTTGAACGATCCAGGAATCGGGTCGCCGGTGCCGCCGTTGAGGCCGCCGACGTTGTCGATGACAAACGCGCGTGTGTTGAACAGTGCCTCGCCGCGCGCGATCGCGCGGCGCCCAGGCGACTCGTGCTCCCATGCCTTGAAGATCGTGAATACCTCGGGATTCAACCCGCCGGATGATGTGGCGCAGGCGCCTGGCATGATCGGGAGCAGGTTCAGCGGGTCGTTGATCCCGATGCAGAACGTCTGCCTGGACAACGCCCCGGGTCCGCCGTGCGCGCCGTCCGCGCTGAGGCTGCCGGCGCCGTGGATGTTCGTCTGCGCCGTAAACAGACCGAGCTCGAACTTGACGATCTCCTTCGCCTGCATCAATGAAATCGGGGCGCCCTGCGCATGGCCCGTCGTGGCGTCGTTCGCCTGGGTTTCAAGATCGGCGCTGATCGCCTGCCCCTTGACGGTCTCGCGGCCGTCCCACATCACCGTGCTGAGGAAGCCGAGGTTGGTCGACGGAAGCGGCCGGCGGTACATCGACCCCTGAGACACCGGTGTCCCGCACTGGTAGGGGTCGTCCACGTATTCGATGGTGAATTCGGCCTTGACGGGAACGGGGAGTCCGATGCGAATGAGGCCCTTGTTCAGCAACAGGCTGAATGCGTCGCGGCGTTTGCCCAGCGTGGAGATATCGGCGCCCTCGCAGTTTGAGCCGTCGTTGTTGCGGAAGATGGGGTCGAGGCCGCCCGTACTCTCGAAGCGCTCCCGGATACGAGGTGGCGTCACGGTCCAGGCCTGATCGGGCTGGTGGCAGGTGAGGCAGGAGCGGCCGTTCGTTCCCAGGTCCTGGAAGAACGGGTTGTCGAAGTCGAACGACTCTTCCGTCGTGATCGTTCGCTCGACGCCGACGCCGTCGCTGAACGTGAGTTCGTTGCGCCGAGGCTCGTCGGCGCCCGTGTATCGGAGTTCGCTTCATGTCCGTTCTCCTTCACCCGTGGCCTGGGGGCAAGATCGCCCCCGTATGAAGAAGATCGGAAAGGACGGACGAAAGACGACAGGGGTTACTGGCCGGCCACGTTCAGAGCGGCTGATGCCGGAGCGTCCGGTGGAGGTAGATACGCGCCTTTTCCCAGTGGCGCTGAATCGTCCGCTCGGACGTGCCGCGCATGGCGGCGATTTCAGCGAACGAGAACCCGCAGAAGAACTTGAGGTCGACGACCTCTGCGAGCGCCGGGTCCGCGGCGGCGAGCTCGTCGACGGCCTCGCCCAGATCCGACAGCTCGCGAACGTCGGCACCGGCGAGGCTTTCGACGATGTCCGTGCGGAGCGACGTGATTTCAAACTGGCCGCCGCGCTTCTGCGCTTGACGGTTTCTCGCGTGATCGATGATGAGGCCTCGCATCACTCGCGACGCGTAGCCCATGAATCGTGCGCGATCGGGGAACACCGCATTCGGCTTGTCGGCCCCGGCCGCCATGTTGAGGTACGCCTCATGAAGGAGCGTCGTCGCGCTGACGCTGAGCGGCGCGCCCTGTCGCGAGAGCTCGTGCCGGGCGAGCCGATGCAGTTCGTTGTACAGAGCGGAGAACAGTGGCTCCGCCGCCGACCGGTCGCCCTGTTCGACCGCGGCGATGAGCGAAGGAATCGTGTTCGGCCGGGTCAAGAACCGTTCGTCAGCCTGATGAGTCGATCGCCGTCCGGCGCGGCAGAAGTAGTACCAGCGTTGCTGGTGCAGAAATAAATCGCGCCGTCCGGACCGACGACGACGTCGCTGATCCGGCCGTATTGTCCGTCGAAGAGATGTTCGGTGATCTCGATGCGGTTCGCGTCAGATGTGCTGAAATGCACGCGCCGCAGGTGCCGTCCGTTCAGCCCGCCGATAAATAAGTCATTCGTAAATCCGGCGATGCGCTTGCTCGCGTAGAACGCCGCCCCAGAGGGATCGACTGGCGATTCGAATGTCGCGCCGGCGACGGTGCCGAGCGTGAAGTCCCTGATGAAGTCACGGCCCTGCCAGTCGTGTCCCGACAGCCAGAGACGCCCGGTGGCGGGATGCCAGTCGAACCCGCCGACGATCGCCTCGCCCGACGAAATCACCGGCGTCGCCGACGGGTTGTCGCGTGGAGTCGTCCCGTCCGCATTGATCCGCAGCATCTTGCCGGCATACGACCCGTAGCTCTCGGCCGTCGCCTGATCGCCGGCAGGGAACGCGACGTAAACGGTGTGATCGGCGCCTACATGGATGCGCGGCGGATGGAGCGGCGCCGAGAGCACCCGATCCTCGAGGATGACCCCTGGCTCGCCGAAGACTCCGTTCGTGTCGCGAAGCCGCAGAATGCGATGGACGAAGCCGTCGTTCCGATCGCGCGCAGCGTATGCGACGAACACACGGCCGTTTGACGCGAACTCCGGATCGAGCGCGAGACCGACCAGTCCGACGTCGCTAGTCTGCGCCGCGTCGCCGAGCTGAAGCGCCGGCTGCAAGAGGACTCTTCCGTTCTGCCAGACGAGGATGCTGCCGTCACGATTTGCGATGAACACCCGGCCGTCGGCAGCGGCGGCGAGTGAGGAGGGCGCCGCCAATCCGGTGGCCAGCGTGTCGGCCGCGAGTTGAATGCCGTCGAAGCTCGTGACGTTCCGGGGAGGCTCACTGACAGCGGCCGTGACCGCGGCCGCCGCGGGCTTGGACGCGACGACGTTGAGGAGCAGCGTGGGCGATTTCGCGCCCAGTTGATGCGCCCCGTCGATCTCTTCGGCGGCGATCTCGAACCGGTGAGAGCCAACCGACATTTTCGGCAGGCTCGCCGCGCACGCGAACGCGCCATTCGTCGACGTCCCGGCGCATGCGACAGTCGTCAGCACCTGCGACACGTCGTCCACATAGCCGAGGTAGTGGTAATGCGAGAGCTGGCTGGCGCTGTCGGCCGGCTGGTCCCATCCGATTTTTTCGGTCCCGGTGACGGTGATCGCGCCCGATGGTGAGGAAGGCGATCCGGTTGATGGCGCTTGAGGCGGCGGAGAAGATGAAGAGCTGCTGTCACCGCCGCACGCCGCCTCGATCAGCGTGACGACGATGCAGAGCCACCGTGCGTGCCGCAGAGTCGAGGCTCGCATTGTTCAGGTGATGCAAGTGTAGCCGACAGTCGGGGGTACGTCAGACTGAGCCGTAACGAGCTCAGCTATTTCTCTGACGTTTGTGCCGGCTGCACGTCGAGCAGCAGCGTCCCCGACCTCGCTCCGCGGCGTCGCGGCCCATCCATCTCCTCCGCGGCCAGTTGCAATGCGTGTGGGCCGGAAGACAGCTTCGGGAGTTTCGCCGTACATGGAAACATCCCGTTGGCGGGCGTCGTCGCGGGCGTCGTGTCGCACGTGGTGCCAGCCAGTTCCTGCGGAACATCGTCGACGTACACGATGAAGTGGTAACGCGCGAGCTGCGTGGCGCCGATCGCGGCTTGATCCCAGACGATCTTTTCTGCGCCGGTGACCGAAATGGGCGGGCCCGGCGATCCCGTGAAAGGGGCCTGCGGCACCGGGTCGCCGCGTCTGCAGGCACCGGCGAGCAGCATGCCGGCGAAGGCAGCGAGCAGCGGCATGGATGGCCGCAATCGCATGGTTTTGTGTCTCGACTCGCGGATGCTGCAGTGTAACTCGGAGTATGCTGGCGGCATCCGCCGGTCTTCGCGGGACTCTCATGGATGCTGTTCGACGGGCGTGCGGTTGGTGGACCATGGGCACGGCGGCGGCGACGTCGGCCGGCTTCGCCGTTTTCGCCGTCCGCTCGAGTCCGCCGGCGTTCTCCGTGGCGTCTGCGTGTGTGTCGATCCTCGCAGTATCGCTGGCCGTCAGGCTGATCGCGTGGGTCGCGACGGCCGGCGCGTCATTCGGCCGTGAAGAACGGCTGGTCGCGTTCGTGATGCTGCTCGCGATTGGATTCGGCTGGCTCGGCACCAGGGAATGGATTACCGAGCGCGACTTCGACTATCGCGCCGCGCAGCAGAAGGCCGACCTGATTCTCGCGCTCCGCGAGCTCTCCGCCCGCGTCAACGGGTTCGCAGGCGCGAGGGATCGAGCGGCACCGCCGCACCCGCGTCCGGCAACCTGGCAGCGCGACGAAGACAACTTCGAGCGCTTTGAAGCAGAAACCGCGGTCGAGTACGAGCGCCGCTTCGGAGCGAAGGTTCGGCTCGCCCACGACCTCGTGGGGATCCGCGGTGTGTCTGATCGCGACTTCGAGACCCTCTATCGCCATCCCGCGAACGAATTCCAGATCCGCGTGATCGCGAAGAAACTCGACGCGCTCGCGACGACGCTCAGCCGCCGCCGCTGAAGATCCCTTCAGTTCTCACGCTACCTGCCATCGGCAAAGACGAACCAGGCCATGCCGTCCGACACCACCGTGACGTAGTCGGCGCGGCTGGTGAGCGGGATCGCGTCCTGCGGACGTTCGCGGCCGCGTCCTTCGAGCGCGTCGCCGGCGGCCGGCTTGACGAACACCGTGCCGCGCGAGTCGACGCGCCTGATTGTCAGGAATCGCGATGTGGCTGTCGCCGCCGGCGGGAGCGTCAGCGTCAGGCTGTTTGACGACGGCGGCATTTCCACCAGGTAAATCATCGTCGCGTTGGTCGGACCAAGCGCGAGCGGCCCGCCTGCAGAAACCGTCTGCGAACGAAAGATCAGGCCGAGACCCGGAGCACCGGCCGGCCCGGTCGGACCCGCTGGACCCTGAGGACCAGTTGCGCCCGCTGGACCTGCAGGACCTTGAGGCCCGGTTGGGCCGGTTGCGCCAGTCGCGCCTGTCGCGCCAGGTGCGCCGGCTGCTCCGGGGGGGCCCTGCAGTCCCTGCGGTCCTTGTGGGCCCTGCGCTCCGACTGGCCCCTGCGGCCCCTGTGGACCTTGTGGGCCCGGCACGCCGCTGGGAATCACGACGCTCACCTGCACGGTGTCCGACGCCGATTGATTGTTCGTGTCGGTTGCGGTGAACGCGTACGTGTACTGCGCCGGCGCGCGCGTCAACGTCAACGCGAGCGAGTTCGACGCGGCGAGGGGCGCACCGTTCTCTTTCCAGGCGTAGTTCAATGCGCCTGTACCCGACGCGCTCGCGCTCAGGGTGAACGTGCCGAGGCCGAACTCGTTGGTCACGACGATCTGATCCGCGCCGGCATTCACAGACGGCGGCGGCACGGCCGGCAGCGAGATGTACGCGATCGCCGGATCGTGATCGGAGAGACGCTCCATCCTCGCGGGATCGTTGCGGAACACCACGGGGAAGTCGGCGTTCATGCGAACATGCGCCACGCTCGTGATGTCGCCGGCGAGGTTCGCCGTCGCAAGCACGTGATCGAGCGTCTGCGCATTGCCATCGAACACGTAGGAGTAGCGCTGCTCGACTGGCCCGGTATCAGACACGAGCACCAGATCCGGCGTGACGAGGTCGGAGCTCGCGAGGGTCACCTGATCCGCGGCGCTTGGCGCCCCTCTGATGGTGGCGATGCCGTCGACATAGCCGTCATTCACGTTGAACGCATTGAAGTCGCCGATCACGAGAATCCGCTCGGCCGGATCGGTGCTCTGCCTCGTCTGAATCAGGTTGGCGAGAAACTCCGCCTGCGCGCGCCGTTTTGCGCGAACGCGCTGGCCATCGGCATCGTTTGTCGCGACTCCGTTGAGCGATCGCAGGTGGTTGTTGACCACGGTGATCGGCCTGGCGCTCGACGCGGGCTTTTGAACGATGGCTCGCAGCACCAGCGGCGGACGGTCATTCAGCAGATCGTTCGCCATCGTCGTGGGGTTGACGAACGTCGCGGTCTTGCCTTCCTGCGTGACGTCGACGACGTTGACGACCGTGCTCTTGACGAGGAAGCCCACGTCGATGCCGCCGACGTCGTTTCCTTCGACCAGGTACGCCGCGTACTGAGGACTGGGATCGCCTGCGGCGACGGCGTCGTCGTTGATTTTCTGCGCGAGCGCCTGGAGCGTGGAGAGGTTCTCCATTTCCTGCACGCCCAGAATGTCTGGCGTTCGCAGTCCCACACGGATGGCCAGCGAGGCTTTGTTCAACCGGTTGTTGAAGGCGGTCGCCGTCAACGCCACGTCGTCCACGGATGGATCGTTGGTGGTGTCGAAGAAACGCTCCATGTTGAAGGAGGCGACGGTGAAGGCATGCGCGTCAGGCGGTGTTGCAGGCGCGGCTGTCGCGCTGCCGCTGATCGAAAGGGGCGCCGACGGATCCGGATAGATCGTGTACGTCCGGAACTCATATCCGAGGACGCCGACCATGCCTGTGATGGTCTGTCCCGAAGCGACGTCGAGTGCAGGCGCGCCGATCTGAACGTCGCTGTCGATGCGGAAGCGCTCGGGGTTCTCGTCGAAGATCGGGACCGTGGCCGGCGCTTCGCCAGGAGGAGGCGTCAGAAGCTCGATGCCAGGCTCGCGGAACGGCCGCGGCGTGCCGGTGATGACGGCGTAGAAGGCGCCGGTTGACGTCGCGGTCGCGTTGGCTTCGTTGATGTTCCCTTGCGTAGGTCCAGTCACCGTCAACGATGTCACCGCGACACGCATGCCTTCGAGCCGTTCGAGCTGCTCGAGGTTCGCGCGCTTGTCCGGACCGGCGTTGGTGCTGAGCATCGCCGCCGTGATTACCACAGGCGCCGGCAGCGCGTTGCCAGTCGAATTCAGCGTGACCGTCGGCGCCGTCAGCTCGGTGACCGGAAGCTGCGTCGGGTCTGCGTTCGGAATGAATTCCTGCACGATGCCGGCGACGCTGACATCCGAGCCAACGGTCACCCCTGGTGCGGACGATGTGAAGACGAACAGACCCTCCGAGGTCTCTGGCACGCCGTCGTCTTCGACAGCGAGCGATTGCAGGAAAAAGCCGTTCGACCGAATCGCCGTGACGATGCCTCGAGTCGCGACGCTGTTTCCGGCGAATGGCGACACGCCGCCCGAGCCTTGAATCTGGTTGATCCGCAGATTCATCGGCGGCGGGGCTGCCACTGTCAGCGCGATGGTCGCGCCGCCGGTGCGCGACTGCGCATCGGTGATCGTTGCCGCCAGCAGTCTTGCGCCCGGTGTAGCGCCCGCCGACACGATGGCCTGAAATGAGAAGGTGTTGGCGCCGTCGTCATGGAATGTCTGCGCAGCCGAGCCGCCGATCGTGCTGAGGTCGGCAGCCACCGAGATCCCCGTGCTCGTTGGTCCGCTTCCCGGCGACACGTTCACGGTCAGCAGCGTCGTTCCGCCCGGCGCCACGGATGCGGGGTTCGCCGCGCCGATGCCGGATGGATTCGTCGCGCCCGAGCAGGCATTGACGGATGAGCTCGTATTTCTTGGCGCCGGTGCGCCGGCGGAGAAGTCGGTGGCGTTGTTGTCGGTGTCGGTGCAACCGTTCGCGTTGCGCGAGGCGGCCGTCGTGTTGGTCAGTGCGGGTGTCGGCGAACCTTCGGAGCAGTTCGCGCCGCCGTAGCCGATGAAGTCCACGGCGCCGGTCGGGCACATGCTGGCGAAGGCAGTTGTCGAACTGGCAAGCGCGACTTTCCCGGCGGTCGCGCTCAGCGCGATCGTGCCCGTGGCGTCAGGCGCCGGGAGGTTGACGGTTCCTCCAGCGCCGACGGCTTCCTGCACGAGGTAGTACTGCCCAGGCTGAATGGTTCCGCTGAGCGTGGTGACCTGCCACGCTCCGGTGGTGCTGCCCGAGCTGTTGTACTGAACGCTCCAGCCGACCAGGCTGACAGGCGACGATCCCCGGTTGAACAGCTCGATGAAATCGTTCTTCAGGGTGGCGCCGGCGTTTCCGCCGCCGCCATAGACCTGGCTGATGACGACCGAGCTCGAGATGGCCCGGGGGTGGCCGGCCATGAACAGCAGAACGGCAACGACGGCTGCGAGAGACACAAAGCGTTTCATCGAGACCTTCTCCAGAGTAGTGGCGTATCGGTTCAGCGAATTGTCCAGAGGTGGACGGTCGTGCCTTCCAGTCGAACGGTCGCTTCAGGTTTCCAGTCGCCCATCTCGAACCGGTGCGAGACGACCCGTGACCCCGGTTTGAGTTGCTGTTGGAGCAGCGATCGCAGCCGCATGTTGATCGAGTTCGACAGGTAGAGCGTCACGACCGTCGCGTCAGAAAGGTTGGTCTTGAACAAGTCGCCCTGCAGAAACGTGACTTTGTCGGATACGCCCGCCTTGCTGGCGGCCTTCGTCGCATCCTTGATGAGCCCGGCGTCCAACTCGACGCCCACGCCTCGCGCGCCGTACTTCTTCGCCGCGGCGATGACGATGCGGCCGTCGCCCGATCCGAGGTCGTAGACTACATCGTTCTCAGTGACGCGAGCGAGCTTGAGCATCGCGTCCGCCACGCCGCCCGACGTCGGTACGTAGTGGATATCCGGCGTCGGCACTGCCGGCACCGTCGACGTCTGAGCCGCAGCGACTGCGGCGATTGACGCGGCGGCAATCACCGCAATTCGCGTGGCCGCGGTCCATCCGGCACGCAAGCGTCGCTGGAACGCTTCGGTCATAATCGACTCCCCGTGGAACTCGTGTCGCGCGCCCGTATTTTAATGGCTGTCTGCTGTTCGGCGCTGCTCACCGGCGCCTCCGTCCACGCGGCGGGCCAATCTGAATCCGGCGTCGCCGACGTGCTTGTGTCCCGTCAGCTCGCCGCCCGGCTGCATCTGGCCGTCGGCAACGTAATCACGTTGGCCGCGGATCCCGCAGGCGCGCGAGCCGGCAGGTTCCGCGTCGCCGGCGTCTATGAGCCGACGCCGGACCCGATGAAGTTCAATGTGGAACGGCTGGAAGTCCTGCTGCATCTCGACGATCTGATCGGTGTCGCGGCGGATCCGGCCGATCCGTCGTCTGCCGACACCGTGTCGGCGATCAACGTCCGCCTCGACGATCCGTCGGCGGGCGCCGGGTTCTCCCGCGCGCTGTCGGCCCGCGCGCCATTCGTTGTCGCCGGCCAGACGGGCGGCTCCGAGAGCGCGACGTTCGTCGTCATCGACCGCTTTCACACGGCGATCGCCGTCGTCACGGTGATCGGCAGCACCGCGTTTCTTCTGGCGCTGATGGTCATCCGCGCCGAAGAGCGGAAGGAAACGGTCGGCGTGCTCCGGCTGATTGGCATCTCGCGAAGAACCATTCTCGCGGAGGTCGTGGTCGAGGGCCTCGTCGTGGCCGTGGCAGGCGCCGTGTTCGGCGTTCTCTTTGCCTGGCTGGCGCAGCGGGCCGTGAATCTGTTTTTTCAGTCGAGATACGACACCACGCTCGTGTTCATGCGCATCACGCGGGCCATCGCACTGCGATCGATCGTCGTCGCGCTTCCCGTGGGCGTCGTCGCCGGCACGGTGGCCTCGTGGCTGCTGTTGCGCCGCGGGATGACCGCGCTGGTGAGGCGATGACGGCCTTTGAGCTCGCGTGGCGCACGGCGAGACGCTATCGGGCGCGCGCCGTCCTGGCTGTCGCGGGCGTTGCCGTCATCGGCGCGCTCAACTTCGACATGCTGATGCTCGCGCGCGGATTGCTGCTGTCGTTTGCGGATCTCATCAACAACACCGGCTACAACATCCGCATCGTCGGCAGCGCGGGCCTTCCTCTTGCGCGGCTGCCGGTGGAGGAGGCGGGGAAGCTCGTCGATCAGATTCGCGGACTGCCGGAGATCGCGTCGGTCGCGATTATGAGGACCGAGCCGGCGGTCGTTGCGCAGCCGAGCCGGCCGCCGATCGGTCTCGAGTTGATTGGCACCACGGATTTCTCTGGCGAGGGCATCTGGAAGCTGATCTCGGGAACCGGGCTGGCCGGGCAGGTCGAGCCGCCCATCGTCGTGTCGAAGGCGCTCGCCGCGCGGCTCGCTCTTGCGGCGGGGTCGATCGTGCGGCTTCGCGTGAGGATGGCCGGTGAGATGTCGGCGCTGCCGTCGATGACCTTTCGGGTGGCCGGAATCGCCAGTTTTCCGTTCGAGGCCCTCGACGCGTACATGGCCGCGACCACCCTCGACGCATTCAAGGCCGCGCACGGCGGTGTCATTCGCGATCAGGCCGACATGGTGATGGCGGCCGCGAAACCGTCTGCCGGCCCCGATGCGGCGGTCGCCGCGATTTCCGCGCTGCGGTCCGACCTGCGTGTGTTTTCGAACGAACAGATCATCGCCAACTTCAACCGCAACAACTTCGCTTACTTCAGGCAGATGTCGATCGTCTTGTCGTCGACGACGGCGGTGTTTTCGTTTCTGCTGGTGGCGACGCTGCTGACGGTGTCGGTCAATCAACGCCTCGGAGAGGTGGCCGCGCTGCGTGCGCTCGGCATCGGGCGTCGGCGCATTGCCGCCACGCTCGTCTGGGAGGCCGCGCTGCTTGTCGGCGTCGGGGGAGTGCTGGCGTTGCCGGCCGGCCAGTTGCTCGCCTCGGTGCTCGACCGCATTCTTCGGCGCATGCCAAATCTGCCCGAGGGCCTGCACTTCTTCGTCTTCGAACCGCAGGCGCTGGTCCTTCACACGTCTCTGCTCGTAGCGACCGCGGCAGTTGCCGCGGTCTATCCGGTATGGCTCGTCACGACGCTGCCAATTGCGGAGACGCTCAGGCGGGAGGTCGTGTCGTGACGATCGTCGAGGCTCGCAGCCTGACACGCGTGTTTCCGATGCAGGCCGGTCCGGTGACAGCCGTGCGCGATGCGTCGCTCCGGATTGAATCCGGCGATTACGTCGCCATCGGCGGACCATCCGGCTGCGGCAAGTCCACGCTGCTGCATCTGCTCGGCGTGGTGGACACGCCGACAACGGGGTCCGTATGGTTCGAAGGCCGCGATGTCGGGGTCCTCAGCGACACGGAACGCGGACGCATTCGTCTGCGCCGCATCGGCTTTGTGTTTCAGCGCTTCTTTCTGCTGCCGATGCTGACGGCGTGGGAAAACATCGAGTTGCCGCAGTCGGAGGCGCGTGTCGCAGCGTCCGAGAGGCGCGCGAGAACGAAGGCGCTGCTCGAATTCGTCGAGCTCTCGGGACGCGCGGATCATCTGCCGTCGCAGTTGTCGGGCGGCGAGATGCAGCGCGTCGCCATCGCACGCGCGCTGGCCAACAGGCCGGCACTGCTGCTGGCCGACGAACCGACCGGCGAGCTCGACGAAGACACGGGCGAGCACATCGCCGCGCTGTTCGATCGCGTGCACGCCGAAGGCACCGCCATTGTCCTGGTCACGCACAATGCGGCGCTGGCCGCTCGCGCACGCAAGCGGCTGACCATGACAAGTGGAAAGCTCAAGGTTGAAAGCGCCAAGCAGGTGCAGACCGAATGATTGTCAGACTCGCGCTGCGATCGCTGGCCGTGCGTCCCGTCAGGACGGCTGTCCTCGCGTGCGGATTCGGGCTCGGTATTGCGGTGATGGCGGCGCTCCTCGGTGTGGGCGACGTCATCCTCGAGCAGGCACGGGCGCCGGAGCTCTTGGGGGGCGGCGACATGATCGTCACCGGCGTCTTCGGTTCCATCGACAGCGCGCGATTTGTGCTGTCCGCGCTGCGCGGTCTGCGGCAGGACTCCGGACGGGAGTGGACGGCGGCGGCCTCGCCCTCGCGGCGTTCGAGCCTGTACTTGATTGCACCGGAAGGCGCGACGGCAGTGGTGGCGCGCGGCGGCGTGCCCAGTCTGGAGAGGGCCGTCGGCGATCCGGAGGCAATCGGCATTCCTGGCTGGGCCGACGCGCCCGCTGACGCCCGCTGGTCGACGATCGCCGCCGGCGATCTCCTGCGGTCGATGGACCGGTTTCATCGGGCCCCGGATCTTCCCGAGTTCGCTTCGTCGTGGGCCGAGTGGCTGTACTTCAACGGACGAACCGCCGACGGCCGCGTGCGTTTCTACCTGACGTTTCTCGTCGGGCCCGAGCTGCCGGCGCGGCCTGGATTTCGTGCGGCGGGCGTCCGGCTGCAACTCGATCGCGATGGCCGGACGACGAACTACTCGGCGCGCGACGAAGTCGAGGGGCGAAAGATCGTCGACCTCGCGCCGGACCTCGACATCGGCGGCAACCAGGTGCGGCTCGACGGACAGCGCTATCGCATCGCGCTGACGCTGAAAGCTGAAAACGGCGGCTCCGACCTGATGGGCACGTTGACGCTCTATCCCGATGCGGGTCGATCACTCCCGCCGGCTGTGATCAGAGGCGCGCGAGGCTGGCTGTCGGGCTACGTCGTGCCGGTGCTCTCAGGCCGGCTCACGGGAAGCCTTGGAAGCATTGTTCTGGACGGCGCGGCGGGCTATCACGATCACAACTGGGGATTCTGGCGCGATGTCCGCTGGCAATGGGGCCAGGTGGCCGCCGGGGACCTATCCTTTATATATGGTCGCGTGTTCCCGCCGGCTGAGGTGGCCGATCCGGAACGAATTCCGGGTTTTCTGGGCGTCCTCGATCGAAACGGGCTGGTCGGCGTCGCCACGAACGTTCAGATCGCTGAACGAAAACCACAGCGGGATCCTGAAGGCGCCCCGGAGACGATCACGGTCACCGCGCGCGGAAGCGCGCTCGATCTGACACTCACGTTTTCGACCGATCGATCCGCTCGCACTGCGCTGGCGATGACCGGCGGCGCCACCGATTTTCTCCAGCTCGGCGGCACGTACCGCGTCGAAGGACGCGCGGGCGGCCGGTCGATCGACGTCACGGCCCGCGGCGCCGCGGAGACGTTTCGGCAGCGACATTAGTGCTGGTGGACGGACTACCTGAAAAACTCCGGATTCGGGGCGCTGCGCAGCTAGATGCGCGTGTGCCGCATACCGTCGGATAGGTAGACCGGCTGCGGCAGGTAGTGCGGGCTCGGAAGCATCTCCCACAAGTAGATCCGCGAACCCACCTCGTGGCGCCTGACCCTGCAATCGAGTCCCCGCCGCTCGAGCACCCGTGCGTGCGACAACCCCGTTTTCGGATCGCAGGCGACGTAGACGACGCAGCCGCATTGGAGCGTGAGGTTGTAGGACATGCGCCGATGCTACGGCGGCGTAGTGACACGCGCTTCTCGAGCCGGTGACGGCGCTGTAAGCGGCCGAAAAGTTTACATCCCCACGTCGACCGAACGCGCGATCCTGCGCGTATCATGGCTGTTACGCGCGCGTTACACGCAAATCGCGCTTTTTCTGGGCTTTTGCGCGTGTGTTAACGGGGTGAAACGTCGCGGCCGATAGACCAGACCGACGCGTCAGTCACACTTTCCAGGAGAGAGCTGCGATGCGGATTTCACGATACGCGGCGTTGGTCGTCGGTTTCTGCGCCTGGAGTGCGGCATCCTCCACACTCAAGGGCGGCGAGATGCTGCGGATGCAGGTGTCGCCGGCGATCCAGAGAGCGCCCGCCATGCTGACGGTCCGCGTCAGCGTCGAGGAGTCGCCGGAGAATCGCTGGCTGCAGGTGGTTGCGGAGTCCCAGAATTTCTATCGCAGCAGTCAGGTCCAGATCGACGGCGTCAAC
>WNFL01281709.1_pt2 | contig 24861 bp, 24 predicted proteins | sample 5400361 | NCBI WGS metagenome assembly WNFL01 (sample SAMN13153351, study PRJNA577476) | soil metagenome | isolation source: 40 cm soil on Douglas fir-dominated hillslope | place: USA:California | collected 2013-09-17
ACCTTCGGGGTGGGAGGCCCGGCCGCCCTGGTCGCGGCGGCCGCACTGGGGGGACGGCTCATCTGGCTGGCCGCCAAGTTCGCGCGGCAGCCGGACGACCAGCGGGGGTGGCTCTCCCTCTTCCTCTTCTCCAACTTCTTCCTTCTTCTCTTATTCCTTGTGATGGTAGGAGAGCGCCTGGTCCGCCATACCCTGTCGTAGCGGTGAAGGGGTCGTCGGTGGCACGGTGGGTCGGTTGTCTGCTACTCTGAGATCCCCGTCTGGAGGCCTGACCGAATGAACATCTGCGTGGTGGGAACGGGCTACGTAGGGCTGGTGACCGGCGCGGTCTTCGCCGATCTCGGCAACGACGTGGTCTGCGTGGACAACGACCTGAAGAAGATCGAGGCCCTCCGGGCCGGCCGGATGCCGATCTACGAGCCGGGCCTCGAGGAGATGGTGGTCCGCAACAAGGACGACGGGCGCCTCAGCTTCACCACTGACCTCCCCGGCGGGGTCCGTCAGGCCGACGTGATCTTCATCGCGGTGGGCACGCCCCCGAAGGATACCGGCGAGACCGACCTCTCCCAGGTGGAGGCGGTCGCCACCCAGATCGGCCGCTCGATGGAGCGCTACAAGGTGGTCGTCAACAAGTCGACCGTCCCGGTCGGCACCGGCGAGTTCGTCCGGGAGGTCATCACCCGGCACCAGCCGCGCCCCATCGACTTCGACGTGGTCTCGAACCCGGAGTTCCTGCGGGAGGGCTCCGCGATCGAGGACACCCTCCGGCCCGACCGGATCGTGATCGGCGCGCCCAACCAGCAGGTCGCGATGACCCTGGTGGAGCTCTACGCCCCGCTCGAGCGACCGATGATCATCACCGACCTGCCGTCGGCGGAGGTGATCAAGTACGCCTCCAACGCCTTCCTGGCCGCCAAGATCTCGTTCATCAACGCGATCGCCAACATCTGTGAGAACGCGGGCGCTGACGTGAGCCAGGTCATGAAGGGCATGGGCCTCGACTCGCGCATCGGGATGCAGTTCCTCCAGGCCGGGCTCGGTTACGGGGGCTCCTGCTTCCCCAAGGACGTGGACTCCCTCATCCACACCGCGTCGCGCTTCGGCTACGACTTCAAGCTGCTGCGCTCGGTGGTGGAGATCAACAAGGAGCGGGCCGCCCACCTGGTGGACATGATGCGCAAGGCGATGGGCGGGCTCGAGGACCGGACCATCGCGGTCCTCGGCCTCGCCTTCAAGCCCAATACCGACGACATGCGCGAGGCCAAGAGCCTCGAGGTGGTCCGGCTGCTCCACGCGGCGGGGGTCGACGTACGCGCCTACGACCCCGTCGCGATGGACAACGCGAAGGCCCTGATGCCGGAGGGCGTCACCTTCTGCGAGTCGGCCTACGAGGCGGCCGCGGGGGCGGACGGGGTCGCCCTGCTCACCGAGTGGAACGAGTTCAAGTACCTGAACCTCGACCGGCTGCGCGGGCTGCTGCGGCATCGGCTGATCTTCGACGCCCGCAACCTCTACGAGCCCGAGCGCATGCGCCGCCTCGGCTTCGAGTACTACTCGATCGGGCGCAAGCCCGTGCTGGCGGGCTGAGGACCGGGCCGGTGCGGGTCCTCGTGACGGGCGGGGCCGGCTTCATCGGCTCTCACCTCTGCGACTTCCTGCTCGCCCGCGGGTGCGAGGTCGTCTGCATGGACAACCTCCTCACCGGCTCCACCGACAACATCGCCCACATCAGCGACCCGCGCTTCCTCTTCGTCAAGCACGACGTCACCAACTACATCGTGGTGGGAGGCCCGCTCGACTACGTGCTGCACTTCGCGAGCCCCGCCTCCCCGATCGACTACCTGGAGCTGCCCATCCAGACCTTGAAGGTGGGCGCGCTCGGCACCCACAAGGCGCTCGGGCTGGCCAAGGAGAAGCGGGCCCGGTTCCTGCTCGCCTCCACGTCCGAGGTGTACGGCGATCCGCTCGTGCACCCGCAGCGCGAGGACTACTGGGGCAACGTCAACCCGGTCGGCCCGCGCGGCGTCTACGACGAGGCCAAGCGCTTCGCGGAGGCCATGGTCATGGCCTACCACCGGGTGCACGGCCTCGACGCCCGCATCGTGCGCATCTTCAACACCTACGGCCCGCGTATGCGGCTCACCGACGGGCGCGCGATCCCCACGTTCGTGCGCCAGGCCCTCCGGAACGAGCCCATGACCGTCTTCGGCGACGGCTCCCAGACGCGCTCCTTCACCTACGTCACCGACCTGGTCGAGGGCATCTGGGCCCTGATGCAGGCCCCGGTGAACGAGCCGGTGAACATCGGCAACCCGAAGGAGATGACGCTGCTGCAGCTCGCCCAGCAGATCTCGCGGCTGAGCGGCTCACGGAGCGAGATCGTGTTCCGCCCGCTCCCCACCGACGACCCCAAGGTCCGGCAGCCCGACATCGGCAAGGCCCGGCGCCTGCTCAACTGGGAGCCCAAGGTGGACGTGGAGGACGGCCTCGTTCGCACCATCGACTGGTGCCGCAAGCTCGTGGCCCAGCCGTGAAGATCCTCGTCACCGGGGGGGCCGGTTTCATCGGCTCGCACGTCGTGGACGCCTTCCTGGCCGCGGGCCACGACGTGGCGGTGGTGGACAACCTCACCACCGGCGACGCGCGCTGGATCAACCCGCGCGCCCGCTTCCACGGCGGCCGGAGGTGGTGGCCCACCTGGCCGCCCAGGCGTCGGTCGGCCGCTCGGTGACGGATCCGGTGTTCGACGCCAGCGTGAACATCGGGGGCGGGGTCGCGCTGCTCGAGTGCTGCCGGCGCTACCGCGTCCGCCGGGTGATCTATTCGTCGAGCGGCGGCGCGGGCTACGGGGACACCGACGTCATCCCCACCCCGGAGAGCCATCCGAGCCTGCCGATCTCCCCCTACGGCATCACCAAGGTCGCGGTGGAGCAGTACGTCAGCGCGTGGACCGGCATCTACGGCATCAGCGGCATCTCGCTCCGCTACGCCAACATCTACGGGCCGCGCCAGAATCCCCAGGGCGAGGCGGGCGTGATCGCCATCTTCTGCCACCGGCTGCTGACCGGTCAGGCCCCCATCATCAACGGGGACGGGGGCCAGACTCGCGACTACACCTACGTGGAGGACGTGGCCGCCGCCAACGTCCGGGCCCTCGAGCATCCCGAGGCCACCGGAGGGGTCAACGTCTGCACCGGCATCGAGACGTCGGTGAACGACCTCTACCAGGGGCTGGTGCAGGCGTCGGGCTCGACCGTGAAAGCCCAGCACGCGCCCGCCCGGCCGGGCGAGCAGCGCCGGAGCTGTCTCTCCCCCGGGCTCGCCGCGCGCGCGCTCGGCTGGAAGCCCACCGTGTCCCTCGCCGAGGGCCTCCGACGCACCTTCGGCTTCTTCAAAAAGGAGATCGCGCCATGATCGACGAAGAGCTGCGGGCGATCCTGGCCTGCCCCGCCTGCAAGGGCGTCGAGCTGACCTTCGAGGAAACCCGCATCATCTGCCGCGCCTGCCGCAAGGCCTACCCGGTGCGCGATGGCATTCCCGTGATGCTGATCAGCGAGGCGGAGCCCTGGGTCCCGACGAAATAACCGCGGTCATCCTCGCGGGCGGCCAGGGCACCCGGCTCCGGCCCCTGACGCTGACCACGCCCAAGCCGGTCGTTCCCCTCCTCAACATCCCGTTCATCGCCTACCAGCTCGCCCTCCTCCGCCAGCACGGCATCACCGACGTGGTGCTGTCCTGCTCCTACATGGTGGACGAGATCCGGCGGATCATGGGCGACGGCGCGGCCCACGGGGTACACCTGCGCTACGCGGTGGAGACGGACCCGCTCGGCACCGCGGGCGGCGTCCGCAACGCGGTGGACCTCGTGCGCGGTCTCGTGGTCGTGCTGAACGGCGACGTCCTGGCCGATCTCGATCTCTCCGCGATGCTGCGCTTCCATGCGGAGCGCGGCTCGCGCGCGACGCTCTACCTCACCCGTGTCGCCGACCCCTCCCTGTACGGGCTCGTCGAGCTCGAGGCGGACGGGCGGGTGCGGAGCTTCGTGGAGAAGCCCCTGCCCGGGCAGGCGAGGGTGGACACCGTCAACGCGGGCGTCTACGCGCTGGATCGCGAGGTGGTCGCGGCGATTCCCACCGGGCGCGCGGTGTCCATCGAGCGCGAGACGTTCCCCGGGCTGCTGCGGGACCGGGTGCCGTTCTTCGGCTGGGTCGCGGGCAACTACTGGCTCGACATCGGCAGCCCCGCCAAGTACCGCCAGGGCCAGCTCGACCTGCTGGCCGGGCGGGTCACCAGCCCGCTCGCGCCCGTCGGCGCGGCCCCCGACGGGCGCGCCATCGCGCCGGGCGTCCAGGTCGCCCCGGACGCGACGGTCACCGGCCCGTGCGTGGTCGGCGCGGGCACCCGGGTCGAGTCGGGAGCGCGGGTAGGCCCGAACGCGGTGCTCGGCGCCGGGTGCGTCGTGGGCGCGGGCGCCCGGGTCGAGGGTGCCATCCTGTGGGACGGCGTGGTGGTGGGCCCGGGCGCGGTGCTGCGCGACTGCATCGTGGGCGCGGGCGCCCGGATCGGCGCCAATGCCGAGCTCGGTTTCACCGCGGTCCTGGAGGCCGACACGGTGGTCCCCCCCGGCACCCGCGCCTAGCGGATCCGGGACCGCGCCCGGCTCCCGACGGGCCGCGCAAGGGCGTGCTATTCTTAGCCGGATGGCCACCGATCTGATCCGCAATTTCTCCATCGTCGCCCACATCGACCACGGCAAGTCCACCCTGGCCGACCGGCTCCTGTCCCTCACCGGGACCATGGACGCCAAGAAGGCGGTGGACCAGGTCCTGGACTCGATGGACCTGGAGAAGGAACGCGGGATCACCATCAAGGCCCACGCGGTGCGCCTGCTCTACAAGGCGCGCGACGGGCAGGAGTACACGCTCAACCTCATCGACACGCCGGGCCACGTGGACTTCTCCTACGAGGTTTCCCGGTCCCTCGCCGCCTGCGAAGGGGCGATCCTCATCGTGGACGCCGCCCAGGGGGTCGAGGCGCAGACTCTCGCCAACTTCTACCTCGCGCTGGACAGCGGCCTCGAGATCATCCCGGTCATCAACAAGATCGACCTGCCCGCCGCCGACGTCGAGGCCACCCGGAACCAGATCACCGAGATCCTCACCCTCGACGGGGACGAGGCCCTCACGATCTCGGCCAAGCACGGGACCGGGGTGCCGGAGGTGCTCGAGGCGATCGTGGCGCGGGTGCCGCCGCCCAAGGGCGACGTGGACGCCCCGCTCAAGGCCCTCGTCTTCGACTCGTTCTACGACTCCTATCAGGGGGTCGTGGTCTACATCCGCCTGATCGACGGGCGCGTCCGCGCGGGCTCGCGGGTGCTGTTCATGTCCAACGGCAAGACCCTCGAGGTCCAGCAGATCGGCGTCTTCTCCCCCGACATGCGGCCGGTGGACGAGTTGACCGCGGGCCAGGTCGGCTATCTCACCGCCGCGATCAAGCGGGTGGCCGACGCCAAGATCGGCGAGACCATCACCGACGTGCTGCACCCGACCGCGGAGCCGTGCCCCGGCTACCGCGACGCCAAGCCCATGGTCTTCGCGGGGCTGTACCCGATCGAGGACACCGACTACGAGGGCCTGCGCGACGCGCTCGAGAAGCTGCGCCTGAACGACTCCGCGTTCAACTTCGAACCGGAGACTTCGCTCGCCCTCGGCTACGGGTTCCGCTGCGGCTTCCTCGGCATGCTCCACCTCGAGATCGTGCAGGAGCGGCTCGAGCGGGAGTTCAATCTCTCGCTCATCGTCACCGCGCCCAGCGTGCGCTTCAAGGTGATCACGATGGCGGGCGAGACGCTCGAGGTGGAGAACCCCTCCAAGCTGCCCCCGGTCGACCGGATCGAGCGCATCGAGGAGCCCTACGTGCGCGGCTCGATCTTCGTGCCCACCGAGTTCATGAGCGAGATCTACAAGCTCGCCCAGGAGAAGCGGGGCGAGCACAAGTCGCTCGAGTACGTGGGCAAGCGCGTCCACACGTGGGCAAGCGCGTCCACATCCAGTTCGACTTCCCGCTGAGCGAGATCGTGGTGGACTTCTACGACCGGCTCAAGTCCATCTCCAAGGGCTACGCTTCCTTCGACTACGACTTCCTGGAGTTCCGGGCCTCCGACATGGTCAAGCTCGACATCCTCCTCAACGGGGATCCGGTGGACGCGCTCTCCATCATCGTCCACCGCGAGAAGGCCTACGAGAAGGGCAAGGCCCTCGCCGAGAAGCTGCGGGCGGTGATTCCCCGCCAGCTCTACGAGGTCGCGATCCAGGCCGCGATCGGCAGCCGGGTCATCGCCCGGGAGACGGTCAAGGCCATGGGTAAGAACGTCACCGCCAAGTGCTACGGCGGCGACATCACCCGCAAACGCAAGCTGCTCGAGAAGCAGAAGGAAGGCAAGAAACGGATGAAACAGGTCGGCAGGGTCGAGGTGCCGCAGGAAGCGTTCCTGTCGGTGCTCAAGAGCTGAGCGGCTCGCGCATGAACGATCTCCAGGTCCGTCCCGACCGCGACATCGGATCGCCACCTCCCATCGCCCGGCCCCGTCGCAAGTCGCTCTTCCGGGAGTACTCGGAAGCGATCATCATCGCGGTGCTCCTGGCCCTCTTCATCCGCCAGTTCGCGGTGCAGGCCTTCACGATTCCTTCCGGCTCCATGATGGACACGCTGCTGATCGGCGACTACATCCTGGTGAACAAGTTCCTCTTCGGGGCCGAGATCCCCCTGACCGATCGTCACCTGCCCGGCCTGCGCGATCCGCGGCACGGGGACGTGGTGGTGTTCAAGTATCCCAACGACGAGACGCGCGATTTCATCAAGCGGATCATCGCGGTGGGCGGCGACACCATCCAGGTGCGCGACAACCGCGTGCTGCTCAACGGCCACTCCATCGACGAGCCCTACGTGCGGCCCGGCTCCTTCTCCGGCCCGCCGTCGGCCCAGTGCAGCTACGCCTACGGGTGCGACCCGCTCAAGGTGCCCGAGGGCTCCTATTTCGTGATGGGGGACAACCGGGACAACTCCCAGGACAGCCGCTACTGGGGCTTCGTGCGCCGGGAGAAGATCCGCGGCAAGGCCTTCTTGATCTACTGGTCGTGGAACGGGGACGGGCACTGGCTGCGCTGGCAACGGCTGGGCAAGTACCTGCCCTAGCGTCGCTGATCCCCCGCGCCGATCGGCTCGGGGTCTACGTGCACCTGCCCTTCTGCGCGGAGCGGTGCGGCTACTGCTCCTTCAACACCGCGCCCTACACCCCGGGCGGGCTCGATCGCTTCCTCACCGCGCTGCTGCGGGAGTGCGACCTGGCCGCGGCGGCGCCGTGGGCGGGTCGCGTCACGCTCGACACCCTCTTCCTCGGCGGGGGCACGCCGTCGCTGCTCGACGTCCCCCAGATGGCCGCGGTGCTCGAGCGCATCCGGACCCGCTTCCGGCTCGACCCCGGCGCCGAGGTCACCGTGGAGTGCAATCCCGACGACGTCACGGTGGCCCGCCTCGCCGGCTATCGGGAAGCGGGAGTGACCCGGATCAGCCTCGGCGTGCAGAGCCTCGACGATGGGATCCTGCCGCGGCTCGATCGGCGGCACTCGGCCGCCCAGGCCGCGGCCGCGTTCCGGGCCGCCCGCGAGGCCGGCTTCGACAACATCAGCGTGGATCTCATCTACGGCCTGCCCGCGCTCGACCTGGACACCTGGACGCGCACGGTGCGGGACGTGCTCGCGTGGGGCCCGGACCATCTCTCCGCCTACGCCCTCACCCTCGACGAAGGCAGTCTCTGGCATGCCGCGGGCGTGAGCGGGCTCCCGGAGGAAGAGACGGTCACCGGGCAGTACCGGGAGCTGGCGCGCCTGGCCGGCGAGGCCGGCTTCGAGCATTATGAGGTCTCCAACTACGCGCGGCCGGGCTTCCGCTCGCGCCACAACCAGCGCTACTGGCGGTGGGAGGAGTACCTGGCTCTGGGGCCGGGCGCCTGCGGCTTCCTCGGCCACGTGCGGTACGGCAACGTGAAGCCGGTCGAGCGCTACTGCACGCTCGTGGAAGGCGGGACGCTCCCCCTGCAGAGCCACGAGGTGCTCACCGAGCGCCAGGCCCTCGCGGAGCGGCTGATCCTCGGCCTTCGCACGAGCGACGGGATCCCGGCCGAGCGGCTCGCCGAGCGCTGCGCGCTCGAGCGCGGGCGCCTGCCCGAGGTGCTCGACGCCTGGCGCGAGCGCGGGCTGCTCACGGAGGGGAACGGCCGCGTCCGTCTCACCGAGGCCGGCTTCCTTCTCTCCGACGCCCTGTTCACCGAGCTGCTCTAGCGGTAAGATCACGCATGACCACCCCGCCCCTCGATCAGCGAAGCCGCCAGGTCCTCCTGGCCGTGATCGCCGAGTACGTCGAGACCGGTGAGCCGGTCGGCTCGCGCGCGGTGGCGCGGCGGCACATCCGCGGCCTCTCCCCGGCCACCCTCCGCAACGCGATGGCGGACCTGGAAGATCTGGGGTACCTGGCGCAGCCCCACACCTCCGCGGGCCGCGTCCCCACCGACGCGGCCTACCGCTTCTACGTGGACCATCTCCAGCGCATGCCGTGGGTGGCGGGCAAGGCGCCCGCGGTGGGCCAGCCCTCCGGCGTGCCGCAGGCCGACGCGGCCGAGCGCTTGATGGCGGAGGCGCCGTCGCTGCTGTCCACCGGGACGCACATGATGGGCGTGCTCCTGGCGCCGCCGCTCAAGCACACCGCGCTGGACCGGATCGAGCTGGTGGCGCTGGACGAGGAGCGGGCCCTCGCGGTGCTGGTGACGGACACCGGCTGGGTCACCGCGCGGCCGATCAACTCGATCCCGCGGGGTGGAAGCGAGGAGCTTCGCGAGACCGGGCGGGCCCTCACCCGCCGCTTCCGCGGCAAGACCTTCCAGGAGATCCTCGACGACCTGACCGCGCCCGCCGACCCACTCGATCCCCTCTGGACGCGGAGCCGGGGCGTGCTCGACGAGGTCGTCGCCCTGCTGCGCGACCGGACGCTCTACCTGAGCGGCGCCACCAACATGCTGGATCATCCGGACCTGTCGGACACCGCGACGCTGCGCTCGGTGCTGCGGGCCTTCGAGGACAAGGCGCGCCTCATCGACCTGCTCTCCCGGATGGCCGAGGAGCGCGGCATCCAGGTCATGATCGGCAGCGAGAACCCGATGGAGGACATGCGGGGCTGCAGCCTCATCACCTCCACCTACACCTACCGCGACCAGGTCCTCGGCGTCCTCGGCGTGGTGGGGCCCCGCCGCATGCCCTACTCCGACGTCATGTCGGTCGTCGACGAGACCGCGCGCGTCGTCTCCAGCGCCCTCTCCCGCGTCCGCCAGCACCTGTACCTGCCCTAACCCAGCCCCGGAGGCCCGGGAGGCCCCGCGCGCGTCTGCTATACTGGGCGTCTGCCATGAGCGATTCGCACTTCGATGGGCCGGTGACCGAGGGGGCGGAGGAGATCCAGCGGCTCCGCGAGGCGCTCGAGACCAAGACCCGTGAGGTGGAAGCCCAGCAGGACCGCTATCTGCGCACGGTCGCGGAGTTCGACAACGTGCGGAAGCGCAGCGCGCGGGAGCGGGAGGAGTACACCCGCTACGCCAACGAGTCCCTGCTGCGCGACATCCTGCCGGTGCTGGACAATCTCGACCGGGCCTTGCAGGCGGCGCGCTCCGAGCCGGCGACCTCCCTCACCACCGGCGTCGAGCTGATCCAGCGCGAGCTGCTGCGCGTGCTCGAGAAGTACGGCGTGACGCCGTTCAGCTCGGTGGGCCAGCCCTTCGATCCGGAGCGGCACGAGGCCATCGCGCGGGTGCAGAGCGCGGACCTGCCCGACATGTCGGTGGCCGCCGAGACCGCGCGGGGCTATCTCCTGCACGGCCGCGTGCTCCGGGCCGCGATGGTCACCGTGGCCGTGGCCCCGGACAGCTCGGGCGCCTCCCCCGTCGACGCCTAGCGTGGCCGCCAGGGACTTCTACGGTATCCTCGGCGTCCCGCGCGACGCCGACGACGCGGCGCTGAAGAAGGCCTACCGCAACCTCGCCCGCGCCTACCACCCGGACCGCAACCCCGGCGACAAGAAGGCCGAGGACCGATTCAAGGAGATCAGCGAGGCCTACTCCATCCTGTCCGACCCCGAGAAGCGCGCCCAGTACGATCGCTTCGGCGTGGTGGGCGGAGCCGGCGGGGGCGGTGAGGCGGGCTTCGGCACGATCTTCGAGGATCTCTTCGAGGGGTTCTTCGGCGGCGGGGGCGGCGGCCGTTCCCGCTCGCGGGCGCGGCGCGGCGACGATCTCCGCTACGATCTGGAGATCACGCTGGAGGACGCCGCCCAGGGTATCGAGACCAAGCTGCAGGTCCCGCGGCTCGAGACGTGCGAGACGTGCCGCGGCGCCGGCGTCGAGGCGGGCACCCAGCCCGAGACCTGCGGGACGTGCCGGGGCCAGGGCCAGGTGCGGTTCACCCAGGGCTTCCTCACGGTGGCGCGCCCATGCCCCAACTGCCGCGGGGAGGGCCGCATCATCAGGCACCCGTGCACGGGCTGTCGCGGCCAGGGGCGCATCTCGCGCGAGCGGCTGCTGAAGGTCACGATCCCGGCCGGGGTCGAGAACGGCAACCAGCTCCGGCTCAACGGCGAGGGCGAGAGCGGACTCCAGGGCGGCCCGGCCGGGGACCTCTACGTGGTGCTCCACCTCAAGCCCCACGAGATCTTCGTGCGCGACGGCGCCCACCTGATCTGCGAGCTGCCCCTCACCTTCCCCCAGGTCGCGCTCGGCGACGAGGTCGAGGTGCCGGTGCTCGACGGTGCCGCGAAGCTGAAGGTGCCGGCGGGCACGCAGCCGGGCCAGCGCCTCCTGCTCAAGGGCAAGGGCATGCCGCACCTGCGCGGGCGCGGGCGGGGCGACGCGGTGTACGAGGTCGTCGTCGAGGTGCCGACGCATCTCACCGCGCGCCAGCGCGAGCTGCTGGAGGAGTTCCGCCGGGCGCACGACGGGGACTCGAGCCCCCGCGCCTCCAAGTTCGTCGAGCGGATGAAACAGCTGTTCGGTAGTTGATGCCGTTCTGGCAGCTCACGCTCCCCGCTTCCCCCGACTGCTCGGACGGCCTCACCAACTTCCTCTGGGAGCAGGGCGCCCTCGGCGTGGTCGAGGAGGAAGCCCCCGGCGTCCCGCCGCGCCTGCGCGCGTTCTTCGCGGAGAGCATGTCGTCGACCCGGCTGCTCGCGGCGGTCCAGGACTACCAGACGTCGCTCCGGTCGCTCGGCTTCGCGATCGATTCGCACGGCACGGAGATCGCGCCCCTGCTGGACGAGGCCTGGGCCAGCGCCTGGCAGCAATCCTTCCCGGCCCGCGAGGTCGGCCGGCGCCTGCTCGTGCTGCCGCCGTGGATCGAGGCGCCCGCGCGGGCGGCCGGGACGGAGCGCGTGACCGTGATCATCGAGCCGGGGCGCGCCTTCGGCACCGGGCACCACGGCACCACCGAGGGCTGCCTCGTGCTGCTCGAGGAAGCGCTGGCCGCCGCCCCGGGCGCGGCCGTGCTGGACATCGGCACGGGCACCGGCATCCTGGCCATCGCCGCGCTCAAGCTCGGCGCGCCCGTCGTGCTCGCGATCGACGTGGATCCGGACGCCGTCTCGGCGGCGCAGGTCAACGGGGGCCGGAACGGCTGCGCCGGTCTCCTCGTCCGGGTCGCCGAGCCGCAGGAGATCCCCGACCGCTTCCCGCTCGTCCTCGCCAACCTGCTGACCCACACGCACCTGGCGCTGGCCCCGCAGTACGCGCGCCTGGTGGCGCCCGGCGGCTCGCTGGTGCTGGGCGGGATGCTCCAGGACGAGGACCAGCGCGTCAGCGACGCGCTGGCCGGCGCCGGCTTCACCACCCGCTCGCGTCTGGCCCTCGAGGGCTGGGCCTCGCTGCGCCTCGAGGCGCGGACCTCGTGACCCGCTTCCTCCACCTCGGTCCGGGCGCGGTGGACGGCGACCGAGTGGTCTTCGAGGCCGCCGCCGCCCATCACCTGGGCCGCGTGCTGCGGGCGGCGGTGGGAGACGTGGTACAGGCGGTGGGCCACGGGGGCGCGCTGCTGTCGGTGCGCCTCACCGCGATCGCGGCCCGCCGGGCCGAGGGCCTGATCGTGAGCCGCACCGCGCTCGCGACCGAGTCGCCGCTCGACCTGACCCTGGCCCAGGGGATCCCGAAGGGCGACAAGATGGACGGCATCGTCCGGATGGCCACCGAGCTCGGCGTCACGCGCGTGATCCCGCTCATGACCGCGCGGACGGTGGTCCGGCTCGAGCCCGCGCGCTGGCCCTCCCGCCTCGGCCGGTGGCAGCGCGTCGCCAAGGAGGCGGCCCAGCAGAGCGGGCGCTCGGCGGTCCCGGAGATCACGGCACCGCGCGACGTGGCCTCGTGGGCTCGCGAGTCCGGCGCGGCCGGGCTGCTCGTCTGCCTCTGGGAGGAAGAGCATGAAGGGCTGGAGAAGCGCCTGCCGCCCGGGCCGTGCCCTCGCGTGACGGTGGTCGTGGGCCCCGAGGGCGGGCTGACCGCGGAGGAGGTGCGCGGGCTCATCGACGCCGGCGCGGTCGTGGCCTCCCTGGGGCCACGCCTGCTCCGGACCGAGACCGCGGGCGCGGTGGCGGTGGCGCTCCTCCAGTCGCGCTACGGCGATCTGGGCACCGCCTGACGTGCGGCTCGTCGTCGAGGCCCCCACTCTGCCGGACGCCTTCGCCCGGCTCGCGCTCTCGCTCTTCGCCGCCGCGGTGGATCCCGCGTCGGTGGGCGAGGCGGAAGTGCGCGAAGTGCGGGCGCATGGAGTCGGCATCCCCGCGCTCCTGCGGCGCTGGCTCGAGGAGTGCCTTTACGTGCACGAGGTGGAGGGCTTCGCCTGCCGCGCCATCGACTTCGCGGTCTTCGACGCCGCGCCGGCCGCGGGCGGCGAGCCGGTCCGGCTCCACGCCTTCCTCCGGGGCGAGCCCGTGGAGCCCGCGCGGCACCAGGTCCTGACCCTGATCCGGGGGATCGCGAGCGATGGGCTGGCTGTAGAGGCGCTCCCGGAAGGGTTCCGGGCGCGCGCCAGCCTGGAGGTCTGATGTTGCCTATTGGACACAAGCCCCCCTGTGGGGTGTGTCATTCTTGCAACCTCTTACATAGCATTCAGTTTGCCCTTGTATACGGAAACAATCATATAAACAAATACTTAGTGGCAGAAGTGGCCACTGGCACCTTGCTTGCCTACTAAGGCCGTGGTCATGGACTCCCAGCAGACCGTCAGACGCCCGGTGAGCCTCGATGGAATCGGTCTGCATTCGGGCGAGACGGTGAACATGACGGTCTCCCCGGCGGCGGCGGATACCGGCATCCTGTTCCGCGCCAGTGACGGCACGCTGATTCCCGCGAACGCCGATCACGTCGTCGACACCAACTCCGCGACCACGGTCGGCGCCTTCGGGGTGCGCGTGCGCACGATCGAGCACCTCATGGCGGCGGCCTCGGCGCTCGGCATCGACAACCTGATGGTGGACATCGACGGGCCCGAGGTACCGGCGGCGGACGGTAGCGCGAAGCCGTTCGTGGACCTGCTGCGCTCGGCCGGCCGCGTGAGCCTCGCGGCCCCGCGCCGCCCGATCACGATCAGCCAGCCGATCCGCGTGGGGACCGAGAGCCGCTGGATCGAGGTGCTGCCCGCGGACTCGCTCCGCATCAGCTACACCCTCGACAACAACCATCCGATCATCGGGCTGCAGGCGGGCACCTTCGGGATCAGCGAAGAGGTCTTCTGCGACGAGCTGGCCGCCGCCCGGACGTATGGGTTTCTCCGCGACGTGCCGGCCATGCGGCAGAACGGGCTGGCCCGCGGTGGGTCGCTCGAGAACGCGATCGTGGTGGGCAAGCGCTCGGTGCTCAACGACAGCCTGCGCTTCCCCGACGAGTTCGTCCGCCACAAGATCCTCGACCTGGTCGGAGACCTGTTCCTCCTGGGCCGGCCCCTCCGGGCGCACGTGGTGGGCCGCAACGCGGGCCACGCCCTGAACTACCAGCTGGTGGCCGCGATCCAGAAGGCCCTGGCGGCCGACCGCCGCCGGGTCGCGGCGCGGGCCACCCGCCCCGTTCCCGCCGCGGTGGCCGCCTCCGGCGACGGGTTCCTCCCGGGTGTCGCGGCCTTGTAAGCCGCCGCCCATCCCGCGCCCCCTCGTCCCGATCTCCCGGAGCCCCCGAGGCCGAACCGCCCTGCCCGTAGGACCGGACGCTATAATGGTCCGGCTGCTCTATGAGGACTTGCGGTCGCCGTTCGATCCGGAAGGTCACCCTCGCCGCGAGTCTGCTCGCGGCCACCCTGCTGGGCGCGCCCGCCGCGCAGGCCGAGGTCCGGATCAGCAACCTGGCGGTCTTCCTCAACGACTACGACGTCACGGTCACGGTCGTGCTCTTCGGGGCGGTACCGAGCACGCTCCATGAGAGCCTCCACACCGGCATCGCGGCCCACGTGCGTTACTACGTCGAGCTCTGGCAGCACACCCGCATGGGCGTGGACCGGCGCCTGCAGGTGCGGATGGTGGAGCGCCAGCTCACCTACAACGTGCTCACCAAGGAGTACAAGGTCGCGCCGCTCAAGGGCGAGCAGCGGGAGCCGCTCCTCACCAAGGACCTGCGCGAGGCCCAGCGCGTGATCTCCGAGCTCCGGGTGGGCCAGCTGGCCCCGGTGGCCGCGCTCGACAAGCAGGAGCTCTACTACGTGCGGGTGCGCTCCGACGTCTCGCTGGGCGGGGTCAACTCCTGGTTCGCGCGCATGACCGGCGAGGCCGAGGAGACGCCGTGGGTCCAGTCGAGCCTGCTGACCCCGGTGCGGAGCCAGTGATGGCGCCCGCGCCCCGGCCTTCGCCGGTGGACGAGCAGGAGAAGCGCAAGCGCAACCTGCTCATCATCACCGGGATCCTCGTCCTCCTCGTGGTCGCGACCGTGTTCGAGGTGGGCATCCGCGCGCCCCAGATCCCGTTCGCCTCCAACCTCATCGTCTTCTTCCTCTTCAACCTCAACCTCATCGTCTTCCTGCTCCTGCTGGTGCTGCTCTTCCGCAACCTGGTCAAGCTCTCCTTCGAGCGGCGGCAGAAGATCATCGGCTCCAAGTTCAAGGCCAAGCTCGTCCTCACCTTCCTGGCCCTGTCGCTGGTGCCGGGCATCCTGATCTTCCTCATCGCCTCCAACTTCATCACCACCTCCATCGAGGGCTGGTTCAAGCCGCAGGTCGAGAAGCCGCTCGACCAGGCCATGGAGGTGGCGCAGACCTACTACCAGAGCCTCGAGACCACCGCGCTGCGCCACGGACGCTACATGGGCCGCGTGATCGAGCGCGACGGGCTCCTCGCCGAGAGCAAGCGCGAGGCCCTCGCCGGCTACCTGACCGAGCAACAGGAGCGCCTCGGGGTGGCCGCGATCACCGTCTTCAACCGCGAGGGGCAGGAGCTGGTGCACGTCAAGAACCCGGTGCTCGCCGCGGTGCCCACCCGCGAGGCCAACAACGAGCACGTGCGGCAGGCGCTCTCGGGCCAGGAGATCACCACCGTTCACGAGCTGGACAACGGCGACATGATCCAGGCGATGGTGCCGGTGCGCGACGGCGATCAGGGGGTGCCCGCCGCGATCGTGGTGGCGATCCACGTGCCCCAGCGCCTCGAGGCGCGGCTGCGCAACATCAGCCAGGCCTTCCAGGAGTACAAGCAGCTCCGTCTGCTCAAGAACCCGATCAAGGGCATCTACATCCTGCTCTTCCTCCTGATGACCCTGATCATCGTCTTCTCCGCCACCTGGTTCGGCCTCTACCTGGCCCGCGGCATCACCGAGCCGATCCAGATGCTGGCCGAGGGCACTCGAGAAGTCGCGGCGGGCAACCTCAACTACAAGGTGACGGTGCGGGCCGACGACGAGATCGGCATCCTGGTGGACTCCTTCAACCGGATGACCGGCGACCTCGCCGCGTCGCAATCCAAGCTGGAGGAGACCAACAAGGACCTCCAGGCCAAGCACGGCGAGGTCGAGGATCGCCGCCGCTACACCGAGACCGTGCTGGAGGCGGTGGCCACCGGGGTGGTGTCGCTCGACGCGGAAGGCCACGTCACCACCATCAACGGCGCCGCCGAGCGTCTCCTCGGCCTGACCGCGGCCCAGATCCAGGGCCGGCCGGTCACGCGGGTGTTCCGCTCGCCGGAGTACGCAGAGATCGACGCGCTGATCCAGCGCATGGGCCGCGGGCGCGAGGGCTCGCTGGACCGCGAGGTGCATCTCCGCCGCGGCGGCCAGGCGGTGGCCCTGCTTGCCTCCGCCACCGCGCTGCGCGGGCCCGACGGCGCCTACCTGGGCATGGTGCTCGCCTTCGACGACCTCACCGAGCTGCTGAAGGCCCAGCGCCTGGCCGCCTGGCGCGAGGTCGCCCAGCGCATCGCGCACGAGATCAAGAACCCGCTGACGCCGATCCAGCTCTCGGCCCAGCGCCTCCGGCGCCGGCTCACCACCGACCGGAGTCCGGAAGAGAAGCGGCTGCTCGAGGAGGCCACCGCCACCATCATCCAGGAGGTGGAGGGCCTCCGGCAGCTCGTGGACGAGTTCTCGCGCTTCGCCCGGATGCCCGCGCTCACCCCCAAGCCCACCGACCTGGCGCGGCTGCTCGAGGGCGTGGTGGTGCTCTACCGCGAGTCGCACCCGAGCCTGGCCATCCGCTCCGCCTTCTCGCCCGACCTGCCCCCGATCGAGGTGGACCCGGACCAGATCAAGCGCGCGGTCCTCAACCTGGTGGACAACGCGGTGGAGGCGGTGGGCGGCACCGGCGAGGTCTGCGTCCAGACCGCGTGGCTGCCCGACTCGCACCGGGTGCGCATCGTGGTCACCGACGACGGGCCGGGCATCTCGGCCGAGGACCGCGAGCGTCTCTTCATGCCCTACTTCTCCACCAAGGCCACCGGTATGGGGCTCGGGCTGCCGATCGTCCACCAGATCGTGTCCGACCACGGCGGGACGATCCGCGTGGAGGACAACCCCCCACACGGCAGTCGCTTCGTGATCGAGCTGCCCGCGGGCCGGCCGGTGGCCGCGCCCGTGCAGGCCTGAGGCGCGGCATGCCCGGCGAGCACATCCTGATCGTTGACGACGAGCGGGCGATCCAGTCCACGCTCAGAGGCGTGCTCGAAGACGAGGGATACCGGGTCACCGCGGTGGGCTCGGGCGAGCAGGCGCTCGCGCGCCTGCAGGACGACACGCCGGACATCATCTTCCTCGACATCTGGATGCCGGGCATCGACGGCCTCGACACCCTGGCCGAGATGAAGCGGCTGCGGCCGGAGCTCGCGGTGGTGATGATCTCCGGCCACGGCACCATCGAGACCGCGGTCAAGGCCACCAAGCTCGGCGCCTACGACTTCATCGAGAAGCCGCTCTCGCTCGAGAAGACGCTGCTGACCGCGACCCGGGCCCTCGAGCACACCCGGCTCGAGCGCGAGAACCGCAACCTGCGCGCCCAGCTCGAGCGGGGCCAGGAGATCGTCGGCAAGAGCCCGCTGATCGAGCACCTGCGCCAGCAGATCGCGGTGGCCGCGCCCTCGAGCGGCCGGGTGCTCATCCAGGGCGAGAACGGCTCCGGCAAGGAGCTGGTGGCCCGCGCGGTGCACGCCCTCTCCGCGCGGCGCGAGGGCCCCTTCGTCGAGGTCAACTGCGCGGCGATCCCCGAGGAGCTGATCGAGTCCGAGCTCTTCGGCCACGAGCGCGGCGCCTTCACCGGGGCGGTGGCGCGGCGGCGCGGCAAGTTCGAGCTCGCGGATCAGGGCACGCTCTTCCTCGACGAGATCGGGGACATGAGCCTCAAGACCCAGGCCAAGGTGCTGCGGGCGCTCGAGGAGCAGGCCTTCGAGCGGGTGGGCGGCAAGGACACCCTGCGGGTGGACGTGCGGGTGCTGGCTGCCTCCAACCAGAACCTGCCCGAGCGCATCGCGGCCGGCGCGTTCCGCGAGGATCTCTACTACCGCCTGAACGTCATCCCGATCGAGGTGCCGCCGCTGCGGCAGCGCAGGGAAGACCTCCCTTTGCTGGTCGCCCACTTCATCACGCTCTTCTCGGCGGAGAACGGCAAGCGACCCAAGACCATCTCGGTCGAGGCGCTCGCCTACTTCCTGTCGTACGACTGGCCGGGCAACGTGCGCGAGCTGCGCAACATGGTCGAGCGGCTCGTCATCATGAGCCCGCGCGACGTCATCGGCCCCGAGAACCTCCCGCCCCCGCTCCGGCCACGGGACGCGGAGCCGGCGACCGACGACGGCCTGCGCGAGCGCACGCTCAAGGAGGCGCGCGAGGCCTTCGAGCGGGCCTTCATCCTCAGCGAGCTGCGGGCCAACGAGTGGAACATGACCCGCACCGCCGAGCGCCTCGGCATCGAGCGCAGCCACCTGTACCGGAAGTTGAAGGCGTACGGAATCAGCGCGCCGAAATAGCGTGCCGCTCGATCTGCTACTTCGTGACGGCCGGCTGCCGGATGGCCGGGTGGCCGACATCGGCTGCCGCGCCGGCCGCATCGTCGAGATCGGGGCGCTGGCCGGCCGCGCGGCGGCCCGCGAGATCGCGTGCGAGGGGCAAGTGGTGACCCCGGGGCTGGTGGACTCCCACATCCACCTCGACAAGGCCCTGCTCGGCGCGCGGGCCCCGAGCCGCGAGGGCACGGTGAGCGAGGCGATCCGGGTCACCGGCGCGGCCAAGCGTGGCTTCACCCGCGAAGACATCGCGGATCGGGCCCGGCGCGTGCTCGACCTGGCGGTGCGCCAGGGCACCACCGCGATGCGCAGCCACGTGGAGGTGGACCCGATCGTCGGCCTCATGGGCTTCGAGGCGATCGGGCCCCTCCGGCGCGAGTACGCTCCCGCGATCGACCTGCAGCTCTGCGCGTTCGCCCAGGAGGGCATCCTCCAGATGCCCGGCACCGAGGCCCTGCTGCGCGAGGCCCTCCGCATGGGCGCGGATCTGGTCGGCGGGGTGCCCTACAACGACACCGACGCGCACCGGCACATCGCGATCGTGTTCGACCTCGCCGCCGAGTTCGGGGTGGACGTGGACTTCCACACCGACTTCTTCGACGAGCCCCAGCATCTGCACGCCCTCCACATCGCGGAGGAGACGATCCGGCGCGGCTGGCAGGGCCGGGTGGCCCTCGGCCACATGAGCGAGATGGCCGCGCTGCCCCCCGACGAGCAGGACCGGGTGGCCCGCGTCCTGGCGCGGGCGGGCGTCGCGGTGATCGCGCTGCCCGCGACCGATCTCTACCTGATGGGGCGCAAGGACGTGCGCGCGGTGCGCCGGGGCATCGCGCCGGTCAAGCGGCTGCTCGCGGCCGGCGTGACGGTGGCCGCGGCGACCAACAACGTGCGCAACGCCTTCACCCCGCTCGGCACCGCGGGGCTTCCCCTGATGGGCTACCTGCTGGGCGTGGCCGCGCACCTGGGCGCCGACCCGGAGCTGCGCGTGGTGCTCGACACGCTGACCACGCATCCGGCGCGCATCCTGCGCCTGGCCGACTACGGCCTGACGGTGGGCGCCCGGGCGGACCTGGCGATCTGGGAGGCCGAGCGGGTCGAGGACGTCATCGCCGCGCTGGCGCCGTGCCGGCTGGTGGTCAAGGCCGGGCGGGTGTCCGTCGAGCACGCACGGTCGGTGACGGAGCCGTGGCGCTCCTTGACCCTCGCCCCGGGAAAGACTACGGTGCCCTAGGTCCCGGGCGGCGTGGGAACGAGGGCCCTCGACATGCAGTGTCTCCAGTGTCACGCGGACAACCAGCTCCAATCGAAGTTCTGCGCCGAGTGCGGCGCGGCGCTCGCTCCGTCCTGCCGCCGCTGCGCCAGCCCGCTGCCCCCGACCGCCCGCTTCTGTCCCGAGTGCGCGGAGCCCACCCTGGTGCGATCGCCCGAGGACGCCCGCTTCGGCCCGCCCAACGCCTACACGCCGCGGCACCTGGCCGAGCGCATGATGAGCGTCCGCGAGTCCCTGGAGGGCGAGCGCAAGCAGGTCACGGTGCTGTTCGCCGATCTCAAGAGCTCGCTCGAGATGCTCGCCGCGCGCGACCCGGAGGAGGCGCGCCAGATCCTCGATCCGGTCATCGAGTCGATGATGGAGGCGGTCCATCACTACGAGGGCACCGTCAACCAGGTGATGGGCGACGGGATCATGGCGCTGTTCGGGGCGCCGCTCGCGCTGGAGGACCATGCGACCAACGCCTGCTACGCGGCCCTTCGCATGCAGGAGTCGGTGCGCCGGCTGGTGGCGCGGCCCGCGGGGCCGGTCCAGATCCGGGTCGGGATCAACTCGGGTGAGGTCGTCGTCCGGGCCATCGGCAGCGACCTGCGCATGGACTACAGCGCGGTCGGGCAGACCACGCACCTCGCCCATCGCATGGAGCAGCTCGCCCGGCCGGGCACCACGTTCCTCACCCGCGAGACCTTGCAGCTCGTCCAGGGCCACGTCTCGGTGCGGCCGACCGGCCCGGTGTCGGTGAAGGGCCTATCGACCCCCCTCGAGGTCTTCGAGCTCGTGGGCCCGGGGCAGGCCCGGTCGCGGTTACAGGTCTCGGCCCTGCGCGGGCTGACCCGCTTCGTGGGGCGAGAGAGCGAGCTGGCGGTGCTGCGGCGCGCCGCCGAGCCGGCGGACGTCGGCCACGGCCAGGTCCTCTGCGTCATCGGCGAGCCGGGCATCGGCAAGTCGCGCCTCGTGCACGAGTTCGTCCACGGCCACCTGCCGCCGACCTGGCGGGTGATCGAGGCGGCCACCGCCTCCTACGGGCGCTCCACGCCCTACCTGCCGATCGTCGGCCTCCTGCGCGACTACTTCCAGATCGAGGACGGCGACGACGAGGGCAAGGTCATCGACAAGGTCAGCTCCCGACTGCTCGCCTTCGAGGATCCGCTGGCCGCGGGGATCCCGGTCGTGCTCTCGCTCCTGGACGCGCCCACGACCGACGAGGCGTGGGAGGCCCTCGACCCGGTCCAGCGCCGGCGGCGCATCCTCGACTTCCTCCGGCGGCTCATCGTGCGGGAGAGCCAGCTCCAGCCGGTCTGTCTCGTCGTCGAGGACCTGCACTGGATCGACTCGGAGACCCATTCGCTGCTCGACCGGCTGATCGACGGGCTGCCCACCGCCCGCATCTTGTGCCTGATGAGCGCGCGGCCGGAGTTCGAGCACGCCTGGGGGAACAAGAGCTACTACACCCAGATCTCGCTCGATCCCCTCACGCCCGGGCTCGCGCGCGCGTTCCTCGACGGCCTGCTGGGTGGCGACGGCGATCTGTTGCCGTTGAAGGCGCACCTGATCGAGCGCACCGAGGGCAACCCCTTCTTTCTCGAGGAGAGCGTCTGGCACCTGGTCGAGGCGGGCGCGCTCGTCGGCGAGCGCGGCGGCTACCGGCTGGGGCGGCCGGGCCGCGAGGCCCAGATCCCGGCGACCGTCCACGCCGTGCTCGCGGCCCGCATCGACCGGCTCCCCCTGAACGAGCGCCGGCTGCTCCAGGCGGCGGCGGTCATCGGCAAGGACATCCCGCTCGTGCTGCTGGCCGCGATCAGCGACCTCGAGGAGGAGCCGCTCCGGCAAGGCCTCCGCCGCCTGCAGGCCGCCGAGCTGCTCTACGAGGTCACCCTGTTTCCCTCGCCCGAGTACACGTTCAAGCACGCGCTCACCCTCGAGGTCGCCGCGGCCAGCCTCCTGCGCGAGCGGCGGCGCGTCCTCGACGCCCGCATCGTGGAATCCCTCGAGCGGCCGGGGGAGCGCACCGCGGACCACCTCGACCGGCTCGCCCGCCACGCGGTCCGGGCCGAGCTCTGGGCCAAGGCGCTCGACTACTGCCGCCAGGCGGGGGCCCGCGCGTTCGCGCGCTCGGCGCACCGGGCCGCGGTGGAGTGGTTCGAGCAGGCGCTGGCCGCCCTCCAGCACCTGCCGGAGACGCCGGAGGGCGCCGCCGCCGCCGTCGACCTCCGGCTCGATCTGCGCTACTCGCTGAGCCCGCTCGGCGAGTTCTCGGCGATGCAGCGCCACCTCCAGGAGGCGGAGCGGCTCGCGACCGCGGCGGGCGACCGCCGGCGGCTCGGCCTGGTGTCCGCGTTCCTCACCAACTTCCACACCGTGATGATCGACCTCGATCTCGCCACCGACTACGGCCGGCGCGCGGTGGCGATCGGCGACGACATCGGCGACCTGCCGGTCCAGGTGCTGGCCAACACCTTCCTGGGGCTCGCCCGGTTCGGGCTGGGCGACTACGGCCAGGCGATGGAGCTGGCGCGCCGCAACGTGGGCCGGCTCGAAGGCGATCTCGTCCGCGAGCGCTTCGGCATGGCCATGCTGCCCGCCGTCTACTCGCGCACCGTGCTCGTGTGGTGCCTGGCCGAGCGGGGCGATTTCGACGAGGGCATCGCGGTCGGCACCGACGCGATCCAGATCGCCGAGGCCGCCGAGCACCCGTTCAGCATCGTGTTCGCGCGGCTCGGGCTCGGCACGCTCCACCTGCGCCGGGGCGACCACCCGGGGGCGATCGGCGAACTCGAGGCCGGCCTCGCGGTGTGCCGCAGCGCCGAGACCCGGGGCGGCTTCCTCAACGTGGCCGCGGCGCTCATCTCCAGTTACGTGCTGGCGGGCCGGGCGGACGATGCCCACCGGTTGCTGCACGAGGCGGTGGACCACGCGGTGGCGATGGGTGACCCGTTCGGCCACTGGCTGCGCACCGGCGGGCTCGCCGAGATCCACCTCGCCTCCGGCCGGGCCGCCGATGCGCTGCCCCTGGCCCGCCGCGGGCATCAGCTCACCCAGTTCGTGAGGAGCCGGGGCGTCGAGGGCTGGGCCCTGCGGCTGGTCGGCGAGGTGGAGGCGAGCCAGGCGTCCCCGCTCGTCACCGAGGCCCAGGCCACGTACCGGCAGGCGCTCGCGCGGGCCGAGGAGCTGGGGATGCGTCCGCTCCAGGGGCGGTGCCGGCTCGGGCTCGGGCTCGTCCACCGGACCGCCGGGCGCCCGGAGGAGGCGGAGGCGGAGCTCCGGGCCGCGGCCGAGACGTTCCGGGCGCTGGCGATGCCGTACTGGCTCGCGCGGGCGGAGGCCGAGCTCATCGCGCGCCCGTCCCGCTGACCGTCTTGCGGTGTCCTCCGTCGCGTGATAGCGTCCCCGCCGAGTCACTTCTCTCCCCTGCACGTCCAGCAAGGAGGTCCACGCCATGACGGGCAATATCCGGGGCGGCCAGGCGAAGTTGATCATCAAGAAGAAGACCGTCAACTTCCCGCCCCAGAAGATCGAGAAGGAGAGTGAGGTCGACGCGCAGACGCCAAAGCCCGACCACGCGATACAGCTCAAGCTGGGGCTCCGCATCAAGCAGGCGCAGCAGATCGAGGCGCTCGAGCTGCGTCCGGCCGGCGGCGGCCTCATGGCGGTCCACCCCCAGCCCCCGAACGATCCCATCGCCCAGGACCTGGCCGCCACGCTCGGGCTGGCCGCCGACGAGAAGTGGGCGACCTTCCTCGCGGACTACGATCCCGCGTTCGGCACCAAGTTCAACTCGACGCTGCGGGTGAGCCCCTTCTCCGTCCACGACAACGGCTTCCAGGTCGTGACGGTCGCGTTCACCCACGCCAACCGGACGTTCGCGAACGACAACTACCTCTTCGGGCTCAGCATCCTGCCCGGCAAGAACAACGCGGCGCTCCAGCTCATGCTCGGCGGCTCGGAGCAGTCGGCGAAGAAGCCGGCGAAAAAAGCCGCCAAGAAGGCGCAGACTTCGAAGAAGGCCAAGGCGGTGCGGAAGCCGAAGAAGGCGAAGGGCTCGAAGCGACGCCGCCGGTAGACCCGCAAGTCCCGCTCCACCGGGGCGGCCGCGTCACGCGGGATCCCGTCTCGGGTGCTCTCCGGAGCTGGTTCGACCCGGGCGTCGCCCCGCTGGTGCCCGGGCCGTTCGCCCCGCGCGAGCTCGCGCGGCAGGTCTGTGAGCGCAGCGCCGGGCTGTTCAACTGGCCCTCGGGCCTTCCCGACCTCCGCGACGCCGAGCTCGTCGAGACCCCCCACGCCTGGTCGGCCCGCATGATCCAGGAGTTCAAGGGCCTCCCGGTCGACGCGAGCGAGGTCGTCGTGAACATCACGAGCGACGGCCGCGTCCAGTCCGTGTACAACCAGTACCACTACGACGTCCCGCCCGATCTCGATCCGGCGCGGATCCGCATCGGCCCGGTCGAGGCCCGGCGACTGGTGGCCCACCTCGCCTCCGCGTTCGCCGATCGCGAGATCGGCCCGCCGGGGCTGATCGTCCACCGCTACGCGCCGCGCGCGCCCAAGGATCCGCCCCCGCGCGGCCGCCCCGCGCGGCGCCGGCGGCCGAGCGCGCGGGCCCGGCTCCGGCGGGCGGTGACGACCGCGCTCGCGGCCGGGCGGCGTCGTGCGGCCCGGCCGCGCGTGGGCACGCACGTGCTGGCCTGGGACGTGCGGCTCACGACCCGCCGGCCACCCCAGAGCTGGCGGTTCCTGGTGGACGCGATGTCCGGGGCGCTGCTCGAGGCGCGCGACCTCGCATCCCATCGTGACCGGCGGCGACATGACCCTGTCCTCCCACACCGCGGCCGCGAAGCTGAATGCGCAGCGGGTCGGGGTGGACCTGGAGCGGCTGGATTCGCCCGCCGACGGACGGCTGCGGCTGGACGGGGCGTGGGTACACATCGTCAACATGAACGCTCCGAACCCGATCGAGCCGAGCAGCGCGAGCGGAAGCTTTTCCTTCAGCAGCACCAGTTCGAGCTTCCTCGACGTGATGGTCTACTTCCACATCGATCGCTTCCAGC
>WNFL01002629.1_pt1 | contig 24847 bp, 27 predicted proteins | sample 5400361 | NCBI WGS metagenome assembly WNFL01 (sample SAMN13153351, study PRJNA577476) | soil metagenome | isolation source: 40 cm soil on Douglas fir-dominated hillslope | place: USA:California | collected 2013-09-17
GTCTCTCCGAAAGAGTGATGCTCGGAAAGATAGCCGTACATCGATTTATCGCTCGGAAGCGCGAGGCCGATGCTGGCAGCGATGAGGCGATGCGGTTCCTTGGTGGAATTTTCGCTGATGACCGTGAACGCTACCTGGCCGGGCCTGATGTGCTTCAATCCTTCGCTGCGCGAGATCAATTTGCAATTCGGCGGGAAGATAGAGGAAACGCGCACGATGTTGCAAGCTGCAATGCCCGCGTTGCGAAGCGCGAGCTCGAAGCTGGAGAGCCTTTCGCGATGTTTTCCGACGCCTTTGGTGAGAAAGATTTTCTTAGCGACAAACGCCATGGTGCCGGTGTGCGGTGCCTCCCTGGGATGAGACGTCGAAAAATTTTGTGCTGTGGAAAAGTAACAAGAAGGTTTTGCAGTGTCAACGCCTTTCAGAGGGTTCGGCGACAATTTTCGCGGGTAAAAACGAGGCGCCTGCGCGAGGAAGGGAATTTCACCGCAGAGGTGACAGAGCGCGCGGAGAATTTACTCGGAGATGGCGCGTTGCAGGAGTTTTCCGAGGGGCTTGCAGAGCGAAAGGACCTTTCCGAGGTCGTCAGAGGTGAAATCGGGGCCAGCGGCTTTCGCGTCATGGCCTTTGCGGCTGATTTGGATCACACCGACGACGCGATCGCCGGAGAGAATCGGGGCGCTGATGATTTTCTGGATGACTTCGGGGCCTTCGGCGGCGAACTTAACGCCTTCGAAAACGCTAGCGTGTTTGACGGAGGTGAAATCGTTGATGATTTCCGGACGGCTATCCCGAGTGGTGCGAGCGGCGAGCGCCGATTTGCTGGAGAGCGGGATAAAGCCGACATTTTTCAGCGCTTCAGGGACGACGAAGTGCAAATGCCGCCAGCGATGGGAGACGCCGAGGATGGCTACTTCGTCGGTGCGAACGGAAAGGTTCTTGGCAATGCGTTCCGCGACAGAGGCGAAGGAAATTTGCGGGGAATCGCCCGCTTCGCCATCCATGGCGTCCGCGAGGCGTTCCAGCTCTGTTGCGAGATTCATGTAATGTCCAGAAACCGCGCCGTGCCACTTGCGGCCAGGTGAGAGGTCCCAGCAGGCGTTACAAACGCAGGATAGCACTGAGCTGAACTGGTAACTGCGAAAAGAAGGCGCGTGAACTCAATCCGTAACCGGTGGAAATATCGAAACGTTCGCATCGTCCGAACGAATTGCGCCAACTTGCATCGCCTTTGGGAACTCCCTATACTGAATTTGCCGCGATTCATGAGCTTGACGCAGGAAATGACGCGGCGGAGAGGGCATGTCTGCCACGGCAACCCGGCCTGAAACCAGTTACCTCCTTCGCAAACTTCACTCTTTAAGCGGCATCGTTCCGGTAGGCGCATTTTTGGCGGAGCATTTTTGGTCGAACAGCGCTGCGCTGGTGAGCGCTGAGAAATACAACCAGACCTCGGTAGAACTCCAAACAATTCCGTTTCGCGTGTTTGTCGAGTGGGCGTTTATTTTTTTTCCGATTTTGTTTCACGGCGGGTACGGCGTTTACATCTGGCTGCGCGGTGAGTCCAACGTATCGCAATATCCTTGGGTGAAGAATTGGCTGTACACGTTCCAGCGCTACACGGGGCTGATTGCGTTTGTTTATATCGGGTGGCACGTCTACACGCAGCGCTGGCTTACGCACGGGACGTCCACGTACGCGGAAGTGGCGCAGCAGTTGGCGAACCCGTGGGCGCTGGCATTCATGATCGTGGGAATTGTGGCATCTTCGTTTCACCTTGGCGTGGGCATTTGGAATTTTTTGTGCAAGTGGGGACTGGCTGCGACGGCACGGGCGCAGCGCGCTGCGGGGCAGTTGGGCGTCGTGGTCGGTGTGGTGTTTAGCTTTGTGGGCGTCTTGATTGTTATGAGTTTTCGACTGAACTGGCACCCCTTCGCTTCGTATCTAACGCAGAAATGAGACAACCGAAGATCATCGTAGTCGGCGGGGGACTGGCCGGCCTGATGGCCACGATTCGTGTGGCCGAGGCCGGTGTGCCGGTAGAGCTATTTTCCATTGTTCCCGTGAAGCGCTCGCATTCGGTGTGCGCGCAGGGCGGAATCAACGCCGCGAAAAATCAGAAGGGCGAGGGCGATACGACGCAGAAGCATTTTGACGACACGATTTATGGCGGCGATTTTCTAGCCAATCAGACGTTGGTCAAGCGCATGTGCGAAGCGGCGCCGGGAATTATCGACCTGCTGGACCGCATGGGCGTGATGTTCAATCGCACGCCGGAGGGTTTGCTCGATTACCGGCGTTTTGGCGGGACGCTTTACCATCGCACTGCTTTTGCGGGGGCGACAACCGGTCAGCAGTTGTTGTACGCGCTGGACGAGCAGGTGCGGCGCCATGAATCCGAAGGACATGTTGCGAAGCGGGAGGGTTGGACGTTCTTGTCGGCGGTGATTGACGAAACTGGCGTCGGGCGCGGTATTTGCGCGATGGATTTGCGGTCGATGGAAGTGAAGACGTTTCCTGCGGATGCGGTCATTTTCTGCACAGGGGGAATCGGGGCGATTTTTGGGCGCTCGACGAATTCCGTAGTGTGTACCGGCTCAGCGCAATCCGCGTTGTTTCAACAGGGCGTCGACTACGCCAACGGTGAATTCATCCAGGTGCATCCGACGGCGATTCCCGGAGAAGACAAGCTGCGTTTGATGAGCGAGTCGGCGCGCGGAGAGGGCGGGCGCGTTTGGGTGCCGCGGAATCCAGCAGAGAAGCGCGCGGCGAAGAGCATTCCTGAAGCAGAGCGATTTTATTTTCTGGAAGAGTGGTATCCGAAGTACGGAAATCTGGTGCCGCGCGACATCGCCACGCGCGCGATTCACCGCGTTGTATATCAGGAGAAACTGGGGATTGGCGGGCAAGCGGCGGTGTATCTGGACGTGACGCACATCCCGCGCGAGACGCTGGACCGCAAACTCGAGGGAATTCTGGAGATTTACGAAAAGTTTCTCGGCGTCGATCCGCGCGAAGAGCCGATGAAAGTGTTCCCGGCCATGCATTACACGATGGGCGGTTTGTGGGTGAACGGCGAAGACCAGGCCACGAATGTGCCGGGAATTTACGCCGCGGGCGAATGCGAATATCAATATCACGGCGCGAACCGGTTGGGAGCGAATTCGCTGGTGTCGTGCATTTTTGGCGGAGGCATTGCCGGTTCTGCAGCGCTGAAGTACGCGCGCAATTTGGAAAAAGGCGCGGAGGCAGTCGAAGCGAGCGTTTTTTGGCGCGAGCAAAAGAGGCAGGAAGAGCTGAACGAGGCGTTGATTTCGCAGCAAGGCTCGGAGAACCCGATCACGATTTGGAAAGAGCTGGGCGAAATCATGACCGAGCACGTCACGGTCACGCGCATTAACAAGAATCTGGAAAGCGCAAATGCGAAACTCGGCGATTTGCAGGCGCGGTATAGGAAGATCAACTTAAGTGATCGCACGCGGTGGTCGAATCAGACGCTGAACTTTGCGCGGGAGCTGGGCAACATGCTGATTCTCGCGCGGGTAATCACGGTTGGCGCTTTGTGCCGCAACGAGTCGCGCGGCGCGCATTACAAGCCGGATTTTCCGGAGCGGGATGACAGCAACTGGCTGAAGACCACGCGGGCGAAATGGGTGCACGACGATATTCAGCTCACGTATGAGCCGGTGGACATATCGCAGATTCCACCCCGGCCGCGGAGATATGACGCGGCGAAATAACGGTGAGACTGTGAGGAGTGGGCCAGCGGAAGTCGAGGTTTGAGATGCCAGAAGGAAAAAAAGTCACAGTCAAGATAAAGCGGCAAGCAAGCCCGAAGGAGCCCTCTCGGTGGGAGGAGTTCGCGCTTCCGTGGCGGCCGTCCATGAACGTGATCATTTGCCTGCGAGATATTGCAGAGAATCCCGTGACGCGCGAGGGAAAGCCGACGACTCCGGTTTCCTATGATTCGAATTGCTTGGAAGAAGTGTGCGGCTCGTGCGCCATGCTTATCAACGGCAAGGCACGCATGGCCTGCTCGGCGCTGGTGGATCAACTGGAGCAGCCGATACGCATCGAGCCGCTATCGAAGTTTCCGGTGGTGCGCGATTTGACCGTTGATCGGCAGTTCATGTTTGACAGCCTGAAGCGCGTGAAGGCATGGATCCCTATCGACGGAACGTACAATCTCGGCGAAGGCCCGCGTATCGCGCCCGAGGTGCAAGAGAAGGCGTATCCGCTCTCGCGCTGCATTACGTGCGGCAACTGCCTGGAAGTTTGCCCGCAGGTCAACGAGCACAATAATTTCATAGGCGCGGCCATCTTCAGCCAGGTGCGCTTGTTCAACATGCACCCGACGGGCGCGATGCACGCCAAAGAGCGCATCCAGGCGGTGATGGGTCACGGCGGTATCGAAGACTGCGCCAACGCACAAAATTGCGTCAAGGCTTGCCCCAAGGAAATTCCACTAACCGAATCGCTGGCGGAAATCAATCGTCAGGCATGGAAACAAGCGATTTTCGGCTGGCTGGTAGGGTAAACTCTTGCACATCTTCTGGCTGGAGCGCAGCACGCCGCGCGTGATGGAGCAGGTCGAGCGTGTGAGTCGCGAGGTGCACGCACCAAATTAATCGCGGGGGACGTCAGCGAGGTGAAATGCCACGAAACATCATTGCTGCTGTTGCGGTGCTGTGCGTCGCTGAGGGAGTTCTTATGACTGCGACGCCGAAGGCGGACGATATTTCCGCCCGCGCGCGCAAGCTGCACTTTGCTTCGCTCGTGGTGGATACGCACGACGACACGACGCAGCGCTTTCTCGACGGCGGATTTGACTTGGGGGCGCGCAGCGATGCCGGCAGCATCGATATTCCGCGGATGAAGGAAGGCGGACTCGGCGCGATTTTCTTTTCCATCTGGATTCCCAGCAAAATCACGGGGCCTGAAGCCATCAAGCACGCGCTCGATCAAATCGATGCGGTGCGCGAGCAAGTGCGCAGGCACCCTAACGATATCGTTCTCGCCGCAACGGCTGCGGAAGTTCGCGAAGCTCGCAAGCAAGGCAAGATCGCGGCGCTGATGGGCGTCGAGGGCGGGCACATGATCGCCAATGATTTGAGCGTGCTGCGCTCGTATGCGGGGCTCGGCGTGCGCTATATGACGCTGACGCACAGCGGCAACGATGAATGGGCGGACTCCTCGACCGATACGGCGGTGCACAAGGGGCTGACCGATTTTGGCAAAGATGTCGTTCGCGAAATGAACCGCCTTGGCGTGATGGTGGATATTTCCCACGTCAGCGACAAGACTTTCTACGACGCCCTGGCGGTGAGCAAGGCTCCGCTCATCGCGTCGCATTCTTCTTGCCGCGCCATCTGCGATGCCCGGCGCAACATGACGGACCAAATGATTAAGGATCTCGCGGCCAAGGGCGGGGTCATCCAGATCAACTATCACGTCGGCTTTCTTAGCGAAGAATTTATGAACGCCGACAAGAATCCGGAAATTACGAAGGCCATTGCTGCCGAAGTTGAGAAGCGCTGCGGCGACAAGGAGGGTTGCCAGCTAATCGAAGGCGACCGCATTACTCGGGAATATGTGCACGAAGGGAAGCTGCCGCGCGTGGACTACACGAAAATTATCGAGCACATTGATCATGCGGTGAAGCTGGTCGGTGCAGCGCATGTCGGGCTGGGCTCCGATTTTGACGGCGCCAATATGCCTTTCGGCATGGAAGATGCCACGAAACTGCCGCAGATCACAGAGGCGCTGCTACGCAAGGGCTATTCGGAAGAGGACGTGCGCAAGATCCTTGGGGAAAACACACTGCGCGTGATGACCGAAGTCGAGCGCGTGAGCAGGGAACTGAGTTCCGCGAAGTAAGAGCAGAACACCATACAGGAGAGGGAGTCGTAATGATCTCGAGTTACAAGGCGGGGAAGAACGCAATCGCAGTCTTGGTTACGGCATTGATGGCGGCGGTTACGGTAACGTCGGGACCGGCACTGGCGCAAGCGCCTACCGCGGCTCCCGCGCAAAAGGCGCCGCCAAGAAGTGGAGCAAGCGCACAGGGCACGACCAAGAAAACGCCTTCCGCAGCGCGCGCTTATGACCGCGCTTTGTTGAAGCCGGCGCTGCTGAAAGACAAAGCTCCGGAGCAGTACAAAGTAAAGTTTGTGACCACGCGCGGCGAATTCACGCTGGATGTCACGCGTGCCTGGGCGCCGCTCGGTGCGGACCGCTTCTATAACCTCGTCAAGCATCACTTCTATGACAAAGGAAGCGTCTTCCGGGTGGTGCCGGGTTTTGTCGCGCAATTTGGGATTAGCGCGTATCCGGCGGTCACCACCGCGTGGAAAGGGACCGATATTAAGGATGATCCCGTGACGCAGACTAACAAGAAGGGGTACATCACATTTGCCACGGCCGGCCCGAATACGCGCACCACGCAGGTGTTCATCAATCTTGTGGACAACGCCCGCCTCGACCGGATGGGTTTCGCGCCGTTCGGCGTGGTGGAAGGCGACGGGATGAAGGTGGTCGAGATGTTCTACGACCAGTACGGCGACAATTCCGGTCCAGACCAGGGGAAGATCGAAACGGAGGGGAAACCCTACGTAGATAAGGGCTGGCCTAAGCTTGATACCATCCAGTCGGCGACGCTGCTCACGAGCACGCCGTCAGCCGCGTCTAAATCCACGACGCCCACGAAGAAGCCGCAGTAGGCGTAGCATCTGTTTTTCAGTTGTACTGAATTTGTTTTTTGCATTGGCACTGATTTGACTTTCGTAGGCAGTCAAACATATTCTTTAAGCTCAATGAGCATCTGTTGCCAGACGATCTGTTGTTCTTGCGCGTGCAACGCTGCGTGTCGCAAGGCGCACAGCTCTGGCCAGAGGAGTTTCCGGACTTAGACGCAGAGTAAGCAAAAGTTCCGAAGCCCACGTTGCCAGAGTTCAGGCGAACGTGGGTTTTTTGTTTTTGGGCGGAGTTCCAGGGCGGAAGATGAGCGAAATCAAGGAAAGCAAAGCGCAACGCGTCGAGCGATTGAAACGGGAGAAGAATGCCTGGGAGCATTTCGATGAGATCCGGGGGTTTGCGCGGCAGGGTCACGCTTCGATTCCACCGGAATGGCTGGGTACGTATTTTCGTTCCTGGGGCGTCTACACGCAGGGCGACGGCGCCGGCGTGGTCGGCGGGAAGAATGGCGAGGGCAAAGCGACGCCGTTCTTCATGGTTCGCATCCGAATTCCCAACGGCCTCTTGAGCAGTCATCAGGCGCGCACGCTCGCCGACCTCGCTGAGCGCCACGCTCGCGGCGTTGCGGATATCACCGTGCGGCAGAACGTGCAGTTGCATTGGGTGACGATCGAATCGCTGCCGGACGTTCTGGAGGAGCTTTGGCGGGTGGGATTGACGACCACCGGGGCGTGCGGCGACGTTGCGCGAAATATAACGGGATGCCCGCTGGCGGGTTTCGACGCGCATGAATACTGCGATGCTTCGCCGCTAGCTTTGGAGTTGAATGGGCAGCTTGGCGGCAATGCCGAGTTCTATAATCTGCCGCGCAAGTTCAAGGTTTCCATCGCTGGTTGCCGGTCTTGGTGCACCTATCCCGAAATCAATGACGTCGGACTTACTGCTGTCACGCGAAAGCGCTTGCACGGTGAGGAAGTCGGATTCTCGCTGCGCGTGGCCGGTGGTCTCTCCACCGATCCGCACCTAGGCGTTCGCTTGAACGCTTTCGTGCGGTGGGAGCAAGCTGTCCCGGTTGTACGCGGTGTGGCGGAGCTCTTTCGCGAATCCGAGGTGCTCCGCCAGAACCGCGAGCGCGCCCGGCTGAAATTTCTTTTCTTGCAACATGGCTGGACCGCGGACTCCTTCCTGGCCGCGTTGCAAGATCGGCTTGGCTTTGCGCTCGATCCTGCCGAGCCGGAAGAGCTACCCTCGGACATTCATCGCGATCACGTCGGCGTTCACGCGCAGAAGCAGCCCGGCTTTTCTTATGTCGGTGCGAACGTATTGCGCGGGCGCATAACGCCGGAGCAGTTGCGGACCGCAGCGAATCTCTCCGACTCTTACGCCGATGGGCATCTGCGCAACACCATCATGCAGAACCTGCTGATCGTGAACGTTCCTAATGAGCATGCGACGAGAGTCGCGGGCGAGCTGACCGCGGCTGGTTTGCCGGTGCGCGCTTCTGCTTTTGCGCGCGGCACCGTCGCTTGCACCGGGTCGGAATTCTGCAAGCTGGCGCTCACGGAAACGAAAGGATTCGCGCGCTGGCTTACGGAAGAGCTCGATCAGCGGCTTCCTGGCTTTCAGGAGCAGCTCAGGTTGCACGTCACCGGATGCCCGAATAGCTGCGGCCAGCACTGGATTGCGGACATCGGTATTGAAGGCAAAAAGTTGAAGGTCGATGGCCGGATGGTCGACGCGTATTACTTCTGCGTTGGAGGCAGCGTGGGCGAGTTTGCGTCGATTGCGCGGCCCGTCGGTTATCGCTGCGCGGCGTCTGAAGTGCCGGACGCCATCGAGCGGCTGCTGCGCGAATTCAACGAGCAGCGCGCACCTGGCGAGAACTTGCGGCGCTTTTTCGCGCGGCATTCGAACGAGCAACTTCGGGGATTGCTGGCTGGAGAATTTGTCGCTCCTGTAGAACGCGATGCTGCGGCTGGCCCTGTGCCGGCGGGAGTCGAAAGCTAGCATGAGCTTGTTGCCCATTTTCGTGAAGCTTCGAGATCGCCTGGTTGTGGTTGTCGGCGGCGGAGCCGTCGCGGAAGGAAAGACTGAGGGCCTTTTTGCGGCCGAGGCTCGCGTTCGCGTTGTCGCGCCGCAGGTGACGCCCGCAATCGCCCAATGGATCGCGCAGGGAAAAGTGGAATGGCGGGCAAAGACGTTTGCTCCCGCGGACCTCGACGGCGCATATCTGGTTATCGCTGCTACGTCCGCGCCCGGCGTTAACGAAGCTGTTTTTAGCGAGGCTGACGCGCGCGGAATTCTGTGCAATGCCGTGGACGACATCGAGCACTGCCATTTTTACTATGGCTCGGTCGTGCAGCGCGGCGACCTGCAAATCGCTATTTCCACCAACGGCAAGAGTCCCGCGCTTGCGCAGCGTCTTCGCTTGCAGCTCGAAAAGCAGTTCGGTCCTGAGTACGAGTTGTGGCTTGAGTGGCTGGGCGCTACGCGCGAATTGCTACGTGCCGGCGATGGCAGCGCGGATTCCAAAAAGATTCTGCTGCACCATCTCGCGAGTGAGCCGATGTTCGTGCGCTTTCTGCAGGAAGCGCGAAGGCGGCGAGCAGGGCAGGGGGCGGCGTGATGGGCAAGGTGTACTTGGTCGGCGCTGGGCCAGGAGATCCGGATCTCCTCACGGTGAAAGCGGCGCGGCTGCTCGCGCGCGCTAGCATCGTGTTTCACGATTCGCTCGTCAGCCTTCAAATTCTGCAGCTGATCGGGCGCGGTGCCGAAGTAATTGATGTTGGCAAGCGCTGCGGACAAAAGCTGCTCACCCAAGAGGAAGTCAATTCATTGCTGGTGTCTGCGGCGGCGAAGCACGATGTCGTCATCCGATTAAAGGGTGGCGACCCGCTTATCTTCGGCCGTGCCGGAGAAGAAATCGAGGCGCTGCGCAATGCCGGGTTGGATTTTGAAATAGTGCCGGGAATTACCGCGGCGCTCGGTGCCGCCGCCGCTGCTGGGATTTCGCTCACGGATCGGCGCGCTGCCTCGCAAGTCGTGATCAGCACATTTTCGCGCGGCTCGGAAGGCGCGCAGATGGACTGGGGCGCGATCACCAGCACGACAACGCTGGCTTTGTACATGCCGGGCCCGGATTATGCCGAAGTCGCTCATCGCTTGCGCGAAGGCGGCCTTCCGGACGACCTGCCGTGCGTGATCGTGTCCAACGCCACGGGCGCCGAGCAGCAGATTCGATGGACCAGCATCGCGCGGTTAGCCCACGAGGAAAGGCTTCCCGCGCCGGCATTGATGATTGTAGGCCGTGTCGCATCGCAAAAGATTCAGGAAATCAGCAAGGCGTTTTGGCGCGACGAATTGAGCGAGCAGCACACAAGGCGCCCTGCCGTGAGTTGAAGCACCAATCGAGGAGAGAACCATGAGCACCGACACAGGATCCCTGAGCCCTCGGAAGAGCTGGTCATTGTCGCTGGATAGCTGGGCGGTTTTGGCTGCCCTTCTTGCGGCACTGCTGATTCGCGCGGGCGTTTTCACGCGCGTACCCTGGTAGACAAGGTCGAATCGCGCCTAAAAGCATCCGACGAAGGCGCTCAGGGCACCTTGCCTTGGCCCTGTGCAGTGTGAATGAAAGGACGAGTATGGCGGACGCAATCGCACTACCCCAAGCAAAACCGGCCCAGCCTGCTTTGCAGTTTCTCCGCGTAATTCCCGGCGTCCTGCTGCTCGCGGCAGTTGGTTATGCAGGTAAACTGTTGGAGCGCAACCTGGGAACCTACGCGAAAGCGCATCACTGGACGTTTCCCAATATTGAATACGTACTTTGGGCCATCCTCATCGGCCTGGTGATTTCAAATACGGTTGGCGTGCCCCAGATCTTCCGCTCCGGCGTGGCAACCTACGAATTCTGGCTGAAGGCCGGCATCGTATTACTCGGTTCGCGCTTTCTACTCGGCGACGTGCTGAAACTTGGCGGCGTGAGCCTGGCGTTGGTAGCCATTGAAATCGCTGTGGCGATTGCGTTCATGACCTTCCTTGGCCGCGCCTTTGGTCTGCGCCCTAAGTTGACCTCGCTCCTGGCGGTCGGCTCGGCGGTTTGTGGCGTAAGCGCGATCATCGCGACGCAAGGCGCGATCGAAGCCGACGAGGAAGATTCTTCGTTCGCCATTGCCGCGATTCTTGCTCTCGGCGCTCTGTCGCTCTTCACGTTTCCGCTGATTGGCCACGCATTGCACCTTAGCGACCACGCCTACGGCCTGTGGGCGGGACTCGCCGTCGACAACACCGCGGAAGCCACCGCCGCAGGCGCGCTTTACTCCGACGCCGCCGGCAAACTAGCCGTCCTAGCGAAAACGACGCGCAACGCGATGATCGGCTTCGTCGTGCTCGCCTACGCAATTTACTGGGCCAGCCGTGGCCAAGCCAAGACAGTAGGGAACAAGGCCGCCTTCCTCTGGCAGAAGTTTCCGAAATTTGTGTTGGGTTTTCTGCTGATTTCAATCCTGGCAACGTATCATTTCTTCAGCAAAGACCAGACGACCGCGCTCGCGAATCTTTCGCGCTGGGCATTTCTTCTGACGTTCGCCGGAGTGGGTCTGCGCACGAACTTCCGCGAAATGCGTAAGCAAGGTTTGCGCCCGTTCGCGGTAGGCGCCATTGGAGAAGTGGTGATTGCTGTTTTTACGCTGGTCCTGGTGGCGGGAGCTGGAAAGATCTTTGGCTTCTAACGTGCGACGTACCTTCGTCTGTGGCTCATGACGATCTCAGCGCCCTGCGTTTTTGTCAGCTTCCGTCATGGCGTTTTTCTTTTCTAAGGCTTCAATCCGCAGATTAAGACCAAATGCCACGACAATCGTTGCAGTTCCCAAGAGAAAAATAAAAAGATAAACGCTATCGAGGTTCAAATTCACTATGGGTTTCAGGTCTCGCCCGGTGGCCTGGTGATATATGGGAATCGCCCCGCACGCTACGGTATATAGGATGAGCGCGAACGCGCTAACCCAGAACTTCGATCGCTGTGGCTCCCGCGGCATAACCACCCCCGATCGCTTTACAGTCCGAGCACACTCACCAACTCCTTGACCGAACCCGCTGACTTCTGCAGCGCCGTATTTTCCTCGGCGGTGAGCTTAATCTGAATGATTTCCTCGACCCCCTTGCTTCCGACCTTCACAGGAACGCCGACGAACAGTCCCTTGATTCCATACTCGCCGTCCAGATATACCGCGCAAGGCAAAATCTTTTTCTTGTCCTTCAAGATCGCTTCGACCATTTCGACGGCCGCTGCCGACGGGGCATAGTATGCGGACCCGGTCTTCAGTAAATTGACGATCTCCGCGCCACCCTTGCGGGTGCGCTCCACGATCGCGTCGATGCGCTCCTTCGGCAGCAAGTCCGGCAGCGGAATCCCGGCCACGGTGGAATAGCGCGGCAGCGGCACCATGTCGTCGCCGTGCCCGCCGAGCACAAAGGAGTGCACGTTTTCCACGCTGACCTTGCACTCCATCGCCACAAACGTGCTCATGCGCGCGGAGTCCAGCACACCGGCCATGCCCAGCACGCGGCTCTTCGGAAACCCGCTCACCTTCCACGCCGCTTGCGCCATAGCGTCCAGCGGATTCGTCACCACGATGATGATGCAGTTCGGCGAGTGGCGCACGATCTGTTCGACCACCGCTTTCACCACATCGTAGTTCGCTTTCAACAAATCATCGCGGCTCATTCCCGGCTTGCGTGGAAATCCAGCGGTGATTACGACCACATCGCTCCCCGCGGTCGCACTATAATCTCCGTTCGCAGTGGAAATTCCCATCGCTCGCGAATCGGAGCGCGTGATGGGCCCAGACTCCGTCATGTCGAGCGCTTTGCCCGCCGGTGGTCCATCCAGAATGTCCGTCAACACGACATCGGCCAGCTCTTTGTCCACGATGCGCTGCGCAGTCGTCGAGCCCACAAATCCGCCGCCCACCACCGTAACCTTCTTCCGCATCCCGCCTCTCTCCTCGCTCTTCTCTGCGACGCTCTGCGTACTCAGCGCCTCTGCGTTATCTCTTTCGTTTTTTTCCTCTAGCGTGCGACGGCGTGAGCCGCCATATTCTCAATAATCGCCGAAGCGAACGCTGACGTTCCCACCTTGGTCGCCCCGCTCATCAGCCGTTCCAGGTCATACGTGACGCGCTTCTGCTGAATCGTCCGTGCAATGCCATTCTCGATGAGTTGCGCAGCTTCTCCCCATCCCAGAAATTCAAACATCATCGCGCCCGACAACATCACCGAGCTCGGATTGATCACATCCTTATCCGCGTATTTTGGCGCCGTGCCGTGTGTAGCTTCAAACACACCGTAACCATCGCCGATATTCGAGCCCGGCGCCATGCCTAGGCCGCCGACCTGCGCGGCGCAAGCGTCCGACAAATAGTCCCCATTCAAATTCGACGTCGCCAGGACGCTATACTCATCCGCCCGCAGCAACACCTGCTGAAACACGGAGTCCGCAATACGGTCATTGATCATCAGTTTCTTCTTCCACTGGCCCTTGCCATGCGTCGCGTAGATCGCATCAAGGATTTGTTTCACCTCTTCATAGAGGCTTTTCTTGAACGCCTCGGTGGCCTGCTCCAGCCCCGGCTCGATCATGGCGCCGTTTTGCTCCACGGTCAGCGCCGGATTCTTGTCCAGATTGTCGACGATCCAGCTCTCGCGTTCGGTCACCGTCTGCGCCCGGAACTCCTCCCGCGCCAGTTCGTACCCCCAATCGCGAAACCCGCCTTCGGTAAATTTCTGGATGTTTCCTTTGTGTACCAGCGTTACGCTCTTGCGCCCGTGCGCCAGCGCGTACTTGATCGCTCTTCGCACCAGCCGCTTCGTTCCCGTCGGCGACATTGGCTTAATGCCCACGCCAGAGTCCCAGCGAATCTGCCTCTTTCCGTCCTTCAGCATCTCGTTATTCAAAAATTCCAGCAGCTTCTTGGCTTCGGGGGAGCCGGACTTCCACTCGATCCCGATGTACACATCCTCGGTATTCTCGCGAAAGATCACCACGTCCATCTTCTCGGGATGTTTCACAGGGGAGGGAACGCCGGCGTAATAGCGCACCGGCCGCTCGCAAGAATACAAATCCAAAATCTGTCGCAGCGCCACGTTCAATGATCGAATGCCGCCGCCGACCGGAGTGGTCAGCGGTCCCTTGATGGCCACGCGAAAGTCGCGGATGGCGTCAACAGTGTCGTCCGGCAACCACTCCTTAAATGCGTTGAATGCCTTTTCGCCTGCGAAGACTTCAAACCATGCCACGCGCCGTTTGCTGCCATATGCGTGCTCCACCGCGGCGTCAAACACGCGCCGCGAGGCGTTCCAGATGTCACGTCCCGTGCCGTCGCCTTCAATGAATGGAATGATCGGCGTGTCTGGCACGCGCAGTTGGCCGCCGCTATATTCGATGCCTTTTCCGCCGGCAGGAATGGCGTGCCCATTATACGAATTCTTCATCGTTCGTGACCCCTTGCAAATGGCATTTGGTGCAGTACCGCTCGGCAGAACCGATCAGAGTCCAGCGCGAATTAAAGAAGATACCACAATCGAACAAATCTCACGCGCCGCCGGGACAACACAGAGTTATACTCGCGCGTGGCAGGTACCAGCGGAAGGAGAAACGCACATGATGATCGATTGGAACGAATACCAGAAGGAGATCGGCGCAAGACTGGGCGAATTGATGAAGCTGAGCCCCGACACTGTTCGTGGCTATCAAACGCTTAGCGCGGCAAATTCAAAAACAGGCAAACTCGATGAGAAAACGCGGCAGCTGATTTCGCTAGCCGTTGCGGTCACCACCCACTGCGACGGCTGCATCGTGGTGCACACCGACGCCGCGTTGAAGGCCGGAGCCACAAAAGAAGAGATTGCTGAGGCACTGGGCGTGGCGGTCGCCATGAATGCCGGCGCCGCGCTCATTTATTCCACGCGCGTGCTTGACGCCGTTAGTGCCAAGAGCGGCCAAGTCAAAACAGCATAAGTGTTGTAGTGGCACAGGATGCTGCGCCGCTATGGGAAGGCCCTAGAACAAGTTCCAAAGGAACTGGTTGTAGACCTCGTGGTGGAACTGCACCTCGGGAGCTTTGACGACCGTGCCCAACTGCCGTGGGCACCGGTCAGCAGATGCGCGCTTCAACTCCGCGTAGCGTCCCTTCACGTCGGCGCCGAATAGGCTTGTGGTCCACTCTGCTTTCTCAAAGTTGTCGATCGCGGTGTAGATGTTGTCTGGCAGATAGCGTTGCGCCTGGCGTAGATTCTTGATTTTTGCTGTTTCCCCGTCCAGGCCGGTCTTGAAGATGGAATACATCACCAGATAAGGATTCGCGTCAGGAGCCACGGCGCGCACTTCGGTACGCATGCTGCGCTCGTTACCGATGGGGATGCGCACCATTGCCCCGCGGTCGACCGCGGAAGCCTTCAGTTGGTTCGGCGCCTCAAAATGCGGATCGAGCCGGCGATACGCATTGACGCTGGAGTTGAATAAGAGGCAAATATCATTTCCGTGCGTCAGGATGCGGTCCACGAACTCCCAGCCTAGCTTACTGAGCTTCTCCTCTCCCTTCGGATCCCAGAAGAGATTCTTGCCGCTCTTACTGACCGAAACGTTGGTGTGCATGCCGCTGCCGTTCACACCCACGACAGGCTTGGGAAGAAAACATGCGGTGAATCCCATATTAGTGGCTACCTGGCGACAGATCAGCTTGTACAGTTGAATTTGATCCGCTGCAGCCACCACCTCTCCATAGCTATAGTTGATTTCGAATTGTGACGGCGCGACCTCCGGATGATCTTTCTCGTTCTGGAAGCCCATGGCGCGCTGCACTTCGGCAGTGGTGTCGATGAAGGTGCGCAATGGATCGCCCGGCAGGGAATGGTAGTAGCCGCCAGTGTTCACGTATTCGAATTTGAGCGTTTCATGGAAGCGCCGCTCGGCATCAGGCCCTTTAAACAGGAAGCCTTCGATTTCGTTGGCGGCGTTGAGCGTGTATCCCTTCTTTTCGTAGAGGTCATCCGCGTAGCCCTTTAGTAGCCCCCGAATGTCCGCCGAGTACGGGCTTCCGTCTTTGTCGATCACCTGACCGAAAAGCAGGATCTTCCCCGAACCAAACACATCCGACGGCGCCCAGTAGAACGCGCCCCAATCCATGGCCAGGCGCAAGTCGCTTTCCCGCTGCGCAGTGAAACCGCGGATGGAAGAGCCATCGAACGTCAAGTTGTCCCAGCTTTTGATCAGGAACTTCTTGTCGTAATCGAGCATGTGCAAGCGGCCCTCGAGGTCGCTGAACAGCACCGTGACGGCCTTGATGCGCTTCTCGTCGCTCAAATACTTGATGCGCTCCTCTTGCACTTTGTGCGGCGCAACACGCTCCAGGCGCTGCTTCTTGGCTTTTAGGTTTAGCTCTTCCAGTTCATCGTACGGGAGCGCCAGAAAACTACGCAGTTCGGTCGACATGAGTCTCCTCAAATGGAATTGTTAACGAATGCGGTGGAGAAATATGGGGCGGCAAATTCACGGCCATGTAGCCATTAAAGTATCGCGCTGCGTTTCCAAGCGTCAAATCGAAAAAACTCACCCCAGCTAGCAGGAAAATGAATCGCGCAAATCATCTTTTCCGATAGCGCCTCGCGGCCGTCAGTCGTAATACTCTTGCCCCAAGTGGGTGATCAAGTCCTCGCCCATCATCCAGCGCAGGGTGTTCTTCAGCTTCATCAACTGAATGAACAAATCGTGCTCGGGGTATAAATTCGGCGCGGTCATCGGCGACTTGAAATAAAAGCTAAGCCACTCTTGGATGCCGCGCATCCCGGCGCGCTGCGCCAAATCCAGGAACAAAACAAGATCCAGCACGATCGGCGCGGCGAGAATCGAATCGCGGCACAAGAAATCCACCTTAATCTGCATGGGATACCCGAGCCAGCCGAAGATGTCGATGTTGTCCCAGCCTTCTTTGTTGTCCCCGCGCGGCGGATAGTAGTTGATGCGCACTTTGTGATAGACCTTGCCATACAGCATGGGGTAGAGCTGCGGCTGCAAAATGTACTCGAGCGCGCCCAGCTTCGATTCTTCTTTCGTCTTGAATGATCCGGGATCATCGAGCACTTCGCCGTCGCGATTGCCCAAAATATTGGTCGAGTACCATCCGTCCAGCCCGAGCATGCGCGCCTTGAACGCCGGCGCCAGCACGGTCTTCATCATCGTCTGACCGGTTTTAAAATCCTTGCCGCAAACTGCAACGTTGTGCTCCAGCGCAAGCTGCTGAATCGCGGGAATATCCACCGTCAAGTTCGGCGCGCCATTCGCGAAAGGCACGCCACTGGTCACCGAAGCCCAGGCATAGAGCATCGACGGCGCAATTGCCGGGTGATTGGCTTTCATCGCTTCGACAAACTTTTCCGGTGTCGAGTGCACCTCTTCCGGCTTTATATACACTTCCGTTGAGCCGCACCAGCACGTCACCAGCCGTGATACGCGTTTGGTCTTGCGAAAATTCTCGATGTCGTCCTTGATTTGCAGCGCCAGGTCATACTTGCTCTTGCCCTTCTTGACGTACGTGCCGTCGAGCTTCTTTACGTACTCGCGGTCGAACGCCGCCTTCATCGGCGCGATGCCGGAAAGAAACGGCTTGACCTTCTCCAGATCCTGCGCGCTCAGCACTCCGGCTTTGCTGGCCGCTTGGTATGCATTGTCCTTGAAAATGTCCCAACCGCCGAAGACCAGTTCGTCGAGATCGCTCAACGGAACAAATTTCTTGATCAACGGCGAGCGCGCGTCCGTGCGCTTGCCGAGTCGAATCGTGCTCAACTGTGTCAGCGAGCCTACCGGTTGCGCTTTTCCTTTTCTTACCAGCTCCACGCCGGCCATGAACGTAGTGCTGACCGCACCCATTCCCGGCAATAGCACGCCCAACTTGCCCTTAGGCGGCGCAATCTTTCCCGGCTTTTCCATTCCGCTCCTTCTTGAGTTTGAATCTCACTGCCACTCGCCCTGTCGGCTGGATTTATGCAAATGTGAACTGCCTGAACCAATCGCAGCGAGGGCTGGCTTCGCTCTCCGTTGCTGCGCGGGTTGCACCGAACAAGCCAGTAATGATGCGCGAACACCGCCCGTTTTGCAAATTATCGACCCAAAAGCCAACGCGACGTCCATCTGCGTGCGGCCGTGGGTCTGAGAATCCCCGTCTCCGGCGCTGCGTTTCCACGCCATGAATATTGCATATGAGTATTGACATGAAATCTGCCTAGCCGTTATACTCTCGGTAAAGTTGTCGAATATGTCGAATATTGTATTACGCCCGCTTTCAAATAGATCGCGCATTAGTTCGGTAGGCACCAATGGCACGCATGGCGTCAGGGATGGCGGCATCAAGCCTTGCTAGGCACTCTGTTGCCGGCGAAACTGTCGGTGAGCCGCGTGAATTGCTGAGGGCTCTCTTCCAGAGCTCTACTGTGGGGGTCGCAATTTGCGATCGGCAGTTCCGCTTCCGCGCTATCAATGATGCCCTAGCCGCCATGACTGGCATTCCTGCGGCGGCGCATCTGGGCAAGACGATACATGCTGTCCTTGGAAGTGCCGCCGCAAAAATTCAACCCGCCTTAGAACACGTGTTTGCCACCGGCGAGCCGCTATCGAACCTCGAACTAACCGCGGAGTTGCCGTCAAGGGGCGCAATAGGTCACTGGAATCGAAGCTACTTCCCCATCAAGGATCACACTGGCCAGGTTCAGGAGGTCGGCGCCATTGTTTTGGAGCTCACAAAACGTAACGAGATCGAGGCCGCGCTTTTCCGCCTGACGGACAGATTAACTCGCGTACACTCTGCGCTGCGCAAGGATCCGGGTGCGCTCGATCCTGCAGGTCTTGGCAATGGTTGTGTGAACCTCGCTGATGTTTCCGCGGGCCCTGCGGGCCTATTGGAAAGCTGCCTGGCGGAAACGCGCGCCATTTCGCAATTGTTGCACAACACGCTACCCCAGACCGCTATTCAGCCGCTCCCCCTTTCTCGCATTTCTCCTGTAAGGCGGCTCAGGCAAGGGCGGGGCCAAGACTTTGCCGCCGTCCACCCCATCGAGGACGAACTGGAATGCCTCAGCCCACTCTCTTCGCGTGAGCGAGAGGTCACCGCGCTTCTCGCAATCGGCAAGACTAACAAGGAAATAGCTACTATATTGCTGATCAGCACAAGAACGGTGGAGAGTCACCGCGCCCGAATCATGCTCAAGCTCGATCTGCATTCTCTCAGTGAGCTCGTCCGCTACGCCGTCCGCATCCACCTCATTCAGCCTTGACCTCCGCCGGAATCTGCCTGACGTTGTCATCGGGTAAACCCTCCGTAGTACTACTGACGTAACTAACGGCATTGACATCTATCGTGTCTAGTCACATTATGCGCTCCGCAAAGGAGCCCTCCCCGATGGAAAATTTCCTTATTTGCGGCAATCCCTCTTGCCGCTTCGTACTAGATTTGCAGGAGATACGAAAGCCGCTTCGCCGCTCGCAATTGTTCCTCAAGGACTGTCCCGAATGCGGCTCTCAATGGTTGGCCACTTGCCCATTCTGCACGGAACCGTTAAGTGTGATCTGGCACGGCCACCGCGCGCACTGCGCGCACTGCCATCGCCAGTTTCACACGCCAGCCGCTGCGTAACGTAGTTGTGCCTCTGGCGGCTGCGCCATCCTCAGTATGCGTACGCTACTGGTGCGCATTTTAGCGACTACCGCCACACAATCACAGAATCCTACCCACCCGCCCTTTTCTTGGGTAAACTTCACCCACCTATGTCTCACCTATCGCGTCGAAACTTGCTCAGAACTGTGATTTCTGGGGCCACGATGGCTGCTCTTCCATCCTTATCTTCATCTTCTTCGTCCCAGCAAAACACGCCCGTTCGCCGAAAAGGACAAATCCGCCAATCCGCATCGCGCTGGTGCTATCACAGCATTTCGCTGGAGAAGCTTTGCGCCTACGGTGCCGAAATCGGACTCAAGGGGATTGACTTGCTGAATGTCGATGAGTGGGAGGTGCCCCGGCGCTACGGGCTGATTTGCAGCATGGGTTACGCCGGCGGTGGGGAAATTCCCAGTGCCCTAAACCGCGTGGAAAATCACGCCAAGATCGAGGAAGCGTTTCGCAAGAACATTCCGCTGGCTGCAAAATCCAGCGTGCCCAACGTCATCACATTCTCGGGGAATCGCGCCGGCCTGTCCGACGAGGAAGGCGCAAAGAATACGATCGCGGGACTCAACCGGCTGAAGAAAATCGGCGAAGACAACGGTGTGACCATCTGCATGGAGCTGCTCAATAGCAAGGTCGACCACAAAGATTACATGTGCGATCACACGGCATGGGGCTTGCAGGTCGTGCAAGCGGTGAACTCGCCGCGCGTCAAACTGCTCTACGACATCTATCACATGCAGATCATGGAAGGCGATCTGGTCGCCACGATCCAGAAGAACATCGACTGGCTCGGCCACTTCCACACAGGAGGCGTTCCGCATCGCCACGAACTCGATGGCACACAGGAAGTGCAGTGGGACGGAGTGATGCGCGGCATCGCCGCGACCAACTACGGCGGCTACGTGGCGCACGAGTTTGTGCCCACTCGCGACCCGCTCACGTCGTTACGCCAAGCCGTCGACCTTTGCGACGTTTAACGAAACTACATCTCGTAATCCAGCTCCGCCGCAATCTTCAGAAGCGGCATCAACCATTGCACCAGTTTTTGATGCACCGGGTGCGTGTTGTATGCATCCAGCGCGGCTTTATCCCGGAATTTCATCACTCCGCCATGCGTGAATCCTTGCGAGCGCGGGGAAATGTTCGCGTTGTAGCTGGTCTCGACCAACCCCGGAATTTGCCCCTGCAAGCCGCGAATCTCTCGCGCCGCTCGATCCTTCATTTCTGACGTAGCGGTGGGCTGCCATTGAAACAAAAACGTGTGAATGTACATGTTCCGCCGCGCTCCCCTTCTGGAAGGTGGTTAGGTCTTCGGCCAGAGTATCGCACGGAACCGGGCCCTGGCAGCCCACGCTTGGTGCCGAAATAGCGGGCGCGCCTCCAACGCATTGAGTGGCGCGGCGCGAAAGAGATTGCCCGGCGCTATTTGTTCTTCGACAGGGAATCGATCTGCTGTTTCGCCCACTTGTCGTCAGGATGTAGCTCCAGCACCTTGCGGTAGTCGGCGATGGCTTTGTCGACCTGGCCGTTGGCTTCATGGGCCTGGGCGAGCATGTGGTAGTACCACGGCGAATCCGGGTGATTGGCGGCGAAATTCAGCTCCATGATGGCCAGCGCGTCAGCGTTCTTCTTCTTGGCCAGCAGGGATTCGGTGAGCTGGTTTAGCGGTGCCTCACTGAAATCGTACTGTCCGCTGCCGTAATATTTGCCGCGTAGATCGTGGTACAGCGCGACGGTTTTCTCGAGACCGTCTTTCTCCAAGCTCTCGGCAAGCACGGCGTTAAGCGGCTGAGGTTGCGTCAGGCCATGATGGCAGGTGACGCATTGCACTTGAATCGCCCCGGCATCGGGCGGCGTCTTGGGCACTTTGCTGATGTAGTCGTGGTTGATGGCGGCGACCATCTGCAGCATTACACGCGCGGTTTTCTTGGCCTCTTTGTCGTCGGCGGCGAAGTCCAGTCCTTTTTCCGGCGCCTTCTTTTCGATGTGGCAATGATCGCAACGCACGCCGAGCGCGAATGCGAAGCTGCGCATGGTGGACTCCATCTCATGCTTGGAAATGTCTTTTGGCAGCACCTTCAGATTCGTGAACTTGTCGGGAAACTGGGCGGCCGCCGGAGTCCCCGTGAGAAGAAGGGCTGCCAGAGGAATCCAAGTCCAAAACGCACGATGTGCCATCTCGTCAGCTCCAAAGGGCGCAATTCTGGAGACAAAGATATTGCACGCGCGCATTGCGCGTCAATCACCGTCCAGTTTCCTGGGAATTTGCTTGGCGCTGGCACTCTTAGCGGCGGTTCGCAATTCAGCTGAGTTTTGAGTTGGGGTCGACTTCTGCAGCGGCAGGCACGTCAGTCGTTCCATTGCTCAAGGTGGAAGTCGTTTCCGGCAACGCCTGGGGCAGACTAATCGCTATTTGTGGCGCTTGCGGATGCAGCACTTCCTCGATAGCCACCAACAGCGCGTCTCCCGAAGCGGTCTTGCTGATAACCTTGCGGATCCCAACTTTCTTGGCCTCAAGGTCCAAGCCCGCGAAGTTGTGCATGGTGTGCATAAAGATGGGGATGGTCGGGGAGGCCGAGGAAATAGTTTGGGCTGCGTGCAGCCCGTCCATGAGCGGCATAGCCAGATCGAGAATAATGACGTCGGGTTTCAGTTCCGCAGCTTGGGCGACGGCCTCCAGGCCGTTTTCGGCTTCCCCGCAAATTTGCCAGCTCTGCCGAGTCTCCAGCAGCGCCCGCAGTAGCTTGCGCGCGGTGGCATTGTCGTCGGCGATGAGCAGTCTTAGCGGCACACGTCCATCAGTCACTCGAACCAAACGGCTTGCGTTCGGAAAGCCTGTTCCTCCTGGTCGCTTGCCACGGACTCACCGCGTTTGCAGGATACCCTACCTCGCCGGTAAGCCTTCGTGAATACAGCGGATACCGTATTAATCCTCGGGGAGGGACAAAAAGGCGCAGGTTGTATTGTGCGCAAAGAACGCCCGGCGAGCAGAGCAGTTCCATATCACGTTTAGCGGCCGCATAATGCAATTACCGCCGAAATTGTGAAGTGGAGGTGTTGGCCTTGGGCCAGGAAACGAAAACTGTAAAGCGGAGATTTCCGCGCGTGAAGCTGCCCAAAGGCATGCTCGTCGCGTGGCAGCACACGGGCGGGCGTTCGGTGTCTCGCGTCGGGACGCTGGGTCTGGGCGGACTGTTCATCTCGACGTCCGATCCACCTTCCGTCGGCGCCGTGGTGAAGATTGTATTTGACGTCCCTGGCGGCGAAGTACGCGCGCGAGCAATCGTGAAAAATGTGAAGGCAGGCCAGGGCATGGCCGTTGCTTTCATCGAGATGGGCTACGCGGACCGCGCGCGGCTCGACCAACTATTGAAGAAATTAGCGTAAGAAGTGTTAGTTGGCAGCGGCGCGCCCGGCGCCGCTTTATCGCATCCGCACGAATGCACCACTACTGAATTATTCGGTTTATCAACGGGCCATACTGCTCTTCATGGCCGTCGTGTTTCTCGACGAACAAATCCACTTCGAAGCCTTGAACCGTGAAACCATGTGGCTGGGCGAAGCGAAGCCCCACAAGGTCGTCGTCCTCGGTCTGGATAATTTCCTGATATTGGTTGGTGCACAGCATGTTCGTCGTGTGACCCGCCGTAAGCACCCAGCGGCCCATGCTCGCACTGCGCAAGGTTCCCACCCAATGGGAATGCCACGCAATTCCGCCGACACAAACCGCAAAGCAGACGCGCTGCGATTGTGTGACCCATTTTTGAAGGATTTCGTCGGCTTCGTTCGCGCTGATTTGTTTGGATTCCATTTCCACCGCCGCAACTGTTGATCCAGCCGCTTGGCCAAGCGGCTGCAACTCGGTCGGCCTGCGGCGGGGGGCGAGGCAAAGACCAAGCATGATATATGATTTACCCTACATCATTTCTCTTGCTATCTTTGTCTTCATTTACAAACCCAAGAACATCGGGCATCGTGTTCGGACATGGGGGCACATAACGGGCGTCAAAAGAGCCATGCATGACAAAATCCAAAAGCAAGTGTTCTCCTGAGGGATCAAGGCTTCGCCGGTTGCGCGTGAAGCTGGGATTTACGCAGGAAGGACTTGCCCAGCGAGTTGGTGTCACTACGCATACGATTTGGCGCCTCGAAAATGATCCGGTGTTTAGTCCCCGCCTCGAAACTCTCCGGGCCATGGCAAAAGCGCTCGGAGTGGATGCTGCCTATTTCCTGAGTTCCGCCGGTGAAAGAAGCTAACGGAATCCTTTGGGAGCCTATCGGTGTGTGCCAGCGCGGTCGCGTTTTCCGCGCGAACGGCATAAGGGACACGATCCGTTGAGAACCCAGTCACGAGTTGCCGCAATGTAGGCTTCCTTCAGCTCGCCCAGCGCGTCCTCGTAATTGCCATCCAGAATCGGATAGTCTCGACATCGGCTCCGACCTCAGGATAACAATAGCGTTAGTTTTCAGCGCAATTAGGAAGACGTCGACGCGGCGCGGTCGGCGTTTAGGGCTGCGCCTATGATGCCGACTTCGTCGCTGGTGGACACGACCTCGAAGCGGCTGCCCTGCAGCGGGCTCATTTTCACCATTTCGTGCACCAAGCGGTCGAGCAGCGCCATGTCGATGAACTTGGCATTGGGTCCGGTGATATAAAATTGTCCTGGGCCGTCCATGTGAATGCTGGTAGCGGTGGCGGCGGCCAGGGCCCGATGGCATAGCGTTACGAATTCGGAGCACCGCGTATCGCCGGAGCGCGCATTAGCGAATACCTCGTCGGGTTCGAGATCGAGGAAGCGCATGCGCATGGCGCGGTGGCCGAGGATGCCTTCGAGATGGCCGCGTCCGCCGCATCCGCAGAGACTTTCCTTGGGATCGAGCGTGACCACGGAATGCCCGCCCTCCCAAACTCCTTCGCTCCATGGATAACGGCCGAAGCCAACGCCGTTGCCCAGCGTCCACACGCGAATCAATTTGCCAAGTTTGTCGCGGGTCGCGGCGATTCCGGCGGCCATGGCGTCGGCGTCGTTGAAGACGCGCACGGGAGCCGAAAGGCCGCGAGCAGCTAGAGCCCCTTGCAGATTGAAGCCTTTGACTTGATGAAGATTGGGGGAATCCTCAATGATGCCAGCACGAATGACGCCGGGAAAGCCCAGGCCGATGGCATGCACTTTTTGGCCCTTGGAGACAGAGTCGATTTGCTGCTGGATGCAGTCGCCGATGTTTTCCGCGGGCATGGATTGCAGAGCGTCCAGCGAAGTGCCTTTCTCCGGATAAACGCTGAGCGGGCCGGCGAGTTTGTTGTTCTCCACGAGGCCGACCGCGATGTGTTCCATTACGAGTACGCCGACGGATTTGGCCATTGTTGCCGTTTACCTCAGTTTGTTAAGACCGTTGAAGGCGGCGGCTTTGTAGCATTCCGCCAGCGTCGGATAGTTGAAGAC
>WNFL01260152.1_pt2 | contig 24834 bp, 27 predicted proteins | sample 5400361 | NCBI WGS metagenome assembly WNFL01 (sample SAMN13153351, study PRJNA577476) | soil metagenome | isolation source: 40 cm soil on Douglas fir-dominated hillslope | place: USA:California | collected 2013-09-17
GATCGACTACGACGCGATGGAGAAGCTGGCAAAAGAGGTCAGGCCGAAGATGATCATCGGCGGCTTTTCGGCCTATTCACGCATCGTCGACTGGGCGCGGATGCGCCAGATCGCGGACTCGGTGGAGGCCACGTTCTTCGTCGACATGGCGCACGTCGCGGGACTCGTCGCGGGCGGCGTTTATCCATCACCCGTACCGCACGCGGACATCGTCTCCACCACGACGCAGAAGACGCTGCGCGGGGCATGGGGCGCCATCATCCTGTGCAGGGCGGAGCGTCAGAAGGCCATCGACTCCGCGGTGTTCCCTGGCATCCAGGGCGGACCCCTCATGCACGCGATCGCCGCGAAGGCCGTCTGTTTCCACGAGGCCCTGAAGCCTGAGTTCAAGTTCTACGCGAAGCAGGTCGTCACCAACGCGAAGGCGCTCTCGAACCAGCTGCTGAAGCGTGGCCTGCGTCTCGTCAGCGGCGGCACCGACAACCACCTGATGCTCATCGACCTGCGTCCGCAGAAGCGGACCGGCAAACAGGTGCAAGACATCGCCGACACCGTCGGCATCACGCTGAACCGGAACTCGATCCCCTACGACGAGGCTTCGAAGTTCAATCCCAGCGGGGTGCGGGTGGGCACGCCGCTCGTCACGACCCGAGGCATGAAGGAGCCGGAGATGGTGGTCATCGCGGACTGCCTGGCCGACCTCATCGAACGCATCGACGACCCGGCCACGCTTGATTCGGTTCACGAGCGAGGGCTGGACCTGTGCCGGCGCTTTCCGCTACCGTACGCGTTCGACTGAAAAAGCCTTGGTTGCCGCTTACGTCCTAGCCGCCTCGACGTCGTCGTCGGAATCCGATTTCTTCAGCATCAACTCGCTGATCGCGATCCGCGACCACCTGCTGCCCGGCCTGTGGCCGATGCTGCTCGCCTTCGCGACCACAGCTGCACTGGTGCCGTTCATGATCTGGCTCTCGCGCCGTCTCGGCGTCATGGCGCACCCGAGCGAGCGCCACGTGCACAACAAGCCAATGCCGCTGCTTGGCGGCATGGCGATGTTCATCGGCTTCGCAATGGCAATGGCCCTGACCCTTCCCGACGTTGCGATCCAGGACCGCGTCGAGGTCGTTGGCGTGCTGATCGTGTCGGCGCTGGCCGCCATCTTTCTGATCGCCGACGATCGCTGGTCGCTGCCACCCCTGACCAAGTTCGGGCTGCAGATCCTGATCGCACTGATCGCCGTGTTCGCGTTTGGCAAGGAGTTTCAGATCACGTTTGTCAGCCTGCCGTGGGCCGGCGTCATCCAGCTCGGATGGCTCGCCATCCCCATCAGCCTGTTCTGGATCCTCGGCATGCAGAACACGGTCAACCTGCTGGACGGGGTCGACGGGCTGGCAGCCGGGGTGGTGCTGATCGTCGCAGTCACTCTGGTGTTCGCCGCTGCCGGCACGCGACAGGCCGATGTGGTGGTGCTGGCCGCCGGGCTGGCCGGCGTGTGCGGTGGATTCCTCCTGTTCAACTTCTCGCCCGCCCGCATCTTCATGGGCGATTCCGGCTCGCACTTCCTGGGTACGGCGCTGGCGGTCATCTCGATCGCGGGGGTGGCCAAGGTGGCGGTGGCTTTTGCCCTCGTTGTCCCGGTCCTCGCGCTGGCTCTGCCCATCGCGGACACCGCCTGGGCGATCGTGCGCCGCGGCCGGATGAAGGCATCGGTGGCCCAGCCGGACCTGAAGCACATCCACCACCGGCTCCTGGACTTCGGGCTCGACGCCCGCCAGACGTGCTTCGTCTTCTACAGCGCCAGCGGCCTGCTGGGCGCGGTCGGCCTGATGCTCTTCGGCCACAAACGCATCGTCGCGGTGGTGCTGGTGGCCTGGCTGGTGCTGGTCTCGACCTTCGTCGCCGACCGCCTGCAGAAATCGGCGTGGCGGCTCGAGCATCCGTACCTTCGGCGGCTGTTGCCCGAACCTGGTTCCCGGTAGCATTAGCCCCGGGCATGCGCCCGACGACTCAGGGTCCGACCGGGGCCGACATGGCAGGCGTCGGAATCTATTTCGGAGCCGCAGCCCTGCTCCCGATCCTGGGCGGAGTCGCGCTCGACGGTTGGTTCCACAGTTCCCCGGTCTTCGTGCTCATCGGCCTGTTTGTGGGCCTGGTGGCGGGTGCTGCCGCCATCTGGTTGAAGGTGAGGGAGTTCACGCGGTGAGGTTCGGCGGAATCCTGAAGGAGACGGTCGCCGCCTCGGCGGCAACCGCGGTTGTGGCCATCCTTGCCGGCGCTGTGCTTGGTCATTTCTCTACCGGCGCCGGACTTGCCGCCGGCCTGCTCATCGGCTCTCTGAACGGGCATGCGCTCGTTGCCCTCATGACGCGCGGCGCGCCCTTTCTCGCTTCGACCATCGTGCGGCTCGCGGCGTTCAGCGCCGTCGCTATCGGCGTCGCGATTGTGCTGCGCAGCGATGCGTGGGCGGTGCTGCTCGGAGTCGCTGCGGCGCAGGGCGTGCTGGTGGCTGCATCGATCCGCCGGGGGCTTCGCGCATGATCTACGCCGACGCTTCGTTCGGCACCCACCCGACGGTGAGCCTCGGCTGCGGCACGCTCTGTACGTTCAACTACGACTCGCTCCTCTCCAGCGGCATCGCTGTGGCGGCCACCCTGGCCATCGCCTTCTGGATCCGGTCTCGCCTGCGTACGGGAGCCCCCGGCAAGGTGCAGGCGGTGTTCGAGTGGGGCTACGACCTGCTCCGCGGGCTGGTGAAGGAGAACGTGTCCGAGGACGCCCTCTTCATCGTGCCGCTGGCGATGACCCTCTTCCTGTACATCCTCATCGCCAACTACATCGAGCTCCTGCCGCTGGCGATCTTCCCCAACGACATCGTCCACGGCGCCAACGCCGACCTCAACCAGACGCTGGCGATGGGCCTCATCGTGATCATCGTGGTGCAGTGGTACAGCGTCAGTGTCCTGGGCTGGCGCGGCTACCTGCGGCGCTTCACCAAGCCTTTCGAGCTGCCCCTGCCCGTGCGCATCGCATACATCCCTCTCAACGTCCTTGAGGAGCTTGTGAAACCGATCACGCTCTCGTTGCGTCTGTTCGGCAACATCTTCGCGGGCGCGGTCATGATCACTTTGATCGCAAGCATTGGCCTTCTCTACCTGCCGGCCGTGCAGAACGTGCCGACGATCATCATCGGGTCGGTGCTTCTGGCTGTCTGGAAAGCGTTCGATGTGCTGTTCATCGGTTTCATCCAGGCGTTCATCTTCATGCTGCTGACGGTCATCTACTTTGGCATGGGCCGCGAAGGCCTAGAGCACGAGCACACCTAGGAGGAGGGGCTATGACAGACCACGGAATCGAGCTTGCGGGAGCCCTCATCGGCTTCGGCCTGTTGATGGGCCTGGGGGCCATCGGGGCCGCCGTCGGTGACGGTCTTGCCGGCAACGCGTTCATCAGCGGCGTCGCGCGCCAGCCCGAAGCCCAGGGGCGGATGATCCCCTGGCTCTTCACCATCATCGGCCTCGTCGAGGCGATGTACTTCATCAACCTGGCATTCGGGTTCGTCTTCCTGGGCCAGGTGCACTAGCAAACGCAGATGCATTTCCTTGCCGGCATTGCGGGCGTCATCGACATCAACGGATCGGTGATCGTCGAGCTGCTCACCTTCCTGGCGATGTTCGCCCTGCTCGCCCGCTACGTGTACCCGGAGATCGTCAAGCAGGCTGAGGCACGCCAGCGCGCCGTCGCCGAGCAGCTCGCCGCGGCGGAGAAGGCTCGCACCGAAGCCGATGCGCAGCTCAAGGAGGCGCAGGCCAAGCTCGAGGACGCACGCAAGACCGCGCAGGGCGTCATTGACGCCGCGGGCAAGTCGGCCGAGCAGCTCCGCCAGGAGATGCGGCAGAAGGCCGAAGAAGACGTGAAGCGGATCGCCGAGTCATCGCGAAAGGAGATCGAGGCAGAGCGCGACCGCGCGATCCAGTCAGTGCGTGGCGAGGTCGCCAACCTGGTGGTGATCGCGACGGAGAAGGTGATCGGCGAGACGCTTGATGCCAACAAGCACAAGCAGCTCATCGACAAGGCGATCGCGGAGGTTGCAAGTGGCGACGGCAGCCGCTAAGCGATATGCACGTGCCGTGTTCGAGCTCGCCGGGGATGAGCGTGAGATCGACGAGTGGGCGGGCCGCCTGGCGCAGCTTCGGGACCTGATGTCGGACGAGAAAGTGGCCGCCGTGCTGACCAACCCAACAATCCCACGCGAGCGTCGAATGGATCTCATCGCGTCGGCGTCGCTCGAGCCCGAGGCCACAAACCTCGCGAAGCTCCTCATCGAGGCCGATCGAGTTGACGAGATCGGCGCCATCGCCGACGAGTTCCAGGACCTCGCCGATGCCGCCGCCGGGCGCGTGCGCGCGACCTTGACCACCGCGATCGAGCTTGGATCGCACGACCGGGATCGCGTCGCCACCGAGCTGTCGCGGCGTCTCGGCAAGACGGTGACCATGCGGGTCGAGGTCGACCCGCGCATTCTTGGCGGACTGAAGGTCCAGTACGGAGACCGACTCATCGACGCCAGCGTCGCCACCCGCCTGCAACAGCTGCGCCGCCGGCTGACAGAAGCTTCTTAGGAGCAAAGATGGGCATCAGCACCAAAGAGATCGCAGAGGTCATCAAGGAACGGCTCAAGGATTTCGACGCGAGCCTGGTCGCGACCGACGTCGGCCGCATCGTCGCCACGAGCGACGGCATCGCGCAGATCTACGGCCTCCAGAACGCGATGGCCGGCGAGCTGCTCGAGTTCCCGCGCGACACCTATGGCCTCGCTCTCAACCTCGAGGAGGACCAGGTCCGCGCCGTCATCCTCGGCGAGTTCGGCCACCTGCACGAGGGCGACGAGGTACGCACCACGGGCCGGCTTCTCGAGGTGCCAGTCGGGGAGGAGCTGATCGGCCGCGTCGTCAACCCGCTCGGCGTGCCCATCGACGGCAAGGGGCCGATCAAGACGACCAAGACGCTGCCCATCGAGAAGATCGCGCCCGGAGTCATCACCCGCAAGCGCGTCGACAGCCCGGTGCAGACCGGCATCAAGGCGATCGACGCGATGATCCCCATCGGCCGCGGGCAGCGCGAGCTCATCATCGGCGACCGATTCACAGGCAAGACCACGGTCCTGCTCGACACGATCATCAACCAGAAGGGCAAGGACCTCATCTGCATCTACGTCGCGATCGGCCAGAACGCGGCCTCGATCGCGCGCGTCGCCGCCACGCTAGAGGAGCACGGCGCGATGGAGTACACGATCATCGTCGCGGCGTCCGCCTCCGAGCCGGCCTCGCTCAACTTCATCGCCCCGTACGCGGGCTGCGCGATGGGCGAGTACTTCATGGAGCAGGGCAAAGAAGCGCTCTGCTGCTACGACGACCTGACCAAACAGGCGTGGGCTTATCGCGAGCTGTCCCTGAATCTGCGCCGCCCGCCCGGCCGCGAGGCGTACCCCGGTGACGTGTTCTACCTGCACTCGCGACTGCTCGAGCGCGCGGCGAAGATGTCGCCGAGCAAGGGCGGCGGCTCGCTTACGGCCCTGCCGGTGATCGAGACGCAGGCCAACGACGTGTCGGCCTTCATTCCCACCAACGTCATCTCCATCACCGACGGCCAGATCTACCTGCAGTCGGACCTGTTCAACGCCGGCCAGCGTCCGGCGCTGAACGTGGGCATCAGCGTCTCCCGCGTCGGCGGCGACGCACAGACCAAGGCCATGCGCCAGGTCGCGGGGCAGATGCGACTCGACCTCGCGCAGTACCGCGAGCTGGCCGCGTTCGCGCAGTTCGCGTCCGACCTCGACACCGCCACGCGCAACCAGCTCGAGCGCGGCGCGCGCCTGACCGAGCTGCTGAAGCAGGACAAGTACCAGCCCGTGTCGCTGGGCCTGCAGGTGGCTGTGATCTACGCCGGCACCCAGGGTTACGTCGACAAGGTGCCGACGGCGCGCGTCCGCGAATGGGAGGCCGGCTTTGTCAGGTTCCTGAAGAGCGAACGCCCCGGCGTGGTCGAGGAGATCGAGCAGAAGCAGGCGCTGGACGACGCGCTGTTCGAGCGGCTGAAGGCAGCGATCTCGACCTTCAACCACCAGTTCGGGGTCGAGGGCTACAACGACGTTGCAGACCCCGGGGCAGGCAAGGCGGCTCCGAAGACTGAGGCGAAGGCGGAGCCCAGGGTCGAGGTGAAGCCCAAAGCGGCGCCAAAGCCGACGCCACCGCCGAAGCCGATGGCCAAGGCCGGATCCGAGGAGGAAGCCGACGACGAGGGACGAGCGAGACCGTCGCAACTGAACGAGATGCGGGCGGCGCTCGACGAGAAACCGAAGCAGATTCGGAAGCCCAAGGAAAAGTAGTTGCCCGCCTACCGCGACATTGTCCGCCGCATCGACTCCATCAGGAACACGCAGAAGATCACCAAAGCGATGCAGGTCGTGGCCGCGACGAGGCTGCGGCGCGCGCAGCAGGCCGTCCAGGCGGCGCGGCCCTACGCCGAGAAGATGGTCGAGGTGCTGCAGACGACCACGGAGCGCGCCACGGAGTACCGCCACCCGTTCCTGGTCCGCCGCGAGGGCAAGCGCGGGGTGATGGTGCTCATCACCACCGACAAGGGCCTGTGCGGCGCCATCAACGTCAACAACATTCGCGCGGGGACGCGCTTCATGAACGAGAACTACCCGGACGGCCAGCGCTACGTCACGGTCGGGCGCAAAGGCCGCGACTTCCTCCTGCGCTACCGCCGGGAGGTGATCGCCGAGGTGAGCGGTGTGGCCGATCGGCCGACGATGGCCCAGATCCTGCCCGCGATCACGGTCGCGCTGGAGGAGTACACGAAGGGCAACACCGACGCGGTCATCCTCTGCTATTCGAAGTGGATCTCGACGATGCGCCAGGACCCAACGGTGCAGACGCTGATCCCGGCCGAGATTCCAAAGCGCACGGGCACTGAGGCGCAATCAGGGCCGCGCGCCGACTACATCTACGAGCCCGACCCCGAGTCCGTCCTGGACGGCCTGCTTCCCCGCTACGTGGAGACGCAGATCTTCCAGGCCGTGCTGGAGAACAAGGCCAGCGAGTACTCGGCCAAGATGATCGCGATGCAGAACGCGACCAACGCCGCCGGCGACCTGATCGACGCGCTGACGCTTTACGCCAACAAGGTCCGCCAGGCCGGCATCACCACGGAGTTGATGGAAATCGTGAGCGGCGCCGAGGCAATGCGCGCCGCCGAGAGCAAGTAAGGGGGAATCGATGGCGCCGACGAAGAGCAAGACTCGCGATGGCAAGGTCAGCCAGGTCATCGGCGCAGTGGTGGACGTCGAGTTCCCACCCGGCGATCAGCCCGAGCTTTTCGAGGCTCTTGAGGTCACGACTCAGAGCGGGCGCGTAGTCGTGCTCGAGGTCGAGGGCGCAATCGGCGACAACGTCGTGCGCTGCATCGCCATGGACGCCACAGACGGTTTTCGCCGCGGCGACAAGGTGAGCGCGACTGGCGCGCCCATCTCTGTGCCGGTCGGCGTGGAGACGCTGGGCCGCATGTTCAACGTGATCGGCGCGCCTATCGACGACGAGCCCGCGCCCGAAGGGGTCACGCGCTGGCCAATCCACCGCGCGGCTCCGCCGGTGTCAGAGCAGCAGGCGAAGGTCGAGATCCTCGAGACGGGCATCAAGGTCATCGATCTCATCTGCACGTTTGCCAAGCCGCAACATCGCCTACCAGCACAAGGGTCGCTCGGTGTTCGCGGGCGTGGGGGAGAGGACGCGCGAAGGCAACGACATGTACCACGAGATGCAGGACGCCGGAGTTCTGCCTCAGACCGCGCTCGTGTTCGGGCAGATGAACGAGCCGCCTGGCGCGCGCGCGCGCGTGGGCCTGACCGGTTTGACGATGGCCGAGTACTTCCGCGACGCGGAGGGCGCGGACACGCTCCTATTCATCGACAACATCTTTCGCTACCTGCTCGCCGGCTCGGAGGTGTCAGCGCTGCTCGGCCGTATGCCTTCGGCCGTCGGGTACCAGCCGACGCTGGCCACCGAGATGGGTGAGCTCCAGGAGCGCATCACCTCGACGAGCAAGGGGTCCATCACCTCGGTGCAGGCGGTGTACGTGCCAGCAGACGACTACACGGACCCGGCCATACAGACGGTGTTCGCGCACCTCGGCGCGACGGTGCGCCTGGAACGGTCGCTGGTCGAGATCGGCATCTACCCCGCCATCGACCCGCTCGGATCGTCGAGCCGCTTTGTCGAGCCCTCGATCGTCGGCCAGGAGCACTACGACGCTGCCCAGGGCGTGAAGAAGACGATGCAGCGCTACAAGGACCTGCAGGACATCATCGCCATCCTCGGCATGGAGGAGCTGTCGGAGGACGACAAGCTGGCGGTATCGCGGGCTCGCAAGATCCAGCGCTTCCTGTCCCAGCCTTTCAACGTCGCCCAGCGCTTCACCGGCCGCGAGGGCAAGTCCGTGCCCGTGAAGGAGACCGTGCGCGGCTTCAAGGAGATCCTCGAGGGCAAGCACGACGACCTGCCCGAGCAGGCGTTCTACATGGTGGGCACGATCGACGACGCCCGCGCGCAAGGCGAGGCGATGAAGAAGAAGCAGTAATGAGCAATTCCTGCTTTTGTGCACAAAAACGGGTTATGCCAGCCCGATTCCCTGCTTTTGTGCACAAAAACGGGTTTGGGGGCGCGCGTTAGATGCCAGTTCCATTGCGGGTCGTCAGCGTGGAGCGCAGCCTGTTCGAGGGCGACGTGGACTTCATCGTCGCCAACGGCGCCGATGGCGAGCTGGGTGTGCTGCCGCGCCACGCCGCGCTCATGACAATCCTCAAGCCCGGCGCGCTGAAGATCGTCCAGGGCACCGAGGAGCAGTTCCTGTTCGTCGGTGGAGGGTTCCTCGAGGTGCTGCCCGACCGCGTCACAGTGCTTGCCGACGTTGCCGAGCACGCCGAAGAGATCTCGATCGAGCAGGCCGAGGCGGCGAGGAAGCGTGCCCAGGAGCGGCTCGCCGGCACGCTGAGCACCGCTGAGGAGGTCGAGTTCAACCAGGCCCTGGCGGTGGCGGAGGCGCGCCTGCGGCTCGCGCGTGCGCGCCGCGGGTAAGGACCACGACCTGGTCCTGAAGATCACGGGCGGGGCACCGCTCGCCGGGGATCTCTGCGTCAGCGGTTCCAAGAACGCGGCCCTGCCCGAGATGGCGGCCGCGCTCCTCACCGACGAGCCGGTGCACTTGAAGAACGTGCCGCGCGTAACTGACACGCAGGTGATGGCGCGGGTCCTCGAGAGCATCGGCGCGAAATGCGAGGGCGAGGGCGAGATCACCATCGACGCCCGCGGCGCCTCGGCGCCCCGTGTGCCGGACGACCTGGGCAAGCGCATGCGCGCGACGATCCTGCTGCTGGGGGCGCTGATCGGACGCTTCGGCAGCGCCCGCCTTCCGCGGCCCGGCGGCGATGACATCGGCGCCCGCCGCGTCGAGCAGCACTTGCGTGGACTCCGCCAGATGGGCGCAACCATCTCCGAGTCGGCCACCGAGCTGGTCGCGCACGCCGATCGGCTGCGCGGCGCCCGGATCGTCTTCGACCTGCCCACCGTCACGGGCACCGAGAACATCCTGCTTGCAGCCGTGCGCGCCGAGGGCCGGACCGAGATCTTCAACGCCGCGCGCGAGCCTCACGTCCAGGACCTCTGCCAGCTGCTCGGCAAGATGGGCGCGCGCATCGAGGGCATCGGCACCGAGCGTCTGGTCGTTGACGGCGTGCCCGAGCTGGGCGGCGCCGAGCACACCGTCGTGCCCGACTATCTCGAGGCCGGCACATACGCGATTGCCGCGGTGGCAGCAGGCGGTCAGCTGCGCCTCGAGTGCAGCCGGCCTGAGGACCTCAACATCGTGCTGCTCAAGCTCGAGCAAGCGGGCGCGCGCGTCGAGGTGGGCGAGGGGTGGTTCCGCGTCGGGCGGCCGCAGGGATCGAAGATCCTGCCGACGGACATGTCGACGTGGCCGTTCCCTGGGTTCCCGACCGACCTCCAGGCGCAGTACATGGCGCTCATGACGCAGGCCGCGGGCGAGACGGTGATCTCCGAGTACGTGCACGAGAACCGCTTCCAGCACGTGAACCAGCTGGCGAAGATGGGGGCGAGCATCAGCGTCGAGGGCCGCCTGCACGCGTCAGTGCACGGTCCAAGCCGGCTCCAGGGCACGGAGCTCGCAGTGCCAGACATCCGCTCGGGCGCCGCGTTGGTCATCGCCGCGCTGTGCGCCGAGGGCGAGAGCGTGCTGCACAACGCGTGGCACGTGGCCAGGGGTTACGAGGACCTCACGGGCAAGCTCACCGCCGTCGGCGCCCGCATCGAAAGTATCGAAACCACGAGTGACGCGGAGAGCGGAAGCCGGACCTACGAGTGAACCGGGCTAATCGGCGCTGACCGGATTACACCTCGCAGTCGACGGTTACGGGCTCTCTCGACCGAGGGCGGGCGTCGGCGTCTACACGCGAGAGGTGCTGCACGCCATGGCGGTGGCCAGGCCCGACTGCCGCATGACCGTGTTCGTACCGCCCGGGGTGGATCCGCCCAACGGCTCGCCCGCGATCGCGCACCGTCCGCTCCCGTCGGCGCGCCTCATCGGCCGCCATCTCCAGTGGCCCGGACGGATCCGCGCGCTCCGGCCCGACGTGTTCTTCGGTCCGGCCGGCGTGCTGCCGCTGCGTGAGGTCGGCTGCCCGACCGTGATCACGGTGCACGACCTCGCGATCTATCGCAAACGCGAGTGGTTCCCGGCCGGCCAGCCGCTCAGCACTGGTTGGATCGTGCCCCGCTCACTGCGGAATGCGGACCGCCTGATCGCCGTGTCCCAGAACACGGCCTCCGACCTGCAGGCGATCTTCGACGTGGCCGCGTCGCGGATAGCCGTGGTCCCTGAGGGCGTCTCAAAAATGTTTCGGCCGATGGGGTCCGAGGACCTCAACGAGGCGCGCGCCCGCTTGAACTTGCCCGAGCGCTTCATCCTGTTCGTGAGCACCATCGAGCCTCGCAAGAACCTCGAGACGCTGCTCGAGGCGTGGGCGATGATGCGCGACCGGCCCGACCTGGTGGTGGTCGGCGGCTGGGGCTGGCGTTACGAGGCGATCCGCACGCGCATGCAGCGGCTCGGCCCGGGCCTGCACCATCTGGAAGGCCTGGATCCCGCGGAGCTGCCCGCGGTCTACAACCTGGCCCTCATGCTGGCGCACCCGGCGTGGTACGAAGGCTTCGGCCTTCCGCCGCTCGAGGCGATGGCGTGTGGTACGCCGGTCGTCGTGTCAGACACGTCAAGCCTGCCCGAGGTAGTGGGTGATGCCGGCCTCATCGTGCCGGCGGACAGTCCAGAGGCGTGGCGTCAGGCGCTGGAGCAGGTGGCGGGCGACTCTGACCTCGCGGCGGACCTGCGCAGGCGCGGCATCCTGCGCGCGGCCGAGTTCAGCTGGGGACGCAGCGCCGACCTCACGTGGAAGGCGGTCGACGAGGTGCTCAAAACAAGGAGCGCGTGAAGCGCCGCGGCGTGCCCATGTGCGCGGCGACGTCGTCGGCGTACACATAGATCTCGTAGCGGCCGACCTGATAGACGGTGACTACCTGGTCGAGTCCGGGCGGCGGAGGCTGGTCGAGATGCTTGATGCCGGGGTCGACCAGGATGAAGGTCGGTCCGCCGTCGCCGCGGTACCAGTCGCTCAGGCTGTTGTAGGCGAAAGGACATACGGGGTCACCGCACTGGTCGTCGGAGCTGACGAAGACCTCCGTGACCGGATACACGCGCAGCCCGAAGTCGGTCTTGAAAGACATCGGCGCCGCGTCGTCGTAGGCGGCGTAGCCGTGCGTGAGCCCGTGCTGCTCGAGGAACGCTATCGGCTCGCTGAGCGAAGGGCCGAAGGACGGTTCGAAGCGGCCCGCTGAGGCCATGCTGTCGACGGAGGCGGCGTTGGCGAGGATGAGCAGGGTCGCCGGCGCTGCGATCACAGCCAGGCGCAGTGGATCGCGCGCCGCCCATATCGGTAGAGTCGCCGCCACCGCATAGAAGATCGAGATCAGGTAGCGGCTCGAGTTCTGCAGGAAGTCGTGCGGGATGTCGCTGAGGAAGAAGGCCGAGCCCACGCCCAGGATCGACACGACCCAGAAGCCGACGACTGCGAGGGTGGCGGCATCCATGCCGCGAGCGCGCGACCCGATGAGCCAGACGACTGGAATCAATAGGGCGGCGACCAGGATGACCCCGAGCACCTGGCCAAGCAACGATCCCCCGCGCGGCATGCCGGCGACCTCAAAGACACCCGACACCAGCTGGCGCGCGTTCCCGGCGACGTGATCCGGCGCCACGAGGTGGGTGAGACCTCGCGGAAAGGAGGAGCCGTATCCCGTCAGTCGGTCGGCCACGAGCATCCCGCCCGCGGTCAGCACGATGCCGGCGGCCGTGCCGGCGCCCGCAAGCAACTTCTCGCGAGGCACCTCGTTGCTGCGCAAGCGCCACAGGGCAATGAGGATCACCGCGAACGGCGCATCGCCGGCAGGTACGAGCAGCGGATCCGTCCCGGTCGCGAACCCAGTGAGGAGCGCGACCACTACCGACATCGCGATGAGGGCGCGGCGCGACATCTCCGAAGACATGAGCGCGCACATGTATGCGGCCAGCAACGCGCACCCGAACCACGTGGTGCCGTGGAACGACTGCGCCACCTGCGTCGCCACCACAATCGGAGCCGTCGCGATGCCGATCGAAGCAGCCAGCAGCGCTGCGAATCGCCCGGCCACACGCCATGCGGTCCACACGATCAGTCCCAGCGCCGACATCGCCAGCACGAAAGGCGCGTACTCCCACACCTGGCGGTGAAAGGGGAGATGCAGCGTCGCGAGGTCGAACCAGTACCAGCCGATCTGGATGATCACCGCGCGCCCCGACTTGCCGCTGGTGCCGACCGACTGCGCCAGCACCATGACTGAGACGTAGTCGGCGTTCCAGGTCAGCTGGTCGACGATCTCGGGCAGGCGGCGCAGCAGCACGAACACGTAAATGAGCGCGGCGACCGGCGGCACCCAGCGAGCGACGCGTGGTGCGGCGTTCAGCTCACGGCCTCGCGAATCACTGCGGCCGTCTGCTTGGCGCAGCGGTCCCACGTGAACTCGCGCGCACGTTTCACCGCCCGACGCGTGATCGCTGCGCGCGCCTCTCCGCCAGCTAGCGCTTGCTGCAGCACCGAAGCGAAAGCCGCGGCGTCGCCTGGATCGTCCACGTACAGGATCGCGTCGCCCCCAACCTCGGGCAGCGAGGATCTCCGCGCGGCCACCACCACCTGGCCGCGAGTCATCGCCTCCAGCACCGGCAGGCCGAAGCCTTCGTACAGGCTGGGAACGACCACAGCCTTCGCGCGCTTGTACAGCAGCTCGAGCGTGGCGTCGTCCACGCGGCCGAGCACCCGGCAGGCATTGGAGGCTCGCAGCTTCATGGCGAGCGCCGAATCCACCTCCGGGCCAGCGACGGCGAGCGTGAGGCCAGGCAGGCGCTCGACCGCGGCGAGCGCGGCCAGCTGGTTCTTGCGCGCTTCGACGCGCCCGACCTGGAGCACGAAGTCGCCGGTCAGCCCGAGCGCGCCGAGCTCAGATGCCGACGCAGCGCGCGCGTGCGGAGCCTCGCCGCCTCCGTGCGGGACGACGCGGATGCGGCTCGGGTTGGCGCCGTACAGCGAGGCGAGGTCGTTGCGGGTCGATTCCGAAACCGCAATTAGCAACCGGCAGCGGCCTACTGCCCAGCGCGTCGTCAGCTGCAGGTGCAGCCGCTGCGCGGCCGAGTACGCCTCCGGATGACGTTCGAACGCCAGGTCGTGCACCACGGCAAGCGCTCGACCCGTCCACGCGAACGGAAGCGAATGCCCCGGCACGAACAGCAGATCGGGACGCGCGCCTGCGAGCGCGATCGGCAGCCTCACCTGTGACCACAAGCGCCGGAACGGCAGCACCGTGACGTCGACTCCGAGATCCGACTTCGGCCGGGAGGCGAAGAACCGAAACGCCAGGTCGGGCGCCGCAGCCGGAAGCCTCGAGCAGAGCTCGCGCGTGTAGCGCTCGGTGCCCGTGACGACGTCGCGAGTCGCGGGGTTGATGTCAACCGCGATGACCTGGCTCACGCGTATCGCACTGGCGTCACGGGTGTCGACCTTAAGCTAGGCGCCGTGGTCGCGACGCTCGGGTCTTCAGACACCCAGATCGCATCCCACACGGTCGATCATGCCAATCTCTCGCGCATGGGCGCGCGGTACGTGATCACGATCACCCAGGTCCAGTCGGCCTCCTGAGCCCCCAGAGCCAGACCCGGATCCTCGGAGTCCGCGTGGACTGCGTCGACATGGAGTCGGCGCTCGTGCGCATCGAGTCGATGGTCCAGGAAGGCGGCCATCACCTCGTCGCTACGGTGAATCCCGAGTTCGTGATGCTCGCGCGCAGCGATCGCGACTTCGCCCGGGTCCTCGAATCCGCCTCGCTCTGCATCCCAGACGGCCAGGGCGTCGTCTGGGCCGCGCGCCGCCAGGGATGCGAGATGTCAGGGCCGGTGACCGGCGTGGATCTCATTCCGCCGCTGGCCGCGCTCTGCGCGAAGCGCGGCTGGCGCATGTTCCTGCTCGGCGCGGCGCCGGGCGTGGCGGACGACCTGGCGGGGCGCCTCCGGGCAGATCATCCGGACCTGCAGGTTGACGCCGCCGCGGACGACGAGTCGGCCGAGCTGGTTCGCCAGAAGATGCCGCACGTGCTCCTGGTCGCGTTCGGTGCGCCCAAGCAGGAGATGTGGATCGACCACGCCGCTCGGGCGGCGGGCATACCGGTGGCGATGGGCGTGGGAGGGTCGTTCGACTACCTGACCGGTCGCGTCCCCAGGGCGCCGGGCTGGATGCGGCGCGCGGGACTGGAGTGGCTTTACCGGCTGGGCCGTCAGCCGTGGCGTCTGAAGCGAATGGCCGTGCTGCCCGGCTATGCGATCGGTGTGATAACTCAGGGCCGGCGGGGCTCGGCTCCCTAACATTTGGCGCCGATGTTGACCGTCGTGATCCCCTGCTACAACGAGGAGGACCGCCTGCCCGCGACCGTGGACGCGATCAAGCGATACCTGGGCGCGCGCGGTGATCGGTACGAGCTCATCCTCGCGGACGACGGCAGCGTGGACGGCACGCAGAAGGTGATCGCCGCAGCCATGGCCGGTGCGTCCAACGTCCGCAACGTCCACCTCGTACATAACCGCGGCAAGGGACGTGCGCTCGCGGAAGGCGTCGCCGTCAGCAAGGGAGACCGAATCCTCCTCACCGACGCCGACCTGTCGACGCCGATCGAGGAGCTGCCCAAGCTCGAGGCGAAGCTCGACGCGGGCGCCGGAGTGGCCATCGCCTCGCGTTCCATCAAAGGCTCAGAGGTCGTCGTGTCGCAGCCGGTGTACCGCGTGCTGATGGGGAAGACGTTCAACCTGATGGTCCAGGCGCTGCTGCTTCCAGGCCTGTGGGATACCCAGTGCGGCTTCAAGCTGTTCAAGGGCGACCTCGCGCGCTCGGTGTTCGCCGACATGCACACCGACGGCTTCGGCTACGACCCCGAGGCGCTGTTCCTCGCCAAGAAGCGCGGAGCGCGCATCGCCGAGGTGCCGGTGGTGTGGCGGCACTCCGCGCCGACCAAGGTGGCTGCGATCCGCCACTCGCTCGACATGTTCAAGGACCTGGTTGGCGTTCGCTTTCGCCGATACGCGCCGAGCAGGTGAGCATCGCCCCGCGCAAGACGCCGCCGACCGAGGTCCTCGTGGTGCTGCCGACGTACAACGAGCACGAGAACGTTGAGCGGGTCGTGAGCGCGGTGCGCAAGCTCGGCCACGACGTGATGATCGTCGACGACAGCTCCCCCGACGGCACGGGCAAGATCGCCGACCAGCTGGCGGCTGCCGATTCAGGCGTGCGCGTGCTGCACCGTCCGAGCAAGCTGGGATTGGGCAGCGCGTACAAGGACGCGTTCCGGCTTGGCCTCGCAGACGGATCACAGCTCTTCGTCGAGATGGACGCCGACGGATCGCACCGGCCGCAGGACCTGCAGCCGATAGTGGACGCGGCCCGCAAGAGCGGCGGGCTGGCCCTCGGCTCGCGCTACATCCCCGGCGGCTCGATCGAGGGATGGCCGAAGCGCCGCTGGCTCCTTTCGTGGGGCGCCAACACCTACTGCCGCCTGCTGCTGCAGGTGCCGACGCGTGACACGACGTCCGGCTACCGCTGCTACACCCGAGACCTGCTGGCGCACATTGGGCTCGACGAGGTGCGCTCGCAGGGATACTCCTTCCAGATCGAGATGGTCTACCGCGCGCGTCACCTCGGCTACAAAGTCGTCGAGGTGCCCATCAAATTCGAGGACCGCGTCGCCGGCGCGTCGAAGGTCTCCGAGAACGAGGTACGCCGCGCGCTCATGACCGTGCTGCGCCTGAGCCTGGGGCGATGGCGGCGGTAAGCGCGGCGCGAAGGGGCCTCGGCGACTGGACGCTGCCACTGGCGACCGGCCTGGTCCTGGCTGTCGTGACCGCCGCGCCTTACGTGTACGGCTACCTCGCGCAGCCGCACAGCCAGGTGTTCCTCGGCTTCTTCTACCTGGGCGACGACGCCAACACGTATCTCGCCAAGATGCGCCAGGGCTTCGAAGGGGCGTGGTCGTGGCAGAACCGCTACACGACGGAGGAGAGCCCCACCGCATACCTCTTTATGTTCTGGCTGCTGCTGGGTCACATCGCGGCGATCGGCGGCCTGCCGCTCATCGTCGTGTTTCACCTGGCGCGCGTGGCGGCCGCATTCGCTCTCATGGCCTCCGCCTGGCTGTGCATCACTCACTTCATCCAGGACCGTGGCGCACGGCTGTTCGCCTTCTTCTTCCTGGCGTTCGGTCTGGGCATGGGCTACGTGATCCAGGCGCTCGGCCATCCGATCGTCTTCGGCAATCCCACCGACACGCTCGACTGGCGCATGCCCGAGCTGACCGCGTTCTACTCGATCCTCGCGCTGCCGCACTTCGCGTGGTCGGGCGTCTTCGCTGCGCTGGGGATCCCCCTCACGCTCAAGGCCATCGAGCGAGGCGATATGCGCCTGGGTGCGCTCGCGGGGCTCGCTTGGCTCGGCCAGGCGTCGATCCACCCTCAGATGCCGATCCTCATGGGCGGCGCGACCGCGGTCGCGATGGTGCTGAGCAGGCCGTCCACCAAGCAAGGCTGGGCCGCCGGCGCGCTCGCCTTCGCGATCCCCGCGCCATACATCCTCTACGCGTACTTCGCGTTCATCGGCAACCCGGAGGTGCAGCGCTGGACGTTTCACTCCAAGAACGCGCTGCCGCCCGAGGGCTTCAGCTTCCTGCTGGCCATCGCGCCGCAGCTGCTGCTCGCCCTGGTCGGCATACCTGGAGCGCTCCGCCGGCGCAGCCGCGAGGACCTGTTCCTGATCGCCTGGCTGGTGCTGCTGGCGGCGATCCTCTATCTGCCCAACCCCGCGGGTGACCTGCGGCGCAGGTTCCTCGACGCGCTGTACATCCCGCTGGTGATCCTCGGTGCGCGCGGGATGTTCGAGGTGATCCTGCCGCGGTTCCGCAGCGCGCGGGCGCGGCGCCTGATCCCGTTCTCATATGTCGCGTTCGCCACGGTGGGCAGCGCGTTCCTCGTGCTGGCGCCGATGCTGGTCGCGACGCAGCCGCAGTACGTGATGAGCCGTTCCTACTACGGCGGCCTCACCTGGCTGGGCGACCAGCCGCAGGGGCGCGTGCTGTCGATGCCGGGCATCGGGTTGTACGTCCCGGCCTACTCGCCCGACACGGTTTATGTCGGGCACTACGACGAGACGTTCGACTACTACACGAAGACTCAGACCGCGCTCGCCGTGCTCACGGGGCAATCGGACATCGAGGCGCCACCCGCCGCGCTGGGGCCGCCGGCCTACGACACCCCTGATTTCAAAGTGTGGAGGCTGTACTAAGGCACCCTCCCCCACACCTGGGGGAGGGCATGTTGTCTTAGGCGGGGGACAGGCACCCTCCCCCACGCTTGGGGGAGGGGTCAGGGGTGGGGGCTGCTAGCAACGCGGTGGCGCAACCCAGTTGACGTGGCGTACGTAGATCACCGCCACCGAATCTGAATAGACGAGCTGCCAGTCGCTCTGGCTCGCGAGCACGTTGGCCAGCGCCTCGCCGCGGTTGTACACGATGTAGTCGACCTGGCAGTCGTCGAGCACCTGCTTCCAGTCCGGGCGCAGCGTCTGCACGTCCTCGTACCGGTTGAGCAGGCCGTCGCCCATGAGCGCCGCCTCACCGAAGATGAACACGCGCCTGTTCGGCTGCGGGTAGAACCGGTTGGCGAGGTAGCCGCCCCAGCCGTACTGGTTGTACATGCGCGAGCCGACGTCCGGGTGCGCAGCGAGCCAGTCCGCGGCACCGACCGGGTAGCTCGAAGCGTCCAGCAAAGCCTGCTTGTCAGGGGTGATGTCGGCCGTGATGTGGATCACCGACGCGACCGTGATGACCACGAGCGCGACAGCGGTGATTGCGGCGAACGCCGGACGAGCCGGCGTCTCCAGCTTCCACTTCCGCGTTGCTGCGATCTCCCGCCACCACGCGCCGTAGGTGTTGACCAGCACGGGAGTCGTAGCCGCGACGAACAGCGCCACGTTGCGGACCGACTGCAGCGCCAGCGCGAGCGCGGCGATGAACAGCAGGAACTCGTACAGGGACGGGCGGCGAAGCGCAAAGCCGCCGATCGTAAGCAGGATCATCCCCTCGAAAGGCAGCAGGTAGGGCTGATGGAAGTCAGGCGAGAACCACTCGACTATCAGCTTCTCCTGCGCCACGCTGCCGACGGTGTTGAAGGGATAGAGGTAGAGGCTCAGCCCGTGGGGCGTCGCGAGCACCGCCACCGCTGACGCGGCCGTGATGATGCCGAGGAACTTCAGGTGCGCCCAATGCGCGGGGTTGGCGCGATCCCACGCCCACATGCCGACCTCGGAGGCGATGGCGATGCCGAGCCAGACGAAGCCGATGACCCAGCCGCCGTGGAGGTTTGCCCACAAAGCCATCACCAGCGGGAAGTACATGAGCATCCGGCTGCGCCCGCTCAGGTAGCCCTGCAGCCAGTAGAGCTCGAGGCACGTGAGAGCGAACGTGATCATCTGCGCGCGCGGCCCCCAGATCGGATTGCCGGCGATGGCGGCCAGGGCGAGGCCCACGCCGGCAATCACGAACGGCTGGCGACGGACCTGGCGGTACATCAGCCAGAAGCCGAGCCACGTGATCACGCCGAACGCGATGGCGATCCCGACAGTGCCGGCGCTGTTGTACACGAGCCACATCAAGACCTCGGTCAGGTACTCGTGGTCGGTCCAGACGTGGTTCGGCACGGTGAAGGTGAAGATGTCGGTCGACGGCAGGCGCCCGTTTTCCATCATCCAGCGGCCGATCCGGATGTGCCACCAGAAGTCGGGGTCCTGCTCCGCCGTCGCAAACAGCGAAGCGATGACGATCATGACGCCGCCAAGGAGCAGCGTCCGCGTGCTCAGCAGCCGTGTCAGGTTCAGCTCTTCGATCCCGCCCGGAACGGATTCGGGAAGTAGCGCGGCACGCGCGCGGCGTAGGCGGGGTAGTCGGCGGGGAAGGCTCTGGACAGCACGCCTTCCTCCCAGCGCATGCGCAGCAGCTCGGCGCCGACGAAATAGACGATCGCGAGCGCGCCCGGCCAGCCGGTGGTGGCCAGGTTGACGCCTATCGCGGTCGCGATCTCGCCGAGGTAAACCGGGTGGCGGCTGAGCCCATAGGGTCCGCCGGTCACCAGCCGGCGCGCCTCGGGGACGATCGAGAACGACCGGCGCAGGTAGGCCAGCCCCCAGACGGAGTAGACGAGGCCGACCGTCGCCAGGACGTCGCCCGGGAGCACGAGCCATTCGCGGCGCTCGCCGCCGGGCAGGAAGGTGCCCAGCAGCGCGGAGAAGGTGCCGGTGAAGGCGACAAAGATCACGCCCAGCCGGTGGTCGGTGCCGCGCTGGGGCAGGCGGGTGCTGTAGAGGACGACCAGCATCGTGAAATAGCCGAGCGCGAGCAGCTGGCGCAGGACGAACAGGTAGTCGCTGAAGGTCCGGGCCGCCTGGACCGTCTCCGAGAGCTGCAGCACCTGGTTGGCGACGAAGAGGCTGAAAAACAGGGCCGGGAGCACGCGTCCGAATACGAGATCGCGCCAGTAAGCCCCCGTCCGCCTCTCCGAATGAACCCCGGCAGCCACCATGTGCGAGCCGGAATCTATCAGCAGGCGCCACGCCTAGGGACCCGATGCCGGACAACTTTCGTTATTGAATTGACCTGCCGGGGACCCCCCGGATAGGATCTCGTCGCGATCAGGCGGCGACCCGCAAGAACCGGCCCCCAGGGCCGTCTAGCAGGGTGAAAGTCCTGGAGTTCGGGAGAAAGGAGGTGAAATCGCAGAAATGTTGAGCATGTACTGGAAGCTTCGGAGCCTTACGACCCGTCAGGAAGGCCAGGGTATGGTTGAGTACGCCCTGATCCTCGTCCTCGTTTCAATCGTCGTCATCGTGATCCTTCTTACGATGGGCAACCAGATCAAGAACGTGTTCTCGAACGTCGTAGCCGCTCTCGGCTAACGAGAACCCAACGTAGTAGCACCTTCTACTGGAGAGCCCCGAAAGGGGCTCTCCGCATTTCGGGCAGGATCGCACTACAGAAAGAGGGGGACGATTGGGGTCCCTCTGGCTACAATCACGACGCACTTTTTTTGAACACGCAAATCTCGGAGGTGACTTAAACCTTGGCAACGGCACCAGCTCCGGCAAGGCCGCGACCGGGCGGCGGACGGCTTTTCATCATCGTTGGTCTTGTCCTGGCGCTCCTCGCGGGAGGTGGCGTCTTCTTCCTCGGCACGCTTGGCGGAGGTGGTGGCGGTCTCGTTGGTGGTTCGAGAGTGACCGTGGTCACCGCGGCCACGTCCATTCCGCTGCGCGCCCCGATCAAATCCGAAGACCTGACGACCCAGGACGTCACGGGCGTCTTCGTCAACACGTTCACCAAGGTCAGCGACGTTGTGAACTTGATCGCCCAGGTGAACATCAGCAAGGGCACCGTCATCACGTCGGACATGCTCGTCCGCGACGCGGGCCTCATCACCACCAGCAACGCCCCGGCCTTCCTCCCGCTCGCGCAGGGCTACGTGGCCATGGCCATCCCCACCGGTGAGCAGCAGGGTGTCGCGGGCCACATCACCGTCGGCGACTACATCACGATGATCGCCTCGGCTCAGCTGACTCTGTTCAACACCAAGACCGGCCAGCAAGTGGGCCCACCGCAGACCGCGGTCAAGACCGTGTTCACCAACGTCCGGGTGATCCAGGTCGGTCCGGCGCAGATCAACGTGACGCCGGCAGGCTCGACTGCGCCCTCGACGAACCAGGGACAGGTGGGTGGAGTCACGTCCAGCCTCACCATCGAGGTGACGCAATGTGACGCCGAGTTCATCCAGTGGTTCCTGGCCAACAGCGTGCAGCTGAAGTACACGCTGGAGTCGTCCCACGACTACCAGCCGGCGCCGACAGGTCCCGACCCGGCCTGCCTGACGATATCAGCGGCCAAGGGCGTGACTGCGTTAGACGTCAACAAGCGCTTCACCTTCACAACCGGCGGCTAAGAGCCCGGGAACCGAGCTTTGGGAACCTCACCGGACGGCGGGGAAATGCCACGCGCTCTGCTAACGTGGGCCGAGCGCTCACCCCACGGAATCCGTCGATTCCGCGGGGACCCCGTGTGCGTGCGCAGGTTGAGCGCAAGCTGAGATGGGACTACTCGACCGGGTAAAGCAGAATCAGACAGGGGTTCCAGCGCCGGCCACCGCGGGCGGCAACGGCCCTGTGAGCGCCAGCGCGCCCGGAGGCTTCACCACCGCGTCCGCCATCCCCGTGGCGCGTCCCGCCGCGCCGGTCCCGTCCGCTCCGCCGGCGCCACGCCCAGCGGCGGGGGGCGAGCAGCTGCCCGCCTTCACGGCGGCGAAGGTCCAGATCCACGCCAAGCTGATCGAGAAGTTCGCGGACCAGATCGACTCCAGCAACAAGGATGGCGTCCGCGCCAAGATCGTCGAGCTCGCGGACGAGTACTTCCGCGCGACCGCCATGACCATGACCAAGACCGATCGCGAGCGGCTGGTCGAGTCAGTCCTGGACGACGTGCTGGGCCTCGGCCCGCTGGAGGCGCTGCTCTCCGACGCGACGATCACAGAAATCATGGCCAACCACCCGAAGCAGATCTACGTCGAGAAGGCCGGCGAGCCCGTCCTTTCCGCGACGGTGTTCGAGTCCGAGCGGCAGATGCGCCAGGTCATCGACCGCATCGTCAGTCTGGTCGGACGCCGCGTCGACGAGTCGACGCCCATCTGTGACGCCCGCCTCAAGGACGGCTCACGTGTCAACGTGGTCATCCCGCCGATCGCGCTGAAGGGCCCGTGCCTGACGATCCGAAAGTTCGCCAAGGAGAAGTGGGGGCCGGGCGACGTAGTGAACCGCTTCCGCTCGTCGAGCCCTGAGCTCATGACATTCCTGCGCTCGTGCGTGCGCGCACGCATGAACATCCTGGTCTCGGGCGGCACCGGCTCCGGCAAGACCACGCTCCTGAACATCCTCTCGTCCTTCATCCCCGAGACCGAGCGCCTCATCACGTGCGAGGACGCGGCCGAGCTGCAGCTGCAGCAGCCGCACTGGATCCAGCTCGAGTCGCGCCCGCCCAACGTCGAGGGCAAGGGCGCGGTACCCATCCGCGAGCTGGTCAAGAGCTGCCTGCGTATGCGACCGGACAGAATCATCGTCGGTGAGTGCCGTGGCGGTGAGGCCCTGGACATGCTTCAGGCCATGAACACCGGCCACGATGGCTCGATGTCCACCATCCACGCCAACAACCCGCACGAGTGCCTGGTGCGTCTCGAGACGCTGGTGCTGCAGGCCGGTCAGGACCTGCCGTCACGTGCCATCCGCGAGACGATCGGCGCGGCCATCCACATGATCGTCCAGCAGTCCAGGCTCCGCGGCGGAGTGCGCCGCATCGTGAGCGTGGCCGAGATCATCGGCATCAAGGACGGCGAGGTCCAGTTCCAGGAGATCTTCCAGTTCCGCCAGATCGGCGTGAACTCTGAGGGCAAGGCCGTCGGCTATCACACCGCTACCGGCATCATCCCGATGCGCATGGAGCATCTGAAGGCCGAAGGGGAGGAAGTTCCCGAGCACATATTTCAGCCCACCCCCCAGCCACCCCCGGATAAGCTGTACTGACCCTTTTGGAGGTCTAGATGCCTGCCCTTTCGTTCCCGATGGTCTTCGGTCTCATCATGGCGGCGGCCGTTTTCCTGGTCGTCCTTGGCATTGCTCAGGCGCGCCGAAGCGCGGGCGGCTCGGAGGATTTCCAGGCCCGTCTGGCCGCGTACGGCGTCACGACCGCCGGGGCGACGCCGCTCCAGGCCACCGCCGGCTTCCGCGACACGCTCAACCATCTGTTCCAGCCGGCGGCCGACAGGTTCGGTCGTGGCGACACCAAGAAAGGCAAGCCGTCAGTGGCCGAGCAGCTCCAGCGCGCTGACCTGAAACTCCGTACGTCGGAGTACTTCATGATCCAGGTCGGCAGCCTTGCACTGTTCGCGCTCATCGCGTGGTGGCGCTGGGGATTGCTGCAGGCAGTCATTGCGGCCGTGCTGGGCTACCTGGTACCCGGCATCTACGTGAAGTACAGGATCGGCCAGCGGCTGAAGGCCTTCAACAACCAGCTGGGCGACACGCTCACCCTGCTGTCCAACGCCATCAAGGCCGGCTACTCGTTCGCACAGGCCATCGACACCGTGGCCAAGAACGCGGTGCCGCCCATCGGCGACGAATTCGGCAGAGCCGTGCGCGAGATGAACCTCGGTGGCTCGCCCGACGAGGCGCTCATGAACATCACCAAGCGGGTGATCAGTCCCGACTTCGACTTGGTGGCGACGGCCTACTCGATCCACCGCACGGTCGGTGGCAACCTGGCCGAGATCCTGGACAACATCGCGTACACGATCCGCGAGCGGGTACGAATCAAGGGCGAGATCTCCACGCTGACCGCCCAGGCCCGCGCGTCGGGCACGCTGATCACCGCTCTGCCCCTCGTGCTCGCGGCGTTCATGTACTTCGTGACGCCGACTTATTTCCGGCCGATGTTCGGAAGCATCATCGGCTGGATCCTGCTGGCCATCGGCGCTTTCATGATCTTCGTAGGCAACCTGATCATCCGGCGAGTGGTCGCCATCGAGGTATAGGCCGATGATGCCCCTGCTCGCGCTTGTAGTCGGACTCGGAATCTTCATCGTCTTTCTAGGCTTCGCGCGCAACGCGGCCGGAGCCGCCAGCACCGCCGACATCGTGGCTCAGCGCCTCCAGGTCTATGGCGGCGAGAAGCCTCTGACGATGGAAGAGGTCGAGCTGCAGAAGCCGTTCAGCGAGCGCGCGCTGCGGCCGATGATCGAAAGGCTCGGCGCGTTCCTTTCCCGCTCGACGCCGCAGGAGGCTCGCAAGAAGCTCCTCAACGAGCTCGACCTTGCCGGCCGTCCCGGCAACCTGACACCCGAGGACTTCGGGGCTGTCCGCATCGTCGCGGCAGCGGTCATTGCCGCGGTCGGCCTGCTGCTTGGCCTGGTGCTGGGCAGCCCGCTGTACGCGGTGCTCGCCCTCGCCGTCGGCACGGTCGTCGGCTACTTCTTGCCGACTCTATGGCTGCGGCAGAAGGT
>WNFL01306592.1_pt1 | contig 24833 bp, 20 predicted proteins | sample 5400361 | NCBI WGS metagenome assembly WNFL01 (sample SAMN13153351, study PRJNA577476) | soil metagenome | isolation source: 40 cm soil on Douglas fir-dominated hillslope | place: USA:California | collected 2013-09-17
ACCCTTGCCGGCCAGGTAGCCGCCGGTGATGAGCGCCACGTCCTCGGGGAGAGGCAAGCCGAGGCCGCACGCCACCAGCAACGTGAAGACGCCGACGTACCCAGCCGCGCCGTGGAACTGCAGCAGGAAGTGGTAGATTGCCTTGTGCAGTCGGCGGCCCTTCTATCGACGAACGTCCGAGCCTACCCGTGCCCTTCCCGGACGGCAATGTAAGCGCCGACGGGCTGCCCTGGCCGCTCACCGGCCGTCGGACTGGCGCTTGCTCACCTGCCAGGCGAGGAACTCGCGCAGAGGGCCGCCCGCGTCGCGCAGCCGCTCTCCGAAGTCCTGGGCCAGAGCCAGCATCAGCTTCAGGCTGGCTTGCGGCTTCTGCTTGCGCAAGGTCTCGAAGGCGCCCCGCTCGAGCACCGCCAACTCGACATCGGTGGCCGCCCACGCGGAGAGCAGGTGCTCACCCTCGGCGAGCAGCGCGAAATTGCCCAGCGTGTCGCCGGCCTTGAGGTCGCCCAGCGGCTGCCCGCCCTCGCGGACCTGCATCTGCAGGGTACCGCGGCCGATGAAGCACAGCCCGGTCGAGGGCTCGCCGGCGCGGAAGGCGTACGTGCCGCGCCCGACGGCGCGCTCCTCGCAAGCATCGGCGAGGATGCGGACGCCCACGTCGCTGAACTCACGCAAGAGCAGCGATCCGCGCAGAACGGTGAAGCGGTCCATCAAGCCCCCCGGCCATGCATCCCGGCCAGCTTGACGTAGTCTGCCGCATTCCAGCGGATGTGCTCCAGTTCCTGGTCGGTGAGCGGCCGCTTGACGCGCGCCGGCGACCCGAGGGCCAGCACCCGGGGTGGGATCTGCGTCCCGGGCGTCACCACGCTGCCCGCCCCCACGATGCTCTCGCTTCCGATCACCGCCTGATCGAGGACCACGGCGCCGATGCCGATCAGGCACAGGTCCGAGATCGTGCAGGCGTGCAGGACCACGCGGTGACCGACGGTGACGCGCGCGCCGATCCGGGTTCCGAAGCGCTTGTTGGTGACGTGGATGACCGACAGGTCCTGGATGTTGGTCTCCTCGCCGATCTCGATCCTCTGCTCCTCGCAGCGAACCACGCAGCCGTACCAGATGCTGGCGCGATCCCCGAGCACGACGTCGCCCGCGACGGTGGCGGTCGGCGCGATGAAGACCTCGCGTCCTAGCCGCGGAGTATGTCCGTTCACGGTGTGGATCATCACGCCTTCTCGCGCTGGCCCGCCGCCGGAGGCGCGCCGTCGGAATCGGCCGCCGGCCCTTCGGCGACCTTCTTCATCTTCGCCGCCTCGCCGCGGTTCACCTTCTCCAGGGCGTCGGCCAGCGCATTGACCTCCTCGCTGAGCATGTCGAGGCTGCGCCGCAGCCCGGCGCCGGCCACGTCCACCGAGGCCGAGTCCGCCGAGCGCATGCGGACGATCTGCGTGTACAGGCTCTCCAGCGTGTAGGAGATGCGGGTGTGCTCGGCGTCGAAGCGGGCGGCGCTGCGCGCCAGCTCCTGGCGCTGATCGCGCTGCTGCTCCAGCGCCGCCAGCGCCGAGGAGAGGCGCAGCTTGGCGACCTCGTCGGCCTCGGTCTCCACCCGCTTGCGCAGGGCATCGTGCTCGCGGGAGAGGCGCAGGTCCTCCTCGGGGGAGAGGAACTTCCGCACCTCGCGCTCGCGCCGCGTCAGGTCGCGGCAAGTGGTCCGGAGCGAGGCGATGGTCTCCTCCGGCTTGCGGAAGATCTCCTTGACCACCTCTGGAGCGACGCGCAGCTCGGCGAGGATCTTGTCGCAGATGCCGTCCACGCGCGCGTCCCGCGGATCCATCTGGGCAGGCGCGCCGGCCGCCGGCGCGGGGGCGCGCATGGTCAGGCCCCCGAACGAGGACGACCGGTTCCCGAGCGACCCGAATCGCTGCGCGCGGGCGCGCGACTGGTCGTCGACCGTCTGCTGCCCAGCCGGGGCGCGGCTGCCCACCGGAACCCCGGCGTCGACGGTGACCGTGGCCCGGGTGATCCCCGCGTGCCGGGCGATGACGCGGGTACCGCGGCTGCCGAGCCCCGCGGCGGGGAAGATCAGCCACCACAGGAACGGCAGCGCGCTCAAGGCGACGATGAAGAGGACGATCGCGCCCAGGAGCCACAGGTATCCCTCGAACAGGCTGGCATTGGCGATGCGCGCCTCGCGCTCGGCGCGCCGGCGCAGCTTGCGTTCCAGGCGCCGCTGCCAGCGCTCCCGGCCCCAGTCCGGATAGGCCGTCCGCAGGCTCTCGGTCCACTCGCGGACCATCTGCTCCTGCTGCGTGCTGCCGCGGGCGATCGCCTCCTGCGCGCGGCGCAAGCTCGTCTGGAGCTGCTCCTGCCAGTCGGGGATGGGCGGGCGATTCAAGGCAGTTGGCTCCGGCGGCGGTCCTAACATGGAGCGGACCCCCGCGCACTCAGGGCATCAGCTCCGCCGCGACGCGGCCCAGGTCGTCCACCGACTTGACGACCTCGATCCGTGTGCAGTGGCGCGCGTAGAGCGGCATCTCGCTGTCGCCGAATCCCCAGCTGCCCGAGTCCTCCGGACATAGCCAGATCACCCGGCGCGCCTTGCGCTTGATCTCGCCGAGCACCCAGGCGTTCGGAGGGTTGTAGTTGGTGCGGCCGTCGCCGATCACGATCACCGTCGACCGGCGGGTGACCGATCCCAGCCAGGTGGTGTGGAACATCTTGAGCGCATTGCCGTAGTTCGAGTTCGCCGCGACGTTGATCACCCTGCCCGCCGTGGCGAGATCGACCGCCGCCGAGACGTCCATCTTCTTGAACAGGTGGGTGACCTCGCCGATCTCGCTGACGAACACGAAGCTGCGCACCCGCGAGTAGAGCTCCTGCAGCGTGTAGACGAACTGGAGCATGAGGCGCGAGACGTTCCGCACCGAGTCCGAGACGTCGCAGAGCACCAGGATCTCCGGGCGCTCGGGCCGCTTGCTGCGGAAGACGAGCCGGGCCGGAAAGCCGCCCGTCTCAAGATTTTTGCGCAGCGTGCGCCGGACGGAGAGGACGCCCCGCCGGCGCACCTTGCGCTTGCGGGTGAGACGCGTCTTCAGGCGCTCGGCGAGGCGCCGCACCACCGCCCGCATCCGCTCCACCTCCGCGGGCGTGAGCGAGGCGAGGTTGCGCTGCAAGAGGCCCGACTCGCCCCTCTGCTCGGGATCGCGCGCCTTCTGCTCGCGCTCGGCGACGCGCCGGGCAGCCTCCTCCAGCGCCTTGAGCGTGTGGCTCACCCGCCGCGAGACCACCTCCAGCGCCGCTGGATCCAGGCCCTGCCGGCCCAGCCGCAGCAGGAACTCCTGCAGCTCCTGCTCGGCGCGCGTCCCACCGGCGGCCTGGAGCAGCCTGCGCGCGTAGAACCCGCGCTGCAGCGGGTTCTGCAACCCCCGGAAATCGAGGCTGAGGGTGGCCTGGCGGAGCAGGCGCGCGAGCTCGGCTGCGCGGCCGTTCACCAGCGCCTCGGTCAGCGGCGAAAGCTGCATCTGGGCGAGCAGCCTCGCCGCCTCCTCGAGGTCGGCCTCGCTGAGCTTCTCGGCTTCGAGAGCATCGAGAAGCGAGCCGGAGAGTCCCTCGACCAGGTCCTTCACTCCCAGGAAATACAGGTCGAAGAGGCGGTCGAACACGGCGGCATCGGGGCCGCGCTTGACGAGGGTGGCGCGGAGAGCGGCGCGGAACGGATCGCGCTGCTCGAGGCCGATCAGCATCGTCCCGCGAGCCGCGTCGGCCACCTCGGCCGGCGACACCCGCAGCCCGTTCTGGCGCAGGAGCCCGACGAAGTCTTCCAGCCGCGCGTCCACGAAAGGAAGCGTAACGCGGCGCCGTGCCGAAATGTAGGGCGAAGTGCCTCGAGCCGGTTTCTTGGTGTGCGCTGCCCGCGGCGGGCACAATTGCGTCATGAGCGAGGGGGGTTCCCAGCGGCCGGGGGGCCCCGGCCGCAAGCGCGCGTCCGTGTTGCAGCTCGAGCTGCCCTGCGCGACCCTCGACGAAGTCCGATCGCGCCATCCCGAGCTGCGGTCGCGGCGCTTCCTGCTGCGCACGGCGGAGCCCAAGCCGCTCGACACCGTGGTGCGGATCCAGGCGCGGCTCTCGGACGGGACGCATTGTTTCAGCGCCACTTCGGTAGTCGAGCGCGTGCAGCCCGAGCCGGATGCGGGCATGACGCTGTGGCTCCTCGGGGCGGACGATGCGGGCCGCGAGCTGGTGGCGTGGATGGGCGGCCCCCCGCCGCCGCCGTTGAAGGATGCGCCTGCCGCGCCGGCGCGCATGCCGGAGGCTTCGCGCTCCGCGCCGCGCGCCGGCGCCCAGACGGTGATCAACGAGCAGCAGGACGACGGATCCGACCTCTTCGATCCGTTCGCGGCCTTCGAGGCCGCGGCCGCCGCCGTCGATCGCGCGATGGATCCACCTGCTCCGCAGGCCGCCCCCAAGCGCCTGGGAGCCGTGCAGCTCGTCACTCGCGCGATCCCGGTCACGCCCCTTCCGCCGCAACCCACAACGCCGGAGCCGGCGGCGGAGGAAGGGCCGGCCGCCTTCGATCTCGCGTCCCCCCCGATCGAGGCGCCGGCGGCGGAGTACCCCGCGCTCGATCCGGTACCTGCGCTGGTGTCTACCGAGTCCGATCCGGTGCCGGCGCCCGAGCCGGAGCCCGTGGAGCTCGATCCCCCTCTCGAGCCGGAGCCGGTCGCCGCGCAGCCCGTGGCGCCGCCCGCTCCGGAGCCTCCAGCCGCGAGCCCGCCTCCGCCGGCTCCTCAGGCGCCCGCGCCCGGCCCCGCCCGCAACCGCCCGCCGCCTTCGCGACGCCCTGCTCCGCCGCCCCTACCGCGGCCCACGCTCACGCCCGGCCAGCCGGCGCAGGCGGGTGCGCCCGCCGTCCCGGAAGTGGTCGAGGACGTGGCTCCGGCACGTCCCGCCGGCGCGGCGAAGGGGCCGATCATCGGCATCGACCTCGGCACCACGAACTCGTGCGCGGCGGTGGTGAAGGACGGAAAGGCGTTCATCATTCCCTCCCGCGAGGGCTACAACACGATTCCCTCGGTGGTCGCGGTCAGCGACAAGGGCAAGCTGCTCGTGGGGCATCCGGCGCGCGGCCAGATGCTCATCAATCCCAAGAACACCGTCTACGGCGCCAAGCGGCTGGTGGGCAGGCAATTCAAGTCCCCGGTGGTGAACGACCTGGTCGGCCGCTTCGCCTACGAGATCACCGCCGGACCGCGGGGCGAGGCCGCCGTGAAGCTGGGCGGCCAGATCTACTCCCTGCAGAAGATCTCCTCGCTGGTGCTGAGCGAGGTGAGGAACATCGCGCAGCAGTGGCTGGGCTGCGAGGTAGGCCGCGCGGTGATCACCGTGCCCGCGTACTACAACGACAACCAGCGCCAGGCGGTGCGCGCGGCGGGTGCGCTGGCCGGGTTCGACGTGGAACGCATCGTCAACGAGCCCACCGCGGCCGCGATCGCCTTCGCACACGGGCGCAAGCTCGAGGCCCGGGTGCTGGTCTACGATCTGGGCGGCGGGACCTTCGACACCTCGGTGCTGGAGCTGCACGGGAACGTCTACGAGGTCATCTCCACCGGCGGCGACACCTTCCTGGGCGGCGTCGACTTCGATCGGGCGCTGGTCGACGAGCTCCTTCGGCGGTTCAAGGAGAAGCACGGCGTCGAGTTCCAGGGCGACCGGGTCGCCTGGCAGCGCATCGCCGATGCGGCGGAGCGCGCGAAGATCGCGCTCTCCGAACGGCTCACCACCCAGGTGAACGTCCCGTTCGTGACCCTCCTGGGCGACAAGCCAGCAGACATCGACACCACCGTCACGCGGGCCGAGCTGGAGAAGCTCACCGAGGGGCTCATCGACCGCACGCTGCGCGTCTGCGACGACGTGCTGACCAACTGCGGCCTCAAGATCTCCGACATCGGCGAGCTGCTCCTGGTCGGAGGGCAGAGCCGGATGCCGCTCGTCCGGGAGAAGATCCGCGCCTTCTTCGGGCGGGAGGCGTCGCGGGCGGTGCATCCCGACGAGGCGGTTGCGCTGGGCGCGGCGCTGCTCGCCGACTCGATCCAGAGCGGCGAGATCGGCGGGATGGTGCTCGTCGACGTACTGCCGATGAGCATCGGAGTGGGTCTGCCAGGCGGCCGTTTCAAGAAGGTGGTGGAACGCAACACCTCGCTGCCGCACAAGAAGACCTATTCGATCTGGACCAGCGAGGACCACCAGAAGACGCTGGAGATCCCCATCTTCCAGGGAGAGGCGGGCCGGGCGCAGGACAACGAGTACCTGGGTACGCTGGTGGTCCCCGACCTCCCCCCGGGGACCAAGGGCAACGTGGTCTTCGACATCATCTTCGCCATCTCCGCGGAGTCGATCCTCACGGTCACCGCCGAGGAGCGCGGAACCGCGCGCACCGTCACCGCCACCTTCAGCACGCAGGACACTCCCGAAACCGTCCGCCGCCGCCTGGCGGGCGAGGGCGGCGAAGAGCCCCCGCGCCTCGACGAGGACGACAAGAGCAAGCGGCCCGGATGGGTGAAGCGTTTGTTCGGCACGTAGTACCCTGCGGGGATGCTCGCGCTCATCGCCACCCTGCTCGCCGTTTCGCCCGCGGAGCTGCGCCGCAGCGCCGCGCCCGGGCTCGCCGCCATACGGCCCCAGGCCATCGCCGGTCACGTCCGGTTCCTCGCGGACGACCTCCTCGAGGGCCGGCGCTCCGGAGAGCGCGGCCACGCCATCGCGGAACGCTACGTCGCCGCCCAGTTCGAGGCGCTCGGGCTGCGTCCCGCCGGTGGACAGCAGGGATGGCTGCAGGAAGTGCGCCTTCGCGAGCTGCGCGCCGATCCCGGCCGATCCACGCTCTCGATCGACGGTGGCCCGCCTCTGCGCCCGTTCGAGGACTATCTGCCCGGCGCCGATGCGACGCGCACCGAGGTGGAGATCGAGGCTCCCCTGGTGTTCGTCGGTCATGGCATCCAGGCGCCCGAGCTTGGCTATGACGATACCGCCGGCGCCGACCTGGCCGGCAAGATCGCCGTCTGGCTCCAGGGCGCGCCCGGCGAGCCGTTTCCAGCGCTGGCCAAGGCCGTCTACACGGACGGCGCGGTGAAGTGGGCAGCGCTCGCCAAGCGCGGCGCGGTGGGCGTCATCTCGTTGCTCACGCCGGAGCGGCTGCAGATCCAGCCGTTCGAGCGGGCGGCGCAGGTCGCCCGGCGAGGAACGGTGGTCTCCGCGGAAGCCCCTCCCATGCCGCCGGTGGTGAGCGTCCCGCCCCAGGTCGCCGATGCCTTGCTGGCCAAGGCCAGGACCACCCTTGCCGACCAGATCGAGCGCTCGCGCCAGGGGAAGCTGCGCGCGTTCGATCTCGGGCAGCGGGCGCGTATCCGCCTGGTCTCCACCGCGCGTGAAATCGTCTCGCACAACGTGCTCGGGCTCTTGCCCGCGACCGAAGCAGGCGCCCCGGAGGTCGTCGCCATTTCGGCGCACCTGGACCATCTCGGGGTCGGCGAGCCGGTAGCCGGGGACTCCACCTACAACGGGGCGGTGGACAACGCGACCGGCATCGCCGAGATGCTGGAGATGGCGCGGGCGCTCGCCGCGCAGCCGCACCGCAAGCGGGCGGTGCTCTTCCTCGCCGTCACCGGAGAGGAGCTCGGCCTGCACGGTTCGGCGCATTTCACGCGGCATCCCACGGTCCCGCTGGGGAACGTGGTGGCCGACCTGAACCTCGATCAGCTCTCCCCGATGTGGACCCCGCACGACGTCGTGCTGCGCGGCGCCGAGCAGAGCACGCTGGAGGACCACGTGCGGGCGGCGGCGGGCGCCGCCGGGCTCACCGTCAGCCCCGATCCGGTTCCGGAGCAGACCTTCTTCGTGCGCAGCGACCAGTACAACTTCGCCCGGCACGGAGTCCCCGCCGCCTGCCTCTGGCAGGGCTTCCGCGACGACGCGGGCGGGACCTCCAACGAGGCCACCTTCCGGAAGTGGCGCGGCACGCGCTACCACCAGCCGAGCGACGACCTGGAGCAGCCGCTCGACTGGGGCGCCGCCGCCGCCTGGGCGCGCTTCGAATTCCTGGTTGCGCTCTCGGTGGTGGAGGCCGATTCCCGCCCGTCCTGGAAGCCGGACGATTTCTTCACGAGATTCCTGGCCTCGCACCGGTGACCCGCTGCAACTCGCGCGCGTACAACTCTGGCCGCCGGCGCGGAAGGTGCTCGCGAGCACCCGATCTGCACTTCACGCCCGAGAAAAGGTGAACCTGGTCTCATTTGCTTTTCAGGGGGGTCTCAGTGCGGAGCAACGGCGTGTGCCGTTGGCGACTAGCCAATCTATGTTCGCCATGTTGCTGGGTTTCGAGCGTCTGCGGAGAAGCGAATCCAGTTCAGCCGGCTGAACTAACTGTCTGGTTTGGAACACTTTCGCACAGCGATGTTATGTCCTTCGTGCCTGATGCCGCGGTCAGACGCAGCGACGGTGCCCCTTGCACGCGAGCGGAATCCCCTCCGATGGAGACTCGGGTCGTGCGTCCTCGGACGGGGATGCGTCACCAGATAGCACACACGCCAATTGTCAAGGATCAGGCGGGCTGAACGAAGCTTGCGACCACCTCGAAGTGCGCCGTCTGCGGGAAGAGGTCCAGCGGGTGCGCGGAGACCAGCCGGTAGCCGGCCTCGCGGAGCAGCTTCGCATCGCGCGCCAGCGTGGGCGCATCGCAGCTCACGTAGGCGATCCGCGGGATCCCCAGGCTGGCCAGCGCGCGCACCGCCTCCGCGGCGCCGGTGCGCGGCGGATCGAGCAGCGCCGCGTCGAACGGGCCCGGTAGACCGTGCAGCACCTCCGCCGCATCGCCTGCCACCAGCCGCAGCTTGGAGGAGGCACCCGCCATCTCGTCGGCGCTGCGCCGGAGAAGCTGCAGCGACGGGCCGGCGGACTCGACGCCCACCACCGACTGCGCGCGGAGCAGCAGGGGCAGCGTCAGCGTGCCGCTGCCGCAGAACAGCTCGAGCACCCGCCCCGAGACCGCTTCGCCGAGCGCGGCCAGCGCCGCCTCCTGCAGCGCAGGCACCATCGATCGATTCGCCTGGGAGAAGACGTCCGGACGCGAGCGCAGCCGGAACCCGGGGTAGTCGTCGATCAGCACCGGATCGCCGGCGACCTCCGAACCCAGCGTGGCGCCCTTCACGAGACCGGCGGCCAGCTCCCGCGCCCGCTTGCGCAGCGCCGGCGAAGGCGCCGCGGCCGTGCGGAGGTCCACGGCGCCCTTGCCCGACGCGCCTGTATCGAGGCCCAGGTCGATCACGCCGGGGAGGTCCTCCTGGCGAAGCGCGTCCGCGAGCTTCTGCAGCGGCTCCTCGAACAGCAGGCACTCATCGACGGGCACCACGCCCTCGTCTCCCTTGAATCCCCACGCACCGCGCTTCCCCCGGTGCAGGCGGGCGCGCCTCCGGTAGCGGAATTGCCTCGGGCTGGGCGAGATGGGAAGGAGCTGGTAGCTCCCCGGCGCGAACCCGCCGATGCGCTCCAGCGCGTCGGCGGCGAGCGCGCTCTTCGCGGCGAGCTGCGCGCCGTAGTCCACCTGCTGCACCGGGCAGCCGCCGCACCGGTCGACGATGGGGCACGGCGCGGCGACGTGGGCCGCGCCGGGCTCCAGCACGCGCAGCGCGCGCGTGCGCTCGAACCGCGCGCCGCCGCCTTCCAGGTCCGCCTCGACCAGGTCGCCCGGCGCTCCGCCCCGCACGAACACCACCCGGCCCTCGTGGCGGGCGAGGCCTTCGCCGCCGTGCACCAGGGACTCGATGCGGAGCTGCGCGATCACGTCTGCGCGCCGGCCAGGTCCTTGGACAGCTGTCGAGGAACTCGAGGCCCATGCCGGGCTCGTCCACTCCCGGCCCCGCCGGCTGCGACCACACCACCCGCGCCTGCAGCTTGCACTCCGCCTCGCCAGGCAGCTGGAGCAAGACCTGCACCACGTCGTCGACCGGCGCCGCGATGTTCGTGTTCACGAAGCAGCCGCCCTGCGAGACGCTGGTGCTCCACCCCGAGAAGTTGCCGTGGGCCTCCGACGACAGAGTGACCATCAGCTCGTGGTGCAGGCGGGGCCACTTGCGCTTGGCGAGTGTGCGATCCGTCATGGGCTCCTGGACGGTACCACGCCCTGCGGACCCGCTGCCGCAGCGGCGTGCAGCTCCGCCGCCAGCCCGAGCTGCCCGGCCACCGTCATCACCAGCTTCTCGGAGGTGCCGATGGCCACGCGCGCCTCCTCCTCGTCGTACTCCGGCCCCTCGCCCGCGTCCGCTTCGAGCCCGTCCTCGACCAGCGTGCGCAGATACTGGGTGAAGTCGGGCGCCAGCTTGAGGCTCGCGCTCAGCCGCTCGAACCGATCGAGCAGCTTCTGCAGCGCCTCCAGCGAGAACCCCTCGCGCGAGGAGAGCGCGCGAGGCATGCCGGGACGCCAGTTCGGATCCCATCCGGGATGGCTGTCGCGCGCCCACTTCGAGTCGATCAGCGCGCGCGCCGCCTGCAGGGCTGCCATGGCGGCGCGGTTCACCGCATCGTCGCGGCAGGGCGGGTCGAGCGTAAGGAGCGCCTTGGCCGCGCCGAGCGTCGCATGCGCTTTGCGCAGGCGCGATTCGGCGTCCGCGCGCCTCTCGGGAGTCGTCATGTGCCGAAGTCTGCCACAATGCTGCGCGACGTGAACAGGGGTCCCTGGATCCCCTTTCAGAGCTGCATCGTGCGCAGCTCGGGCGAGACGCGGAGCCGGGCCTCGGTGGCCTTCTGCACCTCTTCCGGCGTCACGCCCGGAGCCGCTTCCTTGAGAAGGAGACCCTGGGGCGTCACCTCGATGTACGCCAGTTCCGTCACGATGGCGTTCACGCACTTCTTGCCCGTGAGCGGCAGCTTGCATTGCTTCAAGATCTTTGGCGCCCCGCCCTTCGCGGTGTGCTCCATCGCCACGATCACGCGCTTGGCGCCGGTCACCAGGTCCATCGCCCCGCCCATGCCCTTGATCACCTTCCCGGGGATGGTCCAGTTGGCGAGGTCGCCCTGCTCGCTCACCTCCATCGCTCCCAGGATGGCGACGTCGATGTGGCCGCCGCGGATCATCGCGAACGAGTCCGCGCTGGAGAAATAGGAAGTGCCCTTGATCTCGGTGACCGTCTCCTTGCCGGCGTTCACCAGGTCGGGGTCGATCTCGGCCTCGGTGGGGTACGGACCGATGCCGAGCATGCCGTTCTCGGACTGGAAGATGACGTCGACTCCCTTCGGCAGGTAGTTCGCGGCCAGCGTAGGCAGGCCGATGCCGAGGTTGACGTACATCCCGTCCTTCAGCTCCTTCGCCGCCCGCGCGGCGATCTGCTCCCGTGTCAGTGGCATCAGCTCGGCCTCACGGTGCGCTTCTCGATCCACTTCTGGTAGCTCGACCCCTGGAAGATGCGCTTCACGTAGATGGACGGGACGTGGATCTGGTCGCCGTCCAGCTCGCCCAACTCGACCAGGTGCTCCACCTCTGCGATGGTGATGCGCGCGGCGGTGCACATGTTGGGCGAGAAGTTCCGCGCGGTCTTGCGGAAGACCAGGTTGCCCCACTTGTCGCCCTTCCAGGCGCGCACGATGGCGTAGTCGGCCTTGAGCGGCTTCTCGAAGATCATCTCGCGGCCGTCGATCACGCGGCTTTCCTTCCCCTGCGCGATCTGCGTGCCCGCCCCGGTCGGAGTGAAGAACCCGCCCAGCCCGGCGCCGCCGGCGCGGATGCGCTCGGCCAGCGTGCCCTGCGGGTTCAGCTCCACCTCCAGCTCGCCGCCGAGGAACTGCCGCTCGAACTCCTTGTTCTCCCCGACGTAGCTCGCGATCATCTTGCGGACCTGGCGGCTCTGCAGCAGGACGCCCAGGCCCTTGTCGGTGGTCCCGCAGTTGTTCGAGATCACGGTGAGGTTCTTCACGCCCTTCTTGTGGATGGCGGCGATCAGGTTCTCCGGATTGCCCGAGAGGCCGAAGCCGCCCGACATGATCACCGCCCCGTCCTGCATGTCGCGGATCGCCTCGTCCGCGTTCTTCACGACCTTGTTCATGCGTCCCTCTCCACGATGAGGGCGATGCCTTCGCCGCCCCCGATGCACAGCGAGGCGAGGCCGCGCTTCTTGCCCAGGTCCTTCATCGCGTAGATGAGCGTGACCAGGAGCCGCGCTCCGGAGGCGCCGATGGGGTGGCCCAGCACCACGGCGCCGCCGCGGACGTTCACCTTGTCGGGCGTGATCCCGAGGAGCTGGTTGTTCGCCATCGCCACCACCGCGAACGCCTCGTTGATCTCCCACAGGTCGACGTCCTGCGCCTTGAGCCCCGCGCGGGTGAGCGCCTGCTTGATGGCGTCGGCCGGCGCGATGGTGAACTCCACCGGATCGCGCGCCGCGTGGCCGAAGTCGCCCAGCCGCGCCAGCACCGTGCGTCCCTCGCGCTTCGCGCGCTCCTCCGACATGAGGACCACCGCCGCGGCGCCGTCGTTGATCGAGCTGGCGTTCGCGGCCGTGATGGTCCCGTCCTTCTTGAACGACGCCTTGAGCGTGGGGATCTTGTCCGGCCGGGCGAGCTTGGGCCCCTCGTCCTCGCTCACCAGCGTCTTGTTGCCCTTCTTGTCGGCGATCTCCACCGGAACGATCTCGGCCTTGAAGGCCCCCTCGGCCTGCGCCTTCTGCGCCCGGCGGGTGGACTCGATCGCGTACTCGTCCTGCGCGGAGCGCGAGAACTTGAAGTCGGCGGCGCATTTCTCGCCGCACATCCCCATGTGCATGTCGTTGTAGGGGTCCCACAGGCCGTCGTGGATCATGAGGTCCTTGAGCTCGGTGTTGCCCATCCGCGCCCCGGTGCGGGCCGCGTGCGTGAAGTACGGCGCGTTGGACATCGACTCCATCCCGCCCGCCACCACCACGTCTGCTTCGCCCAGCGCGATGACGCGGGCGCCCTCGATGATCGCCTCCAGGCCCGAGCCGCACACCTTGTTGACCGTGACGCACGGCACCGTGTTCGGGATCCCGGCGTAGAGCGCGGCCTGGCGGGCAGGCGCCTGGCCGACCCCGCCCTGGAGCACTTCGCCCATGAAGACCGTCTTCACTTCTTCCGGCTTCACCCCGGCGCGCTGCAGCGCGGCCTGGATGGCGGTGGCGCCGAGCCGCGGTGCAGGCACCGCCGCGAGCGAGCCGAGGAATGCCCCGATCGGGGTCCGGGCGGCTCCGACGATCACGACCTTCTTTCCCTGGGATGGCATGTCTCGCTCCTCGCGCGGGGGGACGGACAGATTCATAACCCGAACCCGGCTGTCAAGCCGCTGTAGCCGGACATTCGTGCCGGGGTGCGAGACCCGATCCGGGGATTTCGACCTTTCATTCGTTGTCGGCGCGATCCTGACCGGTGGCGGGTCCGGGGTGCGTCCGTCGCTCATGCACGCGCCCCTGAGGTCCGAGTCGGGCGACGCCCGAGACCGGGGCGCGTGAAATCGCGCCGGCCGCACCCCGGACCCACCCCCGATGCATCCGGCGTGACTTTGTTGCCGCGGTATGAAGCCGTTCAATCGGAAAGTCTGGTCTGCGTTTTTTCCTTTTTTTTAATGTCTGGAGCAGGCGCATTGCAGCAGCACTTGCCGGTTCGCAGTAGGCGCGGCCATCGTCAGCCCCTAGCAGCCTTGGCGGCGGCTCGTTCGACGCTGCGGCGAGTTCTGATTGCCCACCCTGCCCGGTCGCACTAACGTGCGCGGCCCCATGAGCCATGCAGGCGATCTGAGCGCCGGAGAGTTCGACGCCGTCCTGGACCGCGGCGGCGGCCCGGCGGTGGTGGTGCACGGCGGCGCGGGCACGAGCCCGGACCACGATCCCACGCCGTACCTGGCCGGGACTCGCGCCGCCGCTGACGCCGGCATGCGGGTGTTGCTCCAGGGCGGCAGCGCGCTCGACGCAGCGCAGGCAGCCGCGGTGGTGCTCGAGGACGATCCCTCGTTCAATGCCGGCACCGGCGCGTGCCTGACCGCTGCGGGCGACGTGGAGCTGGACGCAAGCTGCATGGACGGCAGCACGCTGCGCGCCGGCGCGGTGGCGTGCGTCAAGACGATGAAGAACCCGATCCTCGCCGCGCGGCGGGTGTGCGACGACACTCCGCACGTGCTGCTCTGCGGGCCGGGCGCGGAAGCGTTCGCCCGCGAGTGCGGGATTCCGGAGCACCGCAACGAGCTGCTCGTCACGCCGCGGCAGCTGGCGCGCTGGCAGGAGCTGCACGCGCTGGCGCGAAAGCACGGACCCGACCAGGTGCGGGCGGGGAAGATCGGCACCATCGGCGCGGTGGCGGTGGATGCGAAGGGCCATGTCGCCGCCTGCACCTCGACGGGGGGAACGCCGTACAAGCGACCCGGTCGCGTGGGCGACACGCCGATCATCGGAGCCGGCACGTACGCCGACGATCGCGAGGCCGCAGCATCGAGCACCGGGTTGGGCGAGGCCATCCTGAAGGTCACCATGGCCCGGGCCGCGTGCCTGCGCGTGCGAGACGGCCTCTCGCCCCGCGCAGCCGCGGTCGCCGCCGTCGGGTTGCTCAAGGAGCGCGCGCACGGCGACGGGGGGATCATCCTCGCCGGACCCGACGGACGGCTCGGCTGGGCCTACAACACGGCCCGCATGTCGCGCGCCGTGATCCGCGCCGGCATGGACCGCGCGCTCGCGGCGGTCTGATCGGGTCAGAAACCCGTGATGCGGCGGAGCGTCGCTTCTTTCGCGTCCACCACGTACGCGCTGCCGTCCGCCGCGATCGCCACGCCGCTCGGAGAGGCGAAGCCGGCCTGGTCGCCGGACCCATCCACGGTGCCGCCGCGCATGCCGCCTGCGAGCGTATCGACCACTCCGTTGCGGATGGCCCGCACCCGGGCGCTCGCGCCGTCGACCAGCAGGACCTGACCGTCCGAGCGGCGAATGGCCAGCGCGACGTTGTGGTACATCGTCGCGCTCGAGACGGGCCCGTCCTCCCATCCTTCGACGAACAATTGCCCGGCGGCCTGCGCGGTGCTGTGCGGCAGCGGTCCGGTCACCTTGCGCAGCCAGCCCACGTCGGGCTCGACGAAGAGCGCGTCTCCGGCCGGGGTGACTGCGATCGCCATCGGGAACTGCAGGGTCGCCGAAGGTCCGGCCCCGTTGTCGACGCCCACCGCGCCCGATCCCACCCAGGTGGTCACCGCCCCCAGCGGCGTCACTTCGCGGATGCGCATGTTCCAGGAATCGGCGACCAGGAGATTGCCGTTCGGCTCCAGGGCGATACCCATCGGCTGGGCGAAGCGCGCACTGGTCCCCTGCCCATCGGCGAATCCCAGCGCGTCGGCGCCGGCGAGGGCGCCGGCCAGCGCGGAAACGGCCCCATTCTGGATCACGCGGATGCGGTTGTTGTTCGTGTCCGAGACGTAGATCGCTCCGCCGGGAGCGACGGCCACACCGCGTGGTCCGTCGAAGCTCGCGGAGGCCGCGGGGCCGTCGGCATTTCCGCTGGCCTGGCTCCCGGCCACCACCGTGACGGTGCCTGCCCCATCCACGCGCACGATCCGGTTCCCGTCCGCGACCACCACCGTGCCGTCCGGCGCCACCGCGACCGCCGACGGCTGCTGGAGCCCCCGGGTGACCGTGGTGACCCGCACGCCGGGGCGGTACGCCGGCAGCGGCGCCCCGGAAGGAATGTTCAGCGGCCGGACCTGGGCCGGCAGGGTTCCGTCGCCGGCGAACCGCGAGAACAGGTTCGCGACGAGCTGCTGCACGATGGGATCCCACCTCCCGGGTCCAGCCAGGGTCCGGGAGAACCCGATGCTGCCGGCCGCGAAGCCCTGCGCGCCGCTGGGCGCGGTGTAGAGGGTGGTCTCGGCCGGGCCGAAGCCGCCGAAGTACGACTGGACGAACCCGTTCGCCACCGTCTCCACGCCGGCGGGTTCGGCGCCGTTGGCGAACCTCACGTCGTTCTCGTTCTGGTACAGGCCAGCGACCGTGGTCAGCTCGGTGGCCCCCGTACCCGTCCAGATCCAGCTGGACGGGTCGGCGACCTGAAGGGGCGCGGCCGCCCAGATCCAGCGGCCGTACATCTCGCCGATGAGCCCGTTCTCGGGATGCCCCACCGAAGCGTCCCGCCACAGGCAGGTGGCCCGAGACGGATCGATCGAGCGCATCGGGTCGCGGCTGCAGTACTCCTTGTATCCGAGCAGCAGGCGCCTTCCGGGTTCGGAGAAGCGCACCTGCCAATACGCGTCGTTCGCCGCGAAGAAGGCGGCGCTGGTGCCGGCCGCGATCGCCGCGTCCGCCGCCTCCCGCATCGGACGGGTCCAGTATTCGCTGTGGCCCTGGATGACGAGCATGCGGCGGCGCTGGAGCAGCGTGGGATCCGCGTCCAGGTCGGTGTCGGTGACGTACGCGATGTCGTAACCCTGCGCTTCGGCGAAGGTGACGAAGTCGAGGTCCTTGGCCATGAGCTCGCCCGTGCCGAGGCTGTTGACGTACGGCCGGTCGAACGAGACCGCGAAAGCGTGGGCCGGCGCCGATGACGACCCCGGCGGCTTCCAGCCGATCTGGTTCGCATAGAGGCTGGTGCCTCCCCAGGTGTTGTAGGCCTGATACGTGTTGGTCGAGACCGAGTAGATGATCACGGCGCGGGGCGTGCTCTCGCGCACGACCAGCGGGATCAACGTGTCGCCCTGCGGCGCCTTGAGCCGCACCAGATAGACGCCGGTGACGGCGTCGGAAGGGACGGTGAAGGTCACCGCGACGGGCCACGGCGCGCTCACCGCGCCGGTGACCGGATCGACCACGTTCGCGGGCTGGGCCGCGATGGGCACCGTGCCTCCCGAAGCGACCAGCCGCCCCTGCGCGCCGCCGTAATAGCCGATGCGCCAGAGCTGCCAGGTGGCGGTCGTGGCGCCGGATGCGAAAGCAGCGCGGATGGAAACCTGATCTCCTGGGAGGTAGCTGGGGTGATCCGGGTATCCCCCGAGGCCCGGGTTGTAGTTCGAGCAACGCCAGCCGCGCTGCCCCGGCCGCTGGTTCTCGGCGTCGATCGGTGAGGGGCGCAGCAGATAGAACGAACCTTCCCCGCCGCCGTCGGGCTGGCCACCGTCCCCGCCGTCGGGCGACCCGCCGTCGGACACGCTGCCGTCGGGCGCTCCGCCGTTGGGGTCTCCGCCGTCCGGCGAACCGGGCAGCTGGGTGGAAGGCGCGCCGCCGCAGGCCGCGAAGATGGCAGCAAGGCAGACGGCAGCGAACGGGCGGGGCATGACTTCCCTCCGGGACCCGGACCCGAGCAAATCGCGCGCCGCGCCCCGGCTGTCCGCTGCTCGACAACCATCCCTCCCGCGAGCGGAAGCGGAATTCACAGGGTGGGAACGATCGCGCCTCGGTGGGTCACCGCGAGCGTGCGGTGTGGATTCAGCGGCGTACATCGCGGAGCAGGCCGCGAACCCTGGCGTGCATCTGTGCGACGGAACCGGCGCGTGCGCGGCGGCCGTGGCCCGGCAGCACCCACCTGAACGGATGCGCGAGCAGTTTCTCCAGAGACCCGACCTGCTCGTCCCACGAGTACCAGCAGACGCTCCGGCCCATCCCCAGGGATCCGTCTTCGTCCGCCCAGAGGTGATCGCCGGTGAACAGGTACTCGCCGTCGACGAGCAGCGCGCAGCTTCCCCGCGTGTGGCCCGGGACGGGGATGGCGAGGACGCCTGGCGAAAGCTCGACGGGGTCCGTGCCTTGGAGCTGCACCTCCACCTCGCGGGTCGACCCCGATACGTCGTCCCGGTGGAGAACGCGATCGCATCCGAAGCGGGCGCGCAGCCGCGCATGGTCCGCGACGTCGTCACGGTGGGGGAGGAACAGGAGGCGGACGCCGCCCAGCGCGTCGATCCGATCGAGCAGCGGACCCGCAGCGCGAGGCGAGTCGATCATCAAGTTCCCGCCGGGCCGCAGGACGAGATAGCTGGTTGCGCCGAAGGACGACTCGGCGCGCAGCCCGCAGTCGTACACCGGTCCGTCGATCCACTGGGGGAAGGTGGCCAGGGCCTCCTTCGCCTCGGCACCCTTGGCACCGCCTGCACGGCCCGAAGCTTCTCACCGGCCGATTCCGGTTGCCGCATCACGTAGGAGAAGCCGCGCGACTCGCCGTAGATCTCCGGCGCCATCTGCCGGCAGGTGTCGCAGTCGATGCACGTCTCGTCGACGTAGAGCGGCCCGGGCGCGTTCTCCTTCAACCTGAGGTTGAGCCTGGCCACACGGTTGGTGTAACCAGCGGGCCCGCATGGCTCAAGCGCCGCCCGACCGCAAGCTCCAGAAGCGCCTCCTGCACCAGGTGGGCCGCGCCATCCACGAGTTCGGGCTGATCGAGGAGGGAGACCGCATCCTGGTCGGGATCTCCGGGGGCAAGGACTCGTTCACCCTGCTCTACCTGCTGCAGCGCTTGCGCGAGCGGGCCAAGGTCCGCTTCGACCTCATCGCCTGCAACCTCGACCAGGGCCATCCAGGGTTCCCTGCCCGGCAGCTCGAGGAATACCTGCGCTCGCAGGGATGCGAAGTGCGCATGCTCCGGGAAGACACGTACTCGGTGGTGAAGAGGCTGACGCCCGAGGGTGGGACCAGCTGCGCCGTCTGCTCGCGGCTGCGCCGCGGCATCCTCTACAGCGCGGCCGCCGGAATGGGCTGCACCAAGATCGCGCTGGGGCACCACCGCGACGATCTGATCGAGTCGCTGCTGCTCTCGATGCTCTTCGCCGGAAAGATGCGCTCCATGCCGCCCAAGCTGCGCTCCGACGATGGGCGCAACACGGTCATCCGGCCGCTCTGCTTCGCCTCCGAGGCGGACGTGGCGGAATTCGCCCGGAGCGCGGCGTTCCCCATCATTCCTTGCGACCTGTGCGGTTCGCAGGAGAACCTCCAGCGCCGGCGCGTGAAGCGCCTGCTGTCCGAGCTGGAGCGCGAGCATCCGGGCGTGCGCGCATCGCTGTTCGCCTCGATGGGAAACGTCCTCCCGGCCCATCTCCTCGATGCTCGGCTCTACCCGCGCGAGGCCCAGTCTGGCCCCGATCCCTGGATCGACGGCGACGACTGCGCCGAGGCCGGTCCGCTGCTGGCACTGGCGCGCTCCTGACAGCCTCCGCTGGCGTTCGATCGGTAAGCTTGATGGCGCGGCGACAGCTCCCCCTGCGCAAGCCATCGGATTCGCGTGACGGCCGTCACTGGCTCACACCTTGCAGCAGACCCCGTGCAGAGCCGGGGGAGGCGAGAGCGGATGCAAACCTGCGATCGGTGCCAGCGCGAGAAGGTCATCGACGTCCTCATCGACGACTCCATGGACGTGTGCGGCCACACCTTCACCACGCAGGTGCCGGCCACTCGCTGCCTGGCGTGCCAACAGGTGGTGATCCAGGGCGAGCACGTGCGCCGCTTCGAGAGCCGCGTCGCGGTGGAGATCGCCAAGGCGGGCCTGCGGACGGGGGACTCGTTCCGCTTCCTGCGGAACGGTTTGGGAATGTCGGAAGCCGGACTCGCCGGGCTCCTTGACGTGCCCGCCGAGTACGTCGGGTACTGGGAGTCGGAGAAGTGGCCGGTCGACCCGCGCGCCCTGGCCGTCTTGAGGGGCCTGGTCCTGGCGAAATTCGAGGACAAGCACGCTGCGCTCGACTGCCTGGCCGTGCTTCGCGAGCCGCGGAAGCTCTCGCGAAAGGTCCGGCTGCACTTGAACGATGCACTCCAGAACGCCGGGAAGCTGCTGCAGTTCGGCAGCGCAGCGTTCACTGTTCCCGCAGTCGCCTAGCGCGCACGGCCGCGCGTTTGACTTGCAGCGACTGCGCGCGCAGGGTGACGGAGTCCCTTCAGCCGAGGCCCAGGATGCACCCCGCGCCGCGTCAATGGGCGCGAACCTGCGCCTCCTTGCAGAAGTACTCCCGCAGGCTACGCGGGAAATCCAGGTCGCTGCGGGCCGCCTCGAGGATCCTCTGCGCGAGGAGCTCTGCGCAGCGGACGGCCATCCGTGCTGCTCAGGCGATGCGGGCGCCGCCGAGCACGGCGTCGCCGCGATAGAACACGGCCGACTGACCCGGCGCGATGCCGATGACCGGTTCACGCAGCGTCACGCGCACCGAGGCACCGTCGGGCTGGATGTGGGCCGGCAGCGGCCGGCCGCGGTGCCGGATCTGCACCTCGCACTCGGCGCCCGGCTCGGGAGGCTCCGCGACCCAGGAGGCTTGCAGCGCGCGGAAGGAGGCGCGGGCCACCTCCTCTCGTGGACCGACCACCACTCGCTGGCGCTTCGCGTCGAGGGACGCCACGTACAGCGGCAGCTTGTGCGCGACTCCCAGGCCGCGCCTCTGCCCGACCGTGAACTGGTGGACGCCCTGCGCGCGGCGCCCACTCCGTGCGACTCGAGGAACTCGGCGACCGGGCGCCCGGCGACGAAGCAGACCTCCATGCTTTCAGGCTTGTCGGCATTCGGCAGCCCGCGGCGCCGCGCTAGCTCGCGCACCTGTGGCTTGGTCAGCTCGCCCAGGGGGAAGCGCACGAAGGCCAGCTCGTCCTGCGTCAGCCCGTGCAGGAAATAGCTCTGGTCCTTGCCGGCGTCCCGGGCGCGCAGGAGCTGCCAGGCGCCGTCCCGACCGAGCTCGATGCGCGCATAGTGTCCGGTGACGAGCTCGTCCGCGCCCAGGCGGCGCGCGCGGTCCAGGAGCCAGTCGAACTTCACTTGCTCGTTGCAGCGGACGCAGGGGTTGGGCGTCTCGCCGCGCGCGTAGGCGCCGACGAAATCGTCGATCACCTCGGAGCGGAAGCGCTCCTGCGCGTCGTAGACGTAGAAGCGGATCCCCAGGGCGGCGGCGGCGCGGCGCGCGTCGTGGAGATCGTCGGGCGCGCAGCACGATCGGCCGGACCGCACCGCGTGCTCGTCGGTCGAGTACAGCCGGAGGGCGACGCCGAGCACGGCATCGAAGCCCCGCCGTTCCGCCATCAGCGCGGCGGCTGCGGAGGAATCGACCCCCCCGGACATGGCGACGACGGAAAGCATGGTCCGCGAACCTAGCAGAAGGGGACCTAGGAGGTCCCGCCCTCGGGGCCCACCAGCGCGAACAGCGGCTGCGGGGCGACGTCCTGCTTGGGCGCCTGGTTCTTCGCCGGGATCCAGAAGGCGACCTTGGCTCCGGAGAAGTGGTGCGGCCCCTCCGCTTGCGTCTTGGGCGGGCTCTCCAGCCAGATGTGCCCCCCGTGCGCCTCGACGATCTGCTTGGCGACGGGAAGCCCCAGCCCTGCGCCGGGGGCGCGCTCCTCGCCCACGCGGTCGGCATGGAAGAAGGGCTCGAATACCCGGTCGGCTTCGCCGGGCAAGAACCCTTCGCCCTGGTCGTAGACCTCGAACAGGAGCCGCGTCGGATCGCTGGAGGCGCGCACCAGGATGTCGCTGCCGTGCGGGCTGAACTTGATCGCGTTGTCGATCAGGTTGGAGACCGCCTGCCGCAGCTTGCGCACGTCCCCGAACCCCTTGTCCTGCGTCTCGACCCGCACCTCGAGGTGGATGCGGCGGCTCTTCGCCTTGCTGCGCTCCTCCTCGAACACCGGCGAGATCAGCCCGCCCACCTCGAAGTCCTCGCGGTGGATGGCCTGTCCCCCGCCCTCGAGCGTGGCGAAGTCGACGAGGTTGTCGATGGTGCGCGAGAGCCGCTCGGAGGCAGTGGCGATCGACTCGAGGATCTTCTGCTGCTGATCGCTGAGCACCCCGGCTTTTCCGCCGCGCAGGATTTTCAGATAGCCGACGATCGGGGTCAGCGGGGTGGCCATCTCGTGCGACAGGTTCTGCATGAACTCGTTCTTGCTGCGGGCGGCCGCGCGAAGCCGGGTGTTGGCCGCGGTCAGCTCGCGCACGGTGGCCTCGAGCCGCTCGACCAGCGACTGGCTGTATTCGCGCAGGTACCGCCGCTCCTCCGGCCCGGGCACCTTCTCGCGCTTCCCCTTGAGGAAGGCGCGGAGCTGCTGGGGGAACTTCGCCACGTCGATGGGCTTCTCGATGTACCCGTCGCACCCGATGGACAGGGAGAGCCCGCGATCTCCGTGGCTCGTCAGCACCACGATCGGACAGCCGTCCAACCCCTTGTAGGAGCGCAGGCGGGTGGCCGTCTCGTAGCCGTCGATGCCGGGCAGCTGGATGTCGCAGAGGATGAGGTCCGGGTGGGCGGCGATGGCGAGGTCGATGCCGGCGATGCCGTCGGAGGCCTCCAGCACGTCGAAGCCGCGCGGCTCGAGCACGCTGCGCACCAGCGCCCGGCTCTCCGGGTTGTCCTCGATGTAGAGGATCCGTGGTGTGGTCTGCAGTGCTGGATCGGCCATCGATGAGCGTCCCAAAGACGGTCGCGCTGCGCGGCCGGAGCACACTTCTTCAGGCGTGCAGTTTACCACCCGCCCGGTCATCCGGGAAGACGTTCGGCCGGCCGTCTTCCGGTCGCCGTCTTGCGTCTGGACGGCGGCCGGTTGCTCCGCTGTCCACACGTTTTCCACAGGGCCTTCGCCGCCCAATGCCACAACGTCGGCATTCCCAGGCCGATCTGCCCGCCTTCGCTCCCGCCTCATGACCACTCGACTGATCTCCCCGACAGATGGACACTTTTACCGGACCGGATGTTCATGCCGCAATGCGAAATAAAGCGGGCTTCCGTCGAAGGGGCATCCAGAGGGAAGCTCGTCTGATCAGCCCTGTGGATTTCCTGTGGATGGAGATCGAGCCAGCTCCGACGCAAGGCGCATCAGGGCTTCTCGCGTGTTCAGATCCGGATCGTCCAGTACGCGATCGAGCAGTGCGGTGAGGATTTGACCCACACGCTTGCCGGGCGCAATTCCCGTGACGGACATCACCTCCTCGCCCCCGATGGCGAGGTCGGTGACCTTGAGCGCCGCGGCCCTGAGCAGCTCCGCCTCGAAGCGCGCCTCGAGCTGCCGCTGGTTCTCGAGTCCCTCCTCGACCAGCCTTCCTCGCGCGCGCAGATCGGACTGCCGGAGCTGCCACAGGGCAGGCAGCGCGTCGGGGCCGATGCGGGCGATGGTCCGCCGCACGGTGGCGTCGCTCCATTCGGGGAGGTAGTGCCAGTTGTGCTCCCGGACGAGCAGCGCGACCCGCTCCGCCTCGCGATTCGGGTAGCGCAGGCGCAGCAGGATCTCCCGCGTCATCTCCGCGCCGATCACCTCGTGCTTGTAGAAGGTGTGCTCGCCCCGCGGCTCGGGCGGCTGCGCGCTGCGCGGCTTCGCGACGTCGTGCAGCAGCGCCGCCAGGCGGACCGTCAGGTCGCGCGGCGCGAAGTCCACCGCGCGCAGCGTGTGCCGGAACACGTCGTATGCGTGGTACTGGTTCTGCTCGAAGCGGACGCCCTCCAACAGCTCCGGAATGATGCGCGCCAGAAGGCCGGTGCGACGCAGCAGCCGGATGCCCCGGCTCGCCGGATCGCCGCGCACGAGAAGCTTGGTCAGCTCCTCGCGCACGCGCTCCCAGGCGACCTTGGCGAACACGTCCAGCGCCTGCGGGATCGCGCGCTCCGTACGCCGGTCGAGCGCGAGCCGCAGCGTGCTGGCGAAGCGGACCGCGCGCAGCGGCCGCAGGCCATCCTCGCGGAACCGATCCAGCGGCTCGCCGACGGCGCGGAGGAGTCCCCGGCGCAGATCGCGAGCGCCGCCGAACGGGTCGCGCAGCTCCCCCGCCAGAGGGTCCCACGCCATCGCGTTCACGGTGAAATCGCGCCGGGCGAGATCGCCCTCGATGTCGCCGAGGAAGACGACCGAGCTGGGGCGGCGGCCGTCCAGGTACGGCCCTTCGCCGCGGAAGGTGGTCACCTCCACCTGGTGCTCCTCGTCGGCCAGCACGGTGACCGTGCCGTGCGCGATGCCGGTGGGCGCGGTGCGCGGGAACAGGCGCTGCACTTCTTCCGGGAGCGCGTCGGTGGCCACGTCGAAGTCCTGCGGAGGCGTGAGCTTCTCGCCCTCCGCGATGCGCAGCAGATCGCGCACGGCGCCCCCCGCAAGCCACGCCTGCTTGTTCGCGCCGCGCAAGGTGCGCAGCACGCCGGTGACGGCCGGCGGAACCAGGCCGGGATCGGGAAGCCGCTTGGCGGGCGCATCGGACATCGGCGCTGCGTCTAGCACGCCGCTCTGGAAAAGCGCAGCGGCGCCGTTGCCGCCCAGCCTGCCCGCGCCAACCTTTGTCGATGGGGGGTTGCACATGCGGGCGATCGGGGGGGCGGCCGTTGCGACGGCACTGTTGCTCGGCTGTGGTCAGGGATCCGGTCTCGTGGTCGGTGGCGGTGGTGGTGGGGGATCGGGGGGCCCCTCCGGCGGCTCGTCGGTCCCGACCACGGCGGTGGTGGCGGTTGCGCTGACCGGTCAGGGCAGCGGGCGCGTTCGCTCGCAGCAGGGGTCGATCGATTGCCCGGGCGCCTGCAGCGTGGCCGCGACGATCGGGACGACCGTCGACCTGTCCCAGGAAGCAGGCGCGGGTTCCGTCTTCGTCGGCTGGGGCGGAGGGTGCAGCGGCCCCGGCGCGTGCAGCGTGACGGTGAAGGGCGACGTCACGGTCTGGGCGAACTTCGAGAAGAGCGCGCCCGCGAGTCCTCCGCCGTCCCAGTGCGCAGGGCTCGTGAGCACGCCGCCTTCGGCTGTGTCGCACGACATCCCGATGGCGTGGGACTTCGCCTGCTTTCCCGGTCTTGGCGACGCGACGGGAACGTTGGGCCTTCTGACCCGAGGCAGCCGGCCGAGCGACGGCAGGTGCATGTCATGCACGCGGTCGCGAAACCTGTTCTTCAT
>WNFL01396498.1_pt1 | contig 24804 bp, 36 predicted proteins | sample 5400361 | NCBI WGS metagenome assembly WNFL01 (sample SAMN13153351, study PRJNA577476) | soil metagenome | isolation source: 40 cm soil on Douglas fir-dominated hillslope | place: USA:California | collected 2013-09-17
ACTCTCTATAGTTGAGCACTTGTTGACTCGCCCTTTGCTTAGGTACTTCCGATCCTCCGGTCTCTCCCGAAGCATCACGATAACAAGCCAATCACCGTTCTGCACTTCGACTCACATATAGACACTTGGTCACCTTCAAAGTATCCTGGGTCATCGGTGGTCAACCACGGCACGTTCCTCTGGAAGGCAAGTCTAGAGGGGATCGTTGCAAACAACAGCGTTCACGCGGGAATTCGCTGCAAGTTCATGGTATGCTAAATACCCACTTCGATTCCCCTGCTGCTGTGTGATAATATGGTGCGGAACACAGGGCCCTGGAGATCTGGAGAATGACAAAGAAGTTGGCTTCCAACTTATCTATGCCGACGAGATTGACGATATAGGGGTGGATGGCATTGCTAGGCGTATAAAACAAAGGGTAGGTGACAGCTTGCTCTACTTAAGGTGAACCCGGATTTGTTATCACGTGTATTGTCAGTAACTGAGCATCTTTCTCGCTTTCTAGCTTGGATATCGACGTTATTGGTATGTATTCAATTTGGTGCTTGAAGACATATGTACCTTTTTCTGTGCTCTAGACCCCGCCTTCGCTCCTGCCACAGGAACTCCAGAGCCTGGCGGCTGGTCAATGAGGGAGATGAAACGCTTGTTGCGAGGTCTCGCTGGACTCCATTTGATGTGCGTCTTCGCGAATAGAGACGTGGCTAATGACGAACCACGGTTACACAGTGGAGCCGACATTGTCGAGGTTGCACCAGCTTACGATCACGGCAAGTCGTGCCATATCGCACTTAGGGCGCATGTCTGATTCTCTTCCTTCCAGCCGATATCACTAGCATTGCCGCCGCGGACATTGTCCACGAATTCCTAAGTCTCTATATAACCAGTACAAAACACATGATGGGCAGGGATCGGCATTTGGGAGATAATTCGGAACCAAAAGGTATATATAGGCATGGCGAGCTGTAAGACGGGGATAGCTACGAGTCGACAGGTAAGTGGCGCCGTGCAAGTCCCAGTCTGGCCTTTCTTTTCTCTTCCTGCAAGAGGTGCAAGTAGCAACTAGTTCATATCATTTGTGGAATTAAATAAGGTCGATAGAAGTTAGATCATGGCCAATCTACACAACCTTATCTCGGAAAAGCCTTTCACCATCTGAAAGCTACATCATCGAGGAGTGGAGTAAACTGCCAACAGTCATGCTCTCGACGCAATATTTTCTGATCGTAGAAACGCAAGCCAGTCACGGGTGTTGTAAATACTGTACTGCATTTGATCGCGTGCTCGCTCCAAATCTTCGTGCAGTCTACCTGGTGCACACGTCCGCCATAGGATTAACGAAGGCATGTCAACACGCTCAAACGTCGCCTTTGCAGAGAGGCAAATAGGAAATACAATACACACGGCGGTCCCATTGGAGACCTTGTTTGCAAGCCGAGATGCCGTGTGCGCCGAGCACCTAGCGACATATCTGACGGCACGGAAACACGTTTTACCAGATAGATGGGTAATGAGTCGCCCAGTGCGGGCGGGATCCTGAACGGCGCTTGTAGCATCCTGTCACGCCATATGTCAGTTGTTATAAGCTGATGGTTTCAATACCAAGAGGAGCATTTAGGAGCGATAAGGATATTAGCAAATGTTCGGGAAAGGGTTCACTCGAGTTTCTCCTATACAAGTTACGAGGGGAGTATATTCACCTAAATACGTCAATCATATATACAGTCTTTAATAGAAACCATTTACATGAGCTAGCCTCAACGCCAGACCTGAAAACAGACGTGGTCTGCGCCTTTCTGCGGCGTGTCCAGTTTCCTATGCCTCTTGCATCATGTAGCCGTGGCCATCATGTGGCGTAGGGGTCCAGTTAGGCACGACTGTGGTGTTCTCGGATACCAAATGTTCCCGGCGAGCAACTGTATCCCTGCAATCACAAGTAACCCTGTGGCCGTTTCATTCTAGCGCGTGCTGCTCCCAGTGATATCGAACGGTTAAATTATGGTATTATCGGTCTCTGTAGTGTTATCAAAGTGGCTGGTGTGGAAGAGACGCCGAGGGATTGCGGCACGTATCACCTTCGACAATCCCTAACAGCAATAGAAATCCGCGAGGGCGCGGGGTGAGTCTAGGTGTTCGAGACTGATGGCTGGCTCGCACTCCAACGGGTGGAGTGTTAAACAGATGACGAGCTTGGCGAAAGGAAGACAGACGCCAGTCATGTTGAAAGTTAGGCGCCTGGCGTTCACTGGATCAATGGAGAAAATTGACTTCTGACATCTCCGCTCGTCTGTGCTCCGAGTCGCTGTCAATTAAGTCAAACCAGCCTCTCTCCACCCTGAAGGGTTCTGGGGCAACTGCTTCGGCACTACTATGTCACCTCTGGTTGCTCCCACCACGGTCCCTGGCTCCCAACTAAATGCGTATTTGCATATGTTTGGTGACCAGGGTTCCAAGAAGAGAAAAGGGTAGTGCTATTTGGAGTGCGAACTGCGGAAGTATGATTTAACAGAGTAAAGAGATGTATTTAGTGGGAGAATACGGACAATCACCCACACTTCATTTACGCAGAACAGTAACCTTAGCCCTCAGCCAAGCAAGCAGTCCGACCGGAACTCCCGACTACGTTTTATTATTGCAGATCGTTTTGCATGCTTTCGCCAAAAGCACCGGTATGACCTCAGGTGGAGCCGTTCAAAAAAGAACACAAAGAACGAAAAACTTGACCGCACCACCTGATCCAGCTCTCATGCAATGGCAAAGCGGAGAAAGAATCGAACGCATAACAAAGGCACAGTAGATGCCAAAACATCGAATGGGACCCCGGGAGCGCCAAAATCATTCGTCATTAAGCATGGCCAGGTCGGCCACTCGATGACCCAACTCGTACGCGACATGCGCAAAGTAATGGAACCCAACACGGCCTCTAGACTCAAGGTAATGTGTTGTTTCGGTAGCCCCGGGAGGTTAACAGTAGCGACTCATTCGGAGAATTGTGCAGGAGCGCACAAGGAATAAGCTCAAGGATTATCTCGTGATGGGCCCCGCACTTCAAGTAACGCACCTTCTGGCCTTCTCCCTTACACAAAAATCTCCCACCTTCAAGCTTGTTCGATTACCTGCTGGTCCAACTTTGAGTTTCAGGTTGGAGCGATATTCGCTCATGAAGGATGTTCTCAATTCACGAAAGCGCAAAAGAAGTATTGGAATGGAATACCTGACCCCACCGCTAGTGCGTTCATTGAAATTGGTTCCCCCATGATGCAAACAATCTACTGCCACGGCCCTACGATGTCGTTGCAACGTCGCTACCCCCCAACGCTTCGAAAGATTTTCATGTTTTCTCACCATCATTTTGCAGCTTATTCTTGCGGCCTTTCCTCCAGCCGGCCCGGGTACCCCGCCGCACTTGTCGTTGCTCATGAAGTCGTTTCAATCGATGTTTCCTCCTCTCTCACCCCAGTCGATACCTATCTCGTCGTGTCGACGAGTGGTCCTCGTTCATTATAACGCCGATCGGGATACAGTAGATCTACGACACTATCTCATCACGGTTCGGGCCCAAGGCGTATCCCGTCATGTTCGAAAGATTCTTGAGGGTCCCAAATCATTACAGGGTGGATCTGTACTCGATCTCGGTAGAGAACAGGACGTCGCTGATTACATATTGAGACAAGGAGGCGCAGATGGTTATGAGAGTGCTTCTAGCGCCGTAAGTGATGTTGGAGAGGACGGTGAAGGGAACAATATTGAGCTCGCGGGAGACTATGTTGGCAGGAATAATCGTAAGGGTCAACAACGGAGCGTGCGGCTCGACGAAGTTGGCCCTCGGATGGAGTTACGGCTACTCAAAATCACGGAGGGAATGCCCGGGAAAGAAGGAGCGGTGATCTGGCATCGATTTGGTAAGTGAATAACAGGTGCTGGGAGCCCCACCTCCCGACCGGACGTCTGACGTTTTTACTGACGAGATTTCCCTTTCTCAGTGAAGAAGACCGCAGCGGAAATCAAGGCGTTGAACACCAGTCATGCAAAACAAGAGCGCTTACGGAAGCAGCGGCGAGCAGAGCAAGAATCTAATGTAGCACGCAAACTGGCTGGACCCTTAGGCACCGACAAAACTCACGACACATCGAGCATTGACAACGACGAGGGTGCCGTCGGAGAGACCAGTTCCGAAGAGGGCGACCGGGACGCGGAGGAATGGGACAACAGCGACACGGTCGAGCCTTCTGCTTCCGAAGGGTCGCTCTCGGAGACAGATGATGAGGGTAGCCAGCTACTAGACGGATGATCTAAGCCCTCGAAGAGATTAAATTACCACGAGTTCTGGAAACCAATTTAACGATGTCCCGTTGATGTGTTGAATATTCGATCAATCCGTCGTGCCCAGAAAGGCAGTGACACGTCAGGGGGCGACACCGACAGCGTGCGAGTTCATTTGAGCCATTCGGCCAGAACACCATTTGCTAACCCGGGACAGAGAAAATGACAACAAAGGGAGAAGAAATTGAAGTTGCCTCAAACAGGAACGCTAAGAGAATGGCCCCGGTTTCCGGCAAGATTGTAAGGAAATACAATAGTAAACATGTGTACTTGTACAGCGGCGAACGACCAACGCTCCTTCGCCCCTTGCCCGTTCCCCTCCTTCGAACGGTCTCATCCAAGCCCTTCTTGCTTCTGTGGCACTGTGGCGCGTTCGAGTCCCCGTATCTCTAGGTGTCCATCACTCTCTCTCATAAAACCACTGTCTCTACCTGTCTCTGGGTTTCCGTCGCCCATAATTTTCCAGACCAAGGCCGCAAACCGCATCTCAGAACCAAGTCATGCGCTTCCTCTCCGTGTTCGCTACGGTTGCTCTGAGCATTTCGCTCGCCGGTGCTCTTCCCTCCTCAGACCCTATCGAGGGCCATTTGGAGGCTCGCCACACTTGCAAATACAACGAGTTCTGGTACTCCAAGAAGAGCATCTGTGTGAAGAGCGGGGGCAGTCCTCCTGGCACTCCCGGGTGAGTTCTTTTTTTTTTTTTTTGTCAGCAGTCGCTGAATTGTCACCACAGAAAGGGCCAATCCTGCCCCAAGAACTACTACTGGCACAAGACCTATAAGTACGCATTCCAGTGTCGTTCAGAGACTCCATGGACTAATCCTCTCTCGCAGGTACTGCGTCCCGAAGAATCCGTGGGACGACAAGGGTGACCACCCTAAGTGCAAACAAGACAGCAAGTGGAACAAGAAGAAGGATTGCTGCAATCTTCCCCAGTATAGCTGCGACGATGATGAGTTCTGGTGGAAAGACCGTAGCGCTTGCCTGAAGAAGGGTGGCCCCACACCTAAGCGAACCCCGCCTAGAGGGTCAAAGTGTCCTCCGAGTGCGTATGACGTTTGCATGGCGTTGATTATTCACACTGACGCCCATGATAAGAGCTCTGGTCATGGAGTTACCGCCTTGGTTGCTGTGTTCCCCATTACCCGAAAGTCCCCGACCCCAAATGCGAGAAAGGGTGGGAGTGGAAGAAGGGTATCAAGGTGAATCCAAACCGAAATTCATTCACCGTGACATCGTTTAACCGTTACGTCTCTAGAGCTGCCGCCCCACGAAAACCCAATCCGATCCGCCCCCCCCTCATCCTTCTAATAAACCCTACGACGATCACAAGGATGGTGACAATCACAAGCACGGCAAAGGCCACGCCAAACGTGACCTCTCCAGCACTGGGGAGACCGCTAAACGCTATCAGGCTTTAGGGACGAGCAAGCCCGTTGTGCTCGACTTCTGCCCCACTGGTTTCGAAGAGTGCCCCATTCCTGGTATGGCGGGCGACTTCGAGTGCCTCGAGACGCTCTCGGAATTGAACTCTTGCGGTGGATGCGCCTCGACTGGAGCTGGTGTTGACTGCACTAAGATTGCCCACGTCGACGACTCCACATGCTATGGCGGCTCCTGCACTGGTACGTAGGCCTTAGCGAAGAAAATTTGTGAAACCCGATACTGATTGGTGTGGCCTTCCTTTTCATCAGTACTCTCCTGCAAGCCCGGCTACCAACCTTCCGATGACGAGCGCTCCTGCGAGCCAGTCTAAGTAATACCCATACCAATCAATGGTGTTGTTTCCATACCTCGGCGACCAAGTCACTGTCGCCGGGGCTTGAACTGGGCGGTTAAGTAGCCGAGCCGAGCCTGACCCATCTATCTATTACCGCCAAAGTCGTCCTCCCTCTCGCATAAAAGCCTTCTGGACAGTGAATATTTGACTTCCCCCCCCACCCATTTCGATATCCGTTTACACTCTTTAGATTGTTTGTGTCTCAGACGGACATGACTTGTCATGATCGCCCCGCCGCCCCACGCTCACACAGCATCCCTTGTGCCTCGTGTCCAACTCGTCCCGCGTCCGTCCCTTGTCATTGGGTAAATAAGTACCATTTCTTTGGACCGGAAAGTAGTTATGTCATGTGTACTACTTGTTCGGTGGTTGCACAAGTGGATCGGGTTATTATAGAATATTAGTAGTATTATGCTGAATTGAACCAGATGAATTTCACAGAACTAATGGGCTGAGACGTGCGTAGCTTAAAATTAGAGGCGGTGGATGAATGAGAGTGTGTCTCTTCAATTCAGGCGATTGAAGAGTGAGGAGTGTGTACGCTTGACTTCAAAGATTTTCAATTAATTGCTGTGCGTCCAATTTTGACTCTCGACGTCCTGGGCGGTTGTTTAATGCCAAGCCACGACCCACATGGATGTGAAGCGCTTGGCAAATCGGAGTGAGCCTCAACATGAGATGGTCATTCCATGCAATGCGGATCGTAAGATATGCATAGTATTACAAGCGGAGATACCATGCATGACCACGGCGAACTTGGCCGCTCGTAATTATATTAATCCCGAACCCTCAGATGTTTGTCCCCCAACGCGTCTGAGGTATGGACATATTCCATCCACTGCGACTCGCTGCTCATATACACCAGTTCTTTCATTTATTACAAATACCTTTCCACATTCGCACATCCATCGTCCACCTCTATTTGCGTGGTCGTCCGCTCTCCCTCCTCGTCATTGTTTAAGTTGGAAGCGAGACCGTCTCCTAGAGCCTTACTAACCGGAGAGTGTGATCCTACTGCCCCATTTATCAAATTTATTAGGGCCATTCAAACCGTCTTGCCCCGGCACCTAGTCTGAACTCAAAACAGCTCGGTACGCTGATGGGAGATCGAGTATAAAGTCGGACAAGCTTGAATTTGCGCGTCGGTAGGAAGTGCAATAGGGGGGTCGAGATGGAAAGGGAATGCAGGGCAAGGAACGCTAACAAACACCGAGGTGAAGGCGAGGGGCAGGGTAGCGCCTATAAGTACCTGATGTCTTCGATGGGTATGCATTTATCACAGGTTTCGGGCGAGACAGCTTCAGGGTGCTGAGATTGATGAAGGAGGCGGCCTCAATAAGAGACGGATGGTAATGGATAGGCGCGGTGCCCGAATAGGGACCTGTCCATCCTCCGAGGATGTAAACGAGTACCCGGTACCCTGAGTAGAATGTTTCCTCCTACATAGCGGGCCCCGTTGTGGTTGACCAGATGAAAGGATCGTCCCGACGCGCAGTTCAGGTCATCTACTTACCCACCAGAATGGACGTGTGCAGTTAGAACTTACTTCCGCCAGACTCTCGGTCAAAACTTGACGCAGAAAATCGTTAACCGAGGGGCGAGAAGGGCAAAGGAGACGTGACAACAGCAAAACGTTTAACAAGCAAACCGAAAATACCAGTGATTGGCGAAGCAATGCGGCTGCGTTTGAGTCTGGGCGAGCCCACTTCCATGGAGAGGCCGCAGGTGCTTTGAAGATGGTGGAAGGGAAGGTGAGATTCCTTTCGTTCTTTTCGCTGCTGGTACAACGCACCACTTATCGCTACTTTCAGAATAGAATCATGGCTGTAGATAAGTCACAATCTCTCAAAGCACCGAGTCCCGCGAAATTCGACGTTTCGCTTGCTGTATGGGGCTCGCTCGATCCATAAGGAACTTCAAAGGAAAGCATGCAGCTATGAATAGTGCAATATCTTTGCGTATCGACGAATCGCTTGGAATTAGTCAGCTCTAAGTGCCAAAGCACGGGTGTTGGATCCTTCCTCGTTTACAAAAGCGTAGCTACGCGTACACCAGAAGGAATTTCCACCACCTTCCCTCTTTCCTACCAAAACCCCTCCTAGTAGATCGATCCCGGATATCGTCCTTTGCTCGCCTCATGTCCACTCCTAGCCTTCCTCCGCGCGGACAAATCATATCGAGCATTCGAAGCTCCTGTCGTGCAGCAAGAGAAGCTGCCAATATTCAAGTAAATTCTCTATTCCCCTTCGGGGCTCCCCTGCTCTGCACCTCACTAGTATTGCGACCATAGATCCACCCCGCCACATTGACCGAGTTTCTCACTTCTCCCCTATTCCTGAGCACATTCCATTCACTCTCAACAAACCATGGCGTTCAGATGCCCCTCAAGTTTCCCTCAGTCGCTGCCGAAGTCAACCTGGTCTCGATCTTGTCCCTCCTGAACTTTGCACACGGGTACCAGGTACCTCTACGACGTGCCACGGGGCGAGGAGCATACGATAGCATCCGCGCACTCATTTTTAGTCTTTACCTTTCGAGCGATTCGGAGGCCGGTGACGGGGGTCTAATGAGCGCGAAAGGGATGCGCAACATTTCAAGCGCCGCCGTCGCCGACTTGATGCAATTGACCAACCACGTGCATGTGGAGAGACCGCACCCCACCATCCCTGCGCTCACGGTTGGCCAACTTGGCGGGCCGCTGTACGAGCTCGTGGGGCTTGTAACAAAGGTCCTTAACGAAACTGGAGAATTTTTAGTCAAGGGTGGGTATCCTGACCTTGGGTCATACGTCCTCGAGGCGCTGAAAGAGGGCGAACGCGTCGGGCATGGGAGTGGTGTTGATGTGGAGACTGTGTTGAACCAGGTGAACCTTAATTATGAATAGATGGAAGGTCGTACTGACATGGTACTCGCCTGTAGATCATCCAGATTCCTGGATTTCAAGACGTAGGTGAAGTCAAGGGCCAACGTGAGTTCAAACCTCCTTCTCTGTACCGCTTGGTTTATACCTTTGTATACAGCTGTGTACATTTTCAAAAAGGCTCTCTTCCTTCTGCATGCGCTCGTACTGCGGTTTACGTCATCCGACCCAAACTCGAGCGAAACACCCCCCATTCCGTTGCCAGATACGAATGGGATTCCAGTGTTCTCGGACAATGTCCTCCCATCGATGCTCGTACACCTCGGAGCATTGGACGTCTCGGAGTCGGCCTACAAAACCCACCGAACCACATTCGCAGAACTGGACGTGCAGGGAAACCTGGCATATATCCCCACGGATCTGCAGGGAGGTACAGCTGGACGAGGCTCAGGAGGATCGCCAGAATTGCCGGACGTGGAGGAAGGGCCAGTGTTAAATGAGGAAGAGGCCTACGCGCTCCGCGCGGCCGCGGTCGATGTGTGCGAAGTGCTGGCCAAAACGGCTAAAAAACAAATCCTGGGGGACCACCTCGAGGCAAAGAACTGGATGAAGAACTTAACATTGCCAGAGCTCGATGGGTGGCTGTGGGCAGTGGCGAAAAAAGGGCGCCTTCGTTCCCTCAATCGGTTTGCTCAACCGGGAACAGTGATGTATTGAGGAGAGGGACAAGCCTGGCGAAAGCTTGTATACTTTGTATAACAGGGGCTCCCATTCCTTTCCTGAAGGGTGGCCGTACGACCTCGCGGGTGCGACGGCCGATGGATCTCTCTCGTTCAGCCTTGCTCGGTGTGTAATGACCGAATTCCAACTGTATTCCAGAAACCCGCTTCGTTTCTTGGATTGTCTTGGGCATGGTGTAAGCGCAACGCTGCCTGTCCCGTGCAGATGTCAGGTATTGGCATCAGTCATCAACCACCGTGATTTCTTGTAGGACGGTCGCACGGTTGGTGTCGTTGGGGAACAGATCTGTGAGGACCGTCTGGGTTGGTTGGACACCTGTTAAGCCCGACTGAGTCGGACCAGCGAATTGAGCGAAGGTTCGGACCCATTGAATAGGGGTTGACATGGACGAGAGAAGCAAGAGCTCAAAAAAGATGTTGGCGACTCGTTGGATTATGTCCTCTGCTGAATCTGTTATTCCGCTGATCCGCCGCTATGGTGAACAGGCTCTGGAAACCCGCCAGGGCCATCACCCAGGAAGCCCAATAACAGAGTCAAAAATGCGCGGAGAAAGGGCGAGAGGCAACAAGAGACCGGAAGACCCGGAAGGTGACGAGAGTGGTATCAGATTGCGAAGAGCAGGCGGTTGGCGGTTGGGCGAAATGCTTCGCTTCTTAAGCGGACTCCGGCGCAGCGGACGGACGAATGGAATGGGTGATGCTCAAGGGAAGCAATGACACTATGAACACAGATAAGAGGGTCATCAGCAACCCAGGACAGCGTCAGCCGTACCCCAAGCCCGCATGCTGCATAGACCACTTATGCGCAACCTCCCAAACGACATCGACCCGCTCACGCTTGCCCTTCAGCCTCCACCGCATGAAACTCTCCAGCAAAAGGTGGAACGTCTCCGGGTCGAAGAAGAAGCTAGGCGAATTAGCCACCTCATAGACGAACAAATCAAAGTAGACCGTGCGCAGATGAAAAAGGCCGCAAACGCACACAAAATCCTTCTCCTTGGTACGCTACAGCAGAGTCTCATTCAGAAAACATTTGACCCCTCTGCTCCTGATAGGTCAGGCAGAGTCGGGCAAGAGCACAACCCTCAAGAGTCAGTGGATACACAGTGCATAAATTGTAGAAACTGCTAATAACCGCTGTTGCAGACTTCCAGATGATATTCACCCCAAAAGCATTTGCACAAGAATGCAAGCGATGGAAGCCACTCATCCAGCTGAACCTCATCCGCTCTGTCCTCGTGATCCTCGACAATCTCGTTGTCGACCCCTCCTTGTCCGATCTCGATGTCGACAATTATCTCAGCCTCGATCCCACCATGCCCCATGCTTTGTACTCCCGCCGCGTCCTCAGCGACCGCGGCCACCACCTTCTTGGTGCCAAAGTCCGAGCCATGCCGGAAAATGACTTGAGCGGCGTTGAAGTATCTAGTTCCTATCCTGGCTCCAGCCCGATGCCTCAGCTCACCCGCCAGCATGAATATCTCAAGATGCGTCTCTCCCCCCTCGCCCGTCTCCAAGAACTCCTCATCTCCCGCCTTGCTGCCGACTTTGGTGACGCGGCCTCCTCCCGTGTAAATGCCAAATTCGCGATGACGAAAGGTGGCGAATTCTTCGTCCGCGCAAAGGTTCTGTTTGGACGACGAAATAGTTCAGATACGATCAAGTCTACCTCCTCAAAATACGTCGAGGACGATGGTGAGATCACCAATGTGTTGGATGCTTGTCGAGACGACATGGTCGCACTCTGGCAGGACCCGATCGTAAGAGAGATTCTCTACAGACGCGATATCCACCTAGAGGAAGGACCTGGCTTGTAAGGTTTTCTATTTTTGTTGCTTCATGCTACGGCCCCCGCAAATGATCTCATTCATGTCCATATAGCTTCTTGCATGATATCCATCGTGTAGCCAGCCGCGATTTTGCTCCCACTGCCGGTGCGTGCGTCACTCTCGTCCTTATTGTTCTCTTTATCATTGTCGGCTCTCGACGCTGAATGTTTTCATTCATTTTCTCAGAGGACGTCCTCCGGGCCCGGCTACGGACAATAGGAGTACAAGAGTACCGTTTTTTGCTCGAAACTGGCCCAGATACGGGCCGTGAATGGAGGATCTACGATGTTGTGGGTTTACCCTTTTTCTGCCTCGTGTTGTATCCTGACCACTTCTGCAGGGAGGTTCCCGGAACCAACGCGGTTCGTAACGCTTCCATTCTCAGAGGAAGGGTCTAGTCTGACTGTCATGCATCCTTCACGACCCTCGATCTTCGCGCACTTCTACCTCTGTCCGTCCGACGTAGCAGCGTCCTGGATCCCTTTCTTCGATGACTGCCACATCATCTTCTTGGCCCCTGTCAGCTGCTTCGACCAAGCCCTTGCGGAGGATCGAGGCGTCAATCGAGTGGTGAGTCTCCCATAAATATCTCGTCTTCCTTCCGCTTCCGTGACGTCCCGCTTGCCGGCCCGTCTCTACTTCCGCTCCGCGACACGGCAACCGCGCTTTCTCGTTTTGGCAATCGGACCTTTGGATCATCTCAATGACCGGGGTGCGACGGCGCTGCCAACAGTGATCAGATTCACGTGCCCGACATGCTGTATCGTTCTTGGTTCCTTCAGAGTCGATCGTAACATTGATGTATGGCTGAACCCTGGCTAGGAGGACTCACTGATACTCTGGAAAATGGTCAACGGGTCCAAACTTCTCTCCAAGACGGAGCTCGTCCTCTTCCTCAACAAGTGCGATATACTGGCTGCCAAGCTCAAGGCCGGCACGCGATTTAAGGATTATGTCCCAGTCTATGATGGAACAAATACGACGGATGGCGTCACTCGATGTGAGCCCTTCCCCCCAGTCCTTGATTGCATCGCGGGAGACGGCAATGATATAACTGACCCATGCAATCCGGTCTCTTGTAGTTCTTCGCCACAAGTTCCGTGCAATACAGAAGAGCCATTCCTTCAGAGTGAGTTGCGGATATTCACCTGCCTTGGTCCAGGGCTTTGGTTTGACCGCGATTGGCAGGACCGTACTTTCTACTGTCACCTCACAGCTGTGACTGACCCGAATTCGACGCGGAAAATCCTGAATTCCAGTACGTTCTCATGGCCGATTCTGTCAGTTGGGCGAATCTCTCATCCCTTCCAATAGTCCAAGAAATCGTAATCCGAGCCCAACTCACTGGCACCTCTCTTTTATGACACCACCTCGTATACGCCATTGTTTTGCATAGAACATAGAGCCCACAGGTATGCCCACACGAAGCACTAAATTCCCCTTTCTTACACCATCTACCCGTACTGCTCGCTACAGCTTCTTTATCTCCTCAACTTCTGTTATCACTTATTTGGGATGTGGTTGGTTCGTGTCCTTGGTTCGCCTGGTTCGAACCCTCACCTACGCTCCTTCCGCGAACTCTTCAATCGTCAGGTTCACGATTGTTGTGCCCGCTGTTGTGCCCTCTACGGTCCTGTCAATCCATCTCGTGTACAGAATAGTGCTTGTTATGTGTTCAGCAGTTTAGTTATCTGTAACATCACTCGTCACATATCGTACATGTGCCCATCTACTTTCTTTCTCTATATTCTGATTTTGATACCTCATACGCTTTCAGTGCACTGTCCAAACCCAAACCTTTTTTATCGTCTGCAGGCAGGATGAATCAAAACAGATCTCGTACCGTGCTCGTACCGAAAACAAGTGCTTCTGTTGAGTGGTATATGACTCATCACACTCCATGTATGTTAATTGGGTTGTTTATTGTCACCTGGCCCGAAATTCCAAGCTTGATAGAAGAAGTTGCTGATTGTATGGTTATGAACAACTGCAAGGAGCACACAGGATGAACAGGAGGTGGGCACGAAGGGCTATCAATGGGCATGAGAGTCGGGACGTTTATGTATAGTTAATGATTCTTCGTCTACAGTACATCGAGGTGGATTCAGTAGACACTTAAGCCGAGGATGAGGAAATGAGAGAAAGAAGGGTTGTTTCTATCAAAAGGCCGATACGGATAAGAATTGTAGATACTGGTGCATAACACGAGTGGGAATGTGAAAGTTCAGTAGTCGGATTCTGCTTCATTTGGTAGCTCAAAAGTCATCCCATCTCTATCTGGACTGACCACCCGAGCCCATTCAAGGAACAAACTGACGAACATGTCAATAATCAACCCCACGGGCGATAGTGAGCATACTCGCCGGAGCATGTATGCCGTCATATCCTCCTTTCGCCAGAAGGTCTTACTCCAAACCTTTCCTGCTCTGGCAATCTCTTTCGCCATGTCATCATGCCCAGAATTTCCGGAACCATCCCCTCGAAAGAAGGTCATGACGTCGTACAGATCGGTCAAATCTGTCTTAACTGGTACATAATGCACCCAGGGCATCACTCGGTCCGAGAACCTATTAGACTTGTTCAGGACGGTGAGCGCAACACACAATACCACTCACCATTCCGGACAGATCGTCGCTTTCAATACCAGAGAGTTGCTCGTCATCAATCGCTTGAATCGTGCAGACCAGCCGTTTCCCTAGAATTCAATGAACACCGACCCCACGCTTGCTTAAAACAGACACACATCTATCTGTAGTGATGTCAACAAAACCACGTTAGTTCGAGGGATAGGTACTTGCATCTAGAAGGTACTTGTAGTCATTTGCCTCCTCCCAGCTTTGTGCCTCCAGAAACTTATATTCCTTGGCGATGATCGCGCATACTCCGGGAGAGCATTGTCCTGGTTCCCCCGAGAACCCGATGTCCATCAGGTCCTCATTCAAGTCGGCCACCTCTACTGTTAGTGGTTCTCCAACAGGACGGTCGTAGTCCGTGCTCATGAGGACGTCGTAAGTCCCCGTTTCCTGGTTCGTCATCTCCACCATCCTCAAGCGCTGGCTGAGCCTCCAATATGGCATGTCTTCTTCCATCCTTGTCCCTGTCGTTGTACCACGCCACAAAAGCGTCTCAAGCTTTTTATCCTCCCATGCGGGATCATTTCCAAGATTTTCCGTCCACATTTCTGGGGCGACAACGAGAATGTCACTGTGCATGCGAGTGGACGATATTGTAAAGCTCGGGTGTAGCCGTTGACGTGGTGGAGGGCCCTTGTCATAGTTTGTAAGCTGCCCCATTAAGTGAGTGTGGGTAGGGTGCAGACAAGGGTCCATCGCTGCTAGGTGACTGTGTATAAACGTTTTCGGCCGCCGAGCGTGTAACGCAGGTATCGAAGGTGGTACACTGAAATTAACATCCACACGCAGTGGGGAGTTTACCGGACAGGCGGAACCCCAGCCGAGGTGTCGATCGTCCCAGTGCTTGCTGATGTCGATATCTACTTATAGGATAAGCGGATGAAGCGAACCGCGACGAAAGGAAACCACATTCTCGAACTGCCGCTGCATCGATCGCTTCAGATCGTAAATCATGCCCAACAAATAGAATAGGGGCATCGTGGCACTGCAGCTCGTTTATAGCTCGTAGGAGTACAAGTAGCTTAGGGATACTGACCGTAAATGTGGCACGGAATGGAGGGATCCACTGTTTGACCGGATCGAGGATGTCAAGCTGATCATTTGACCTCTTGTTTGCAACATCAACCGCGTCTGGCGTCAAGGTGGTGTTGACCACTTCGATGGGTCCAAAGCCTTGCCCATTGCCGAGGGTGTAAGTCCCCATTTCCGCCTCGTGCTCTGCTTGCAATTTTCGTAGGTCGGCGGGTCGGATGCCCCAAAAAGGTTCTATATCATGGTGTATTTGGTCATACTCGTCCGGGAGTTGGACCCTGTGACGTTGGACATAATCCCACCTATGAATTAAATCTGTGAGTACTGGCAAGTTGAAAATGAACTTTCTGCTCACCAACGATTAAATCCCAAGGGGGGGTCCCTCTGGTACCTTCGCTTATACTCACGGACCGCGTCCCTCAACGTTTTGCTTTGGCGTGCTACTTTAGCATTCCACTTCTTCTTCGCCTTCTCCACAAGGTCATATATTGGGTGCCGTCCATGCGGATTGACTTCAAGGAGTCCGTCCATTCTCCATCCATGCCGTCCAAATGTCTTCTTAACCCCATCTATGATTGGCTTCTCGGCTTCGTCGCCGTCTTCCGGACTGGCATGGTGTACCTGGAGCTGCGACATCCTGGCCTCTCCGAAGATATCGACGTCGAGCTCCTCATTGACGTGCGCGGCCATTTTGCCCGAGAGCTTGGAGCGCATGCGTTGTTGGAGTACCCACAGTGGGGGCTGGGGTGTGATGTGGGTAGAGTCATTCAAGACAACCCAGGAGAATACGAGTGTAGCACCGATGATGAAGCAGAGCAGCCGGCCTTGTCTTCGACGCAAGAGTCGAGGTGACATGATCTCCCCCATCGACAAGGGGTGCGATGAATTTGACAAGTCTCAGATACTCGAGTTCTTCCGGCCGAGACTATACTGGAAGGGGCGACGGTAAAGATCAGACTTGCTTTCTCCACCAACTACCACCACCCTCCACCACTATCAAATTAACGGAGACCGTCTTGCCCTGCTTAGCAGCGGTGAGACTCCGAAAAAGAACTCCAGGCGCTCCTGCAAATGCGCGTAAGTTCCCGTTCATAGGTCTTGATTCTCGTAAGCCACAAGAAAGGAAGCTCTTCGCGTCATTTCTCGAGAACAAAAATGATCACGTCAATGTCCGACGAATTCTACCAATAGATACACAATACTCGTCTAAATGCCAGACGAGGCCATCGTATTAAGATTCCCACTCCATCCGGATGGTCCTGCCGTCTGACTTGCATCTAGCATGTCCGTATCCAAGTCGAAACCCACCGAATGATCTCCAGCGTTCTCGCTTAACAGAATCACTTCCTCACCTATTCCCCGAACAACCTCGCCCGTTTCATCCGCAAACCCGTCATAGAGGTGAGGGAAAAGGCATGCCAACATATCGTCCGCTTTCGCAATAAAGTCTCCCTTCCTTTGGAGCTTCTTTGCACCATCTACGGGCTGCTTGTCTTGCTCACTATACTTCATGATGTCCAACATGGTGTCAGCCGAGCCTTTTGTGAAGAGCGACAATCCCTTTCGAGCACCAAGGTCGAGGATATTCTTCTCCACTGTACTTTCTGTTGCGTAACAGTACACCTCAGTCTGCCGTTCCTGACCTAAACGGTCCACACGGGCGATTGCTAATATGGTGATCAGTCAGCGACACCGAACGAACCCTCCATGGTATTACTTGCCTTGTAGCTCAAAGTTGTGGTTAACCGTGGGCTCCAGCAAAAAAACCCGACATGCAGAGGTTATGCTCAGCCCTGCGTTTTCCCTTTCTCCATGGAGAAGCAACACTTTGATGCGCGGGTTCGTTTGGAACTCGTGGCCTGCGTTGAATTTCTTGCCCAAATTGTGATCGATACGAAGGAAGGAGACGTCGTTGGCACGAAGTGCCTCTGATACGACTACATTGAACGCGTCAGTGGTGGCTTTACTGAGGGTAACAAAACTGACTATGAAGGCCATCTGCCCAGGCCGAGAAGACGACCGACTTGATATTCGAGTCCTTTTGTTGCAACCAGAGAAGGTGTCGAACGAGAAAATTGATCTTTGAACCAAACCTGTCAGACTCCAAGTCTATCTCGAGAATCGCCTTGAGGTCTTCCTCTGGTAGGAGGTTGTACTCGTGAGTCTGGCGCGACTTGCGTTGGCGGAAGTCGTTGACTTTGTATTCATCATCGGGCGCAACGGTGGGTTGCCCCATGTTGATGCGTTGTATTGCAGAGCGCTCAATTGGAGTCCGACAAACTGGACAATGTTTATTCCGGGCATGCCATTGCAGCAAGCAGCGCTAAAATTGTGATACTCAGCAGTGATAGTGAGTGTCGTGGTAGAAGAGCTCACCTCGCAGAAGTAGTGGGCGCAGCTGAGCATCATGCCTCGTTTGATCTCATCTCGACACATCACACAGCCGTTGTCCTCGACATCTTGACCGACATGCTGTACTTGTACTAGATAACGGTGTCTAGCTTGGCGCGCTTGCATGTCTTGCTCGTTCTTGTCACAGTCCGTGAGGCATTCCTGGATGGCGCCCTCGAGAGTTCCCTCAAAATCTACGGGGCTGACTGCGTCACTAAGCTCTTGTAATTGCCTGAAGAATGTCACTCGGTCGTTATATGTCTTGCGAATCGGTACCATTTGTGGTTCCAGTTTCCACATTTGCTTCGCTGTGGTTGCAGTGAGTAAAGGCCGTAAAATGAATACGAGTGCCACGCTTACATTGCTTTTTGATCTCAGCCTTCAAACGATCAATTTCAGACTCGCACAGTGCCTCCTCCCTTTGGGTCAACTTCTTGTCAAGAAGGACCTGTAGCTCAGACATGATCGACTGAATCTCGTCAGATGGTCCACTTGAAGGGAAAAAATAGAGGTGCATATACCTTCATGGAGCTCCCCTTGAGCATTTCGACCAAGATCATGCGCCGCCGGTCCAAAACATCCAGTAGTTCCTTGTCACCGGCGTAGTTGCTCTTCTCCAAACTCTTAAATTCGGACGCGTTCTTCGATGCATTCGTTTTGCGCTCCTTCTCTCGCGGCTTAATCATAACACGCTCGGCTGCGAGGGCTTCCTTTCGATCGAACTACAGCAGCAAGTCAAATGTGAAAATTAACAAGTAGGGATGACCACATACCAGCAGACTCTCGTATGCTTGCATGTACGATTCGAGTTCTGCTTGTACAATTGCGGCTCGTTCATTTCCTCTTGCACGGAGTCGTCGATTAGTTTCTGAGTAAGCAATTCGACAATTTTATCTCTCCACTCGAAAAGTACGTTGGCTTGCTCATTCAGCACATGCGTGACATCCTCAAGTTTTTCGAGCTAATAGAGTTGGGTCAATCCAGGAAACAACGGACTCAATCCGGTTGTTCACTCACAACTTCCCCAGTGGAGATTCCTCCCGTGAAGACGGGTTCCTCAATTTGGAGATTATCTGCAGAAGGCAAGCCATGCTCATTTCTGTCTTTGACCTTCTCGGCCGATTTGGTCATCTCCAGTGGTAGGTTCTCCATGGATTTGACAGCAGCGGTTTCGGAAGCTAATGGGCCGTCAGCAAGTGAGCGTCGAGCAAATGAATGACCCACCTCTCAAGAATGATGTCCGCGTTTCCTCGGCGATGTCGTAGTACTTTTTCTCATTCGCCGAATCCTGGAGGACAAAGAATACGTCGCCAAGCAGAAGCTCTGCTTGATGCTTGAGCAATACTATCTCTCGCCGCCTCGCGAAAAGTGCTTTAGATTTATTCCTCCATTCGTGCCCAGCCGGCGTCTTTGGGATCTTCTTGTCCTCCTCACCCTCTTCACCGCTATCCTCGGGTTCTGCATCGGAGTCTGCCGCTTTCCGCTTCCCCTTAGCCTTGGCTGATGGTTCGGCCAAGGCATCGTCCTCCCCCAACGCCGCAACAGCTTCTTGTTGAGCCTTTCGCTTCTCCGTTACTTCTTTCTTGAGCTTGTCGCCTTCCGTGGCATGCTCTATGATGTCCGCTTCAACCTCTCCACCGAGGGAGAGGACGTCTGCATGAGCGATTCGCAGTGTATCAAGTATGAGTTCGTTGTCGCGAAGTTCTTGTGAGGCAACTAGCTGTGCATATCGTATACGTAGCGAGATCTGATCAAGGAATCAAGGAAAGTGCTTTAGACAAGGGGAATGAACACACCCTCCGTTTCTTCTCAAGGAACAGCTGTGCAGAAGACTGCTCCTTCAAGCCATGTAAAACCTCTTCCATAGTTTTGAGAGCGCCGCCGAGGACTCGCCCACCGCCATGACCTTGGTTCAGGTTTCCAACTTGAGGGTGGGTACAGACCTGGCGGAGTTTGTGGAGCCAAATACGAAGGAGTGGTATGTCGATCTCCCAACCTTCGTGAGCTGCAACTCCCCTGGCGTCCATACGGAGGTGCTGCAAGGCGGTTTCTAATGTTTCATCATACACCTATCTTAGTTTCAGACATGCCCATTGTTTTGAACATACTTTAACACATACCGTCCTTTCAACTCTTCCAAGCTCAATAGGGACGACGAACCGAGTCTGCTTTGGCAACGTGAATTCGCTTGTGACTTGGCTTTTGCAGGTTCGGACGGTCAGCTTGCCAAAGACACGATGGAAAATTTCATGATACGCAGGGGCAAGCAGATTCTTCCAGACCTTGGTTGACCAGGTCACAGACCGGTAGCGGAGGAACCTACAAAGGTAAATCAGGAACCCTATAGAGCACTTTTCCAGAAAAACACTGACTCGAGAACGTGTCTCAGATCATCCACTTCGCCTCTCGCCGGCGTACCGGAGACAGCAAAGGAGTACTGTCTTGGAAGGAGCGAAACCATCTGGACGGTCTGATGACCACCCGCCATCTGGACCTCGTCCATGATCACTCTTGCCCACTCGACCCCCACGAGCGGGGACCGGGGCTTGTTCTCGTCACCGTACTTGACACCCCATCGTCGTGGTCTCTCAGAACTCCCACGAGCAACACCGAGTTCCTTGCTGAGAGTGGCGTAGGAAGTGATTACGATGTCAAACTCGTTGCAGAACCTTGCCCAGTCATCGATTGGCCCATCTGTCTGAGAGACGTATCCTTCGTTCTCCGACAGTTCTTGCTCAACCACTGGCCTGGTGCCTTTCCCCTTCCTCTTTCCCTTCCCCTTTGCAAGTGTCTCGATGAAATCTTCCTCATCCTCCTCTTCGTCATCGTCATCGACCCGTTTCACCTTCTTTTTGAGTGGCTGCTTCTTGGGACTCCCCTTGATCTTTTTCTGTTTCTTCGCCTCAATTGCTTTGCGGTCCAATGGAGTAAGGGCAACCTGTTTGCGAATCTGCGTCCAACCATCGAAGACGAATACACTGAGGGAAGGGGCATGCTTTTCGATTTCGTTGACCCACTGAGGAAGTAAACTTGAAGGAGTAACGATGAGAGTGGACTTTGGCACCTTTGAACAACGTTGCCTCAAGAATCACAAGTAAAGGCATACCTTGACTTCGAAAACGGTCAATCGCATTTCCTCCACCCAGCGCCGAGTGTCTGGTGTTCTTTCCGGTCGTGGATTCAATAGGATAAGACCGATGCATTCTGTCACTAATCAGGACATGGACCTGTAGTTCAGAGGAAGAAACAATTTTACCTAGGGTTTTACCTAGCCCAGGTTCTTCAGATAGGATACCGCCGCGGGGCTGTTCAATCTCTGGCCATTCTTCGTACAGTTCACCGGTGAAGCGGTTGAGAAATCGTGTTTTCCCTGACGAAGGCATAACAACCTGGTCCCAGAACAAGTCTTCCTGGACGGGGATAGCTGCTTCAATAGCGCGAGTTGACGGATTGATAGCGCCTCCTTCGAGGCCAAGTAGCCAGTATAGACTGCGGAGTTGGAAAGGGTAGAGCTTAGTGGCAAGTTCCTTGGGCTGAACGAAGGAGGGTAATATATGGGGCGGCAAAGGGGCGGCTGGTTTCAAATGAGAAATGAAATCAGAGACTGTAGGCGCGAGCATAGGAGTTTTGGTGGATGTGGGAAGTATAGATATAGTCGCTCGACGCTGCGCTTCGAGAAGTTGGGCCGTGGAAGGCGGAGAAAAATCAGTGAAGGTAAAATGGATATCGATGTTGAGACAGAAAAGAGCTCGATCGGGTAGGACTTGGAACTCTCCATCAGATGAGGTACTCTTTGCGCGGCTTCCATCAGTGACTGGGGACAGGCTAAGTGTGGCGGACAGCTTGCCACGATCGGCACTAGCGAGAGTGAGGAGGGAGAAAAGGAGCTCTCTATGTACAGGGGTAAGGTTGTAATGATCGCTGTTGATATTGTCGATGATATCGGGAAGCCGAAGAAAATGGGAATCCTCAGCTTTCATCTTGACCTTTCCGCTCTTTGAGACGACCGGACGCAACGTTCCGAACACGATTGAGGTAGGAGCATGAGATCCTCTACTTTGCTCTGGGATACCGGCGTGGAGATATAAAGGACCGATAGGGATGGAATCGACGTTCTGGAAGGCTACCTTCACATTCGTGCAGAGATCCCTAATAGCATTGGGAAGCGCGGGTTGTTCCATCAGTGTGGTGTACTTGATCCGTATCCTATGGGAATAGTCGACAGTCGTGTCGTAGAAGTCTTCGTCCAATTTCATTCGTTTGCGTGACGAGGAGTCACTGTTCTCGGGAGATAATGCTCGTTTCTTGCCATTGGCGCTTGAAGGCGTCTGCACTGATTGATTGACAGGGTTTGTGGGTGTCGTGTCCGGAGTCTGGCCGCTCTGGTTTACTCGACCTGACGCATGACCTAGAAATTTAGAGCAAGGAAAATAGACGTGTAGAATTGCCACGCACCACTCGTGTCCTTATTCGAGATTTTTCGTGATGATACCTTACTGCGTTGACGCGCGTCCACGACCTGTTCGAGCGGCCGAGTATTGAACTCCTCTACGATCTTGGCAAGGGCAGCGGGATCGCGTAGCACCCCTGGAACGTTACCCTGGAGGTCTAGCTCATAGGAGCTGACGAAATCCATGGGTGGCAAAGGGAGTGGTGGACTCTAAGAAGCGAACAAACAAATGTTATTGACTCCACTTTCGACCATCCCGAGTCATTTGCCACTTTGGTTCCGGTTCCGACAAGAAAGCAAACGATGCCCACTAACTCGGTGGTTCACTTTGCTGTATTTGCTGCAGGCGCCGCCGTTGGCGCAGCGGCTGCTGCGTTGGCCCAAAGAAGGAATGACCGCTTCACCTTACCGGTGACGCCCCCGGGGTCCACCTCAGCTATTTCAAGGAATACCGAGATATCTGGAACACCAGTGGTAGAAGTCAGCTCAACAGGAAACTTAGGGCTCGCCCGATTCCAGGGCAACGGTTCGGAGGTGTTGAAACATGGTATTCCAGGCGAGTCCTTACATCCGTTCGTATGTCGGAGTAGATCCCTTGCGTGGACTGAAACTGCGTTCTTTTCAACCTTTCACCGAATGCATGCCAGATTACAAATTTTGTAAAACTCTGCGAATCACGTGTCTAACGCGTGTACAATAGGTCCCATATCCGACTTGATATCTCGAAAGGCATATGTCACAGCATATGATAGGCGTCTTCGCCACCCTGCCTGGGTTAGTCTGTCAGTTATTCTAAAATTTTATCTCACCCAAGGTGCAGACCGCCGAACACCTGACTATGGGCTCTCTCACACCAGATCCGAGCGATCCCAACAAGGGTGATCGTTCCAAGTCGATCTTCAAGGAAGACGAATCCATTCCTGAAATGTTTCGCGCGAGACTGGAGGACTATTTCAGGAGTGGCTATGATAGAGGACACATGTGAGGATATAAATGAAGCTCCGTAGTTTCTTTTACACACGTTTAATTTATTATTTAGGGTGCCCGCTGCTGATGCCAAGTTCTCGCAAGTAAGGATCAAATGCAAACTCTCGGTGAACCCTATAGTAAACCACCCCACAGGAAGCCATGGATGAGACCTTCTTCTTGACGAATATTGCTCCACAAGTTGGTGACGGCTTCAACCGGCACTGTGTGTTTACCCCCAAGCGATTGGTGTTCACTCTTACCTTTACTCCCAGATTGGGCCTATTTGGAAAATTGGTGTCGAGCACTGACTCGATCACACGCTGACGTATTTGTGTTCACTGTGCCTCTCTACCTCCCCAGGCGAGACCCTGATGGCAAATGGCGCGTGGTGAGTAGTACCACCAAGCGTGTGCCCTCATATCTTTACCGAGAAACCGTTTGATTTTAGTCGTATGAAGTCATTGGAAACTCTCCAAATGTCGGTGTCCCGACACACTTTGCCAAGGTTGTTCTTGCCACCCGTCCATCCTCACCTTCGAGGCCTCTCGTCCCAGAGATCTCCACAGGAGCATTTGTGCTCCCAAATGCAGCAATCCCAGACGGTACTCCATTAACATCTTTTATTGCTCCGGGTCAGTCATGACTCCAATCTACTTCGTGTGGGACTGACTTCCACCTTTGCAGTCGAAGATGTGGAAAAGGTAGCGGGTATTACTCTGTTCTCTGACGCCATCAAGCGATCGTCAAAGCATATCTGTCAGACTTCGAAGTGCGAGGTGGTCGTTAGAAGGTTCGACGATGCCCAAAAGGGGATAAAGCGGATCCCTGCACCCAAGCATTAACATTAGCATACCCTGTTTTCACGTTAATGAAAGTCTCCTGTGGCACGTCCGGATCTGGTTAATTCGGCCACCTCTGGGTCAGCGTAGGGTGTTGAAATGTATGGGGCAATAAGTCTTTGCGTCTAGTGGGCAAGGTTGCGTTTAACCCGCCATGTTTATGCGAGCGCGCCTCTCTGTTGACGTTGGTATACTTGGTCTTGTGCGTCCTTGCAGCCGGCCGCGTCATTCGGCTGGTGTTGAACGGCAGTGTTTGACCAATTCATCACGACAAATACCTCTTTGCACACCACTCGTCCTCGTTAAGCTCTTCTATGGCCCTCCCACTTGCCCTACAAGAGGTGGAATTGTCCACGTTATCGAGTACACAGCCACCCCCGACGCTGCTGGACTTTCTATCAAGCGTACCACCCCCCGTTACCACGGTCCTCGTAGAACTACGGCCTGCCATTGCTTTTCTAAAATGGTTTGCTCAGTCTGCAAGTTGGAAAGGACCTGTGGAGCAGAGCTGGTTGTTGCTCTTCAGTTGGTGGGCATTTTGCCTGTTGCTTCCTTCCTTTGTAAAGTGTGTATAATGGCACTTATTAGGACATTCACTTTCTCTCAATAGGTTCACAATTGTCCCCGCCATTGTTGCAGGCCCAGTCCTGGTCAAATACTTGCCGTCTCGACATTTGAAGCCCAAACAGGCTCTTACAACAGAGCAAGTCATTGCGCAAGCTCTCACAGACTTGGACGTCATACACACCCTCATCCCGCACCTTAAGATTGAGGAGAGCTTCCCCACGGAATTCACGTGGAACGAAAGACGTCGACTGTTTGCATTCCTCACTGTACCATATCTGACTATCACCTACATCGTCCCTGTCCCCGTTCTCATCGCATCCTTTGGCACCTTTTTCCTCACGTGGCGTTCACCGTGGTTCCGAACGACTCGGCGAGTGATCATGCGATCAGC
>WNFL01236952.1_pt3 | contig 24779 bp, 32 predicted proteins | sample 5400361 | NCBI WGS metagenome assembly WNFL01 (sample SAMN13153351, study PRJNA577476) | soil metagenome | isolation source: 40 cm soil on Douglas fir-dominated hillslope | place: USA:California | collected 2013-09-17
CTGCTGCAAACTACCTCTTCTTGGGCGACTATGTCGATCGAGGCAAGCAGAGTCTCGAAACCATCCTACTGCTACTCTGCTACAAAGTCAAATACCCCGAGAACTTTTTCCTCTTGCGAGGGAACCACGAATGCGCAAACGTCACGAGAGGTACGTTATGTCGCTTGGCGCCGAGCCCGCGTTTGGGCTTCCACGTTTGGGCGTCCAGTTTGGGTGGCTGACATGACTTGTTTCCGTATCATCATACAGTATACGGTTTCTACGACGAATGCAAACGACGATGTAGCATCAAGATTTGGCGAACGTTTATAGACGTCTTCAATTGCCTGCCTATCGCGGCGATTGTGGCGTCTAAGATTTTTTGTGTGCATGGCGGCCTGTCGCCTAGCCTCACATCGATGGACGATATCAAGCGCATTACCCGCCCAACCGACGTGCCGGATTACGGATTGCTCAATGACCTGCTATGGTCCGACCCGTCGGAAACGGCGCTGGACTGGGAGGACAACGAGAGAGGGGTTAGCTACTGCTTCGGCAAAGCTGTTATCAACGAATTCCTGGCTAAGGTGGGTGGACAAGCTTTTGAGGTGTTGTGGTACTAATGTGTGTGCGTCTAGTGGGACATGGACTTGGTGTGCCGGGCACATATGGTGGTGGAGGACGGCTACGAATTTTGGAATGATCGATCGCTAGTGACGGTTTTCAGTGCACCTAATTATTGTGGCGGTACGTATTTGACTCGCGTGCGGTCGTATCTCGACATTCACAGGGCACTGCAGAGTTTGACAACTACGGGGCATGTATGAGGTAAAGCAGGGGATTCTTGGCGGGCACGATTAGTTGCTGACATTCACTCTCCTTGAAAGCGTATCAGAGGATCTTCTGTGCGCGTTTGAATTGCTCAAACCGCTCGACCCTGCGGTCATCAAGAAGGAATTGAGTAAGGCAAGGCGAAAGAAGTGAGTGTCGCGTGATAGGAGGCGCGTCTAAATGCTAACCCTGCCACTTTCTTCTTTGTTACAGTCAGGGGCAAATCGTAAGTTCGCCAACGACGACTGGGTGATGCGTCGCAGTCTAGGTCGGCGTTCAGTGCTCGGTTCTCTCGTTTCGTCCGCTCTTAGATCGTATGCCAGTGTCGGCGCCGCCGTCCTAACCCAACTGCTGCCGCTCTCCGTGCGCGGATGGGTTGGTGCCAAGAGTTGGTCTTGTGGGTTGCCGCATGTTTATTATCACCCTTTTCTCCTCATCATACCGGCACAGTCATTACGTCTTCTCCCTCGGTTTCCCTCCTGCGAGGACTCGAGCTTAATGGTTAGGTATCGTCCTTAAATCACGAGCGAGAATCGCCATATATACGATACGATCTGCCGCCTAGTAGTTGTCTTCCACGCTCATGCTACGCCCTCCTTTTTTTCCATCCTATTCCTCGTCGGGCTCGAATAACTCCTTCCCTTCTGACTTGAGCTGCTGCTGCTGCGAATCACTGCAGCCGCAGCCGCTACGAATGTTGCCTCACGTGCGATTGCTGTTTCCGTTTCCGTTTCCCTGGGATCTATTAACTACCTACATTGTTGAAAAAAAACTTCGATGCCAACTAACTGATGGTTCGTATGTTGTTCGCCCACTAGTCCCATGTCCCATGTCCCATGTGCCCATGTCGAACTGGCCAATCATCGAATGGGGATAGTGGGAACCCGAGGGATAAAGAGTTGTACACTTGACCCTCTCCAAAACGCCTTGTTGATAGGCCGTTTACTACCCGACAAGTGTTTGATACAATCATATATCAACGACGCCGACGACGACGCCTCCTCCGCCTGGGAATGCCGCTTGCGTTGGGAACCCTACCTTCGCCTTCGGGGCAGACGGAGCATGCGGACGACGGCTACGAGTCGACGTCCTCCAACGACTCCAGTGACACGATCCGAGTCTCAGCATCGTCTCTCTCGTCTTCTGGCCGAGGTAGGGTCCGATCCTCGTCGCCCATTCATCTGGGCTCATTCTCAGACGGTGACGACGAGCCAGTCTCCCCGCTCCTCGGTCCTACCAGGTGGTGGGACTCGGACTCACCACGGAGAAGGCGCCGACGCGACCTCGCTGGCTTCTCGTGGTCCCGCAGAGTGAGGAGGCAATGGTTCCGCTTTACACGACACCCCCTCGTTCCTACCCAGCCAATTACAATTGTACGTGGCATATTCTATATTCTCTTAAAATCTACGCGCTAACTTCACCCCAGTTATTTGCTCTCGTTTTATTCACCCTCTTCGCTATCCTCCTCACTCTCTATCTCATATATCAGCTCAACCCGGACAAGGACGCTCTCCCATGGCGTTCCTATTGTGCTCTCAAGAAGGCCTTTCCTCCAGAGGATATTCAATTCGACGAGCTCACACCAGCCGGCGTGTTTCTGGGTATATATTCCATGGACTCTGGCCTAGAGCGGCGCATGTTCGTTCGCACGACGTTTGCAGGTCACAACCGCAGTCGTGTCGATGATGGTACATCGCGCACTATCGTCCGCTTCATTCTGGGCAAACCACGCCCAGATTGGGAGCGTAGAATCCAACTCGAAGCGGAAAGTGAGTCCGTACAGGTTTCCATGGTACTGTAGCTTCTCTTACTGACACCCACCGCGTTGTTCATGTCTCCGCTCTGACCAACCCTGAACGAATGAGCAGCCTATAACGACATTATCATCCTCCCTATTGCCGAGAATATGAACAATGGGAAGACGCACGCCTACTTCACATGGGCGGCGGAACACGCGTGGGTACCGGCTCCCGTCAATGCTCTCCCGTTTTCGTACACGAACCAGACCTCGAAAGCACCTTCACTCGCCCCTCACGACCCAGTACCGTTGCGTGGAGCCCCAGGTCACTGGGTACGACCCGATTTTGTTGTGAAGGCAGACGACGATTCGTTCGTGATGCTTGCGGAGCTCGAAGCACGGTTACGAGTCGAACTGCACTCCGGTCTATTGGACTCAACACAAACAAACGAGGAAAGCACGACCGGTACGGTTGAGGATCCCCTAATATACTGGGGTTACTTGATCAAGAACAAGTTCATGGGCGGCGAGCTGTACTCGCTGAGTTGGGACGTCGTCACTTGGGTGGCAAAATCAAACGCAATTAAATCGCTCACACACGGCGCAGAGGACAAGCTTGTCGCGCAGTGGATGCTGCTACACCCACGAACGGGGGACATCCGCTGGGTTTCGGAAAGCTGCTGGATCTACGACCACCCGAAAGCCGGCACCGTGTATTCCCACGGGTTCCTCTTCCCCTCTGAGGCTGCGCGTGTGCGGCAGGCGCAGACCAAGACAGGTGCGGAGCAGAAGACGGGCGCGCCGAGGGACAGCGATGTGCTTTCACATTCGAGCGTGTGCTCGTTTGGGACACGATACCAGCCCCCCGTCAACGACCTTACTCCGCTCCAGTCGGTCGAAGCGCTCGTCGAAGGCTCTGCGCTGTCCCGCATCGGCGCAATTTTCGATAAAACTGGTCCCAAGCTGGGGGGCTACCCCACAGACCCTGCCACTATGCTTAAACGGGCCGTGCGGCACGCGTGGGACACGAGAGAGGGACGGGGAACTAGGTACGAGGGGAAGAAGCTTGGGGGCACGGTCGTGGTGCATTTTATCAAACGGAATGAGTGGTGGGAGGAGACTACTCTCGCATTGCTTGGTGGGCAGGACATTGTGGAGGGCGAGATATTTTTCGGTTGACCAAATTTGTTGAAACCGTGGTTGGTTGGAGATCACCCCAGAAACGATCTTGATGGAGAGGAGGACAGCGGCCCTAGCAGAGGCAGACACGAGAAATCACGCCGTTATAGTATAATGGGACCTTTTTGGTTCGCTATCTCTTCGCATTACCTGCGTTATATTTGCTTGTTTATCCAAGAATCGGAGGAACAGTTTCTCAAGCGATTGATTGACCGACTGACAGATCGGACCAGGCGGCTTAAAAAAGGATTGTGGTCCATTCCGTTGACGAAAAGCGGAAATCAAACGCACGCATGCAGTAGTGGCTATTTTTGCGGTAATATGTACGGTGTCGCCCGCGGCTAGACGGTATTCGACATCCGTTCCTCCACCGCCGCTCCCTCGAGACTTACTTCGAAGTATTGGATTTTGCCTTCTCCACAGACTGCAGGGCCTTTTCGGTGATCCTCTGCTCCGCCTCGGACGATTTAGTGTCGGCTTCTTGCTGCTTGTTGGACAAATCCTGTGCAAGCTTGCGTTCCCGACCGCCCATGTACCAGTACCGTACGAAACGGGCGTCGTTGAGAATTTGCGTAGTGCCATTTGTCATGTGACATGCAAGGAGGAGATAATTTCGCGGTTGGACGCGCCATGCTACGAGAACGCAAAGCATAAACCGCACGAGTAAGCACTTTTGAACGTGGTGGAAGAGCTCGAAAGCGTACCAAATCGCATGAAGACCATTCTATTATACAATGGGACTCAGCCCAACAGACGTCTGTGAACTTAGAGAAAACTCACGAGTAGCAGGCTAGTGCTGTTGTCATTGGTCCTGAGATGAACTCTTCATCCTTGTGCATCAAGTCTGTAAGAGCTGCCAGCGGCAATGTCCAGTTTGCTGCCTGGGGCATTCGGAACATAGATGAGCGCGCAATCCGGTATAGATTTTCATCAGATGCCTACTGGACCCCAGAAATGCGTGCCTACAAGAACGAGAGCGAGTCAGCGAGACTGCGAAGATGGATTGGAACGGTTATGGGGACTCGGATGACTATTACTGTGACCTACTCATGAAATAGTCGCGAGCAGCTGGAGTGCGTATCCATTTAAAGAACGTGCTCGCCATAGTGTTCGATGCAGAGAGCGGATTCTTTGTGGAAAAGGTTGAAGTAAGGGGCGAAGAAGTTGACCACCTTTCGACGACTCCCCAATTGAAGTTGACTGAACCGCTTGTGTTCATACGGATAATTTTAAAGCAACAATGGGGATTGGGCCCTGTTCCATCCGGACTGCAGCGAGGGCTTTTGGACTGAACTTCAGGCCCACTACTCTCACCCCACCACTTTCCAGGTCGTTACACTCGCCCTTGAAGCGGTGTCAAGGCAACCTCCAAACCCCTCGTACAGTCCCCTCGTCGGCCATGTCTTCGTATACCCAAGCACCAATTGCCACCTCCACGGCTCACACCGGGAAATTGGCCTCCATCGATCTCTCTGAGTATGACGTTGAGCAGGCAAAGCTCATGGACGAACGGTGCATTATTGTTGATGAGAACGACAATCCACTTGGTGCACTTGACAAGAAAACTTGTAGGTCATTGCATCGAGCACCTTGTGGGCCGATTGTGTGTCCTTACAAAAACGCGATATATGCCAGGCCATTTGATGGAGAATATCAATAAAGGTCTTCTCCATCGAGCGTTCTCCGCCTTCGTGTTCCACCCGACGAGCGGCAAGCTCCTTCTTCAACAAAGGGCAACTGAGAAGATTACCTTTCCGGACATGTGGACCAACACATGCTGCTCTCACCCTCTGGACGATTTCGAGGAGGAGAAGATTGAAGAGGGGCAGCTCGGCGTGAAAGTCGCCGCCCGTCGCAAGCTCGAACATGAGCTGGGGATTCCGCAAAATCAAACACCCACTGACAAGATGCAGTATCTTACAAGGATACACTACCTTGCTCCTAGCGATGGGTTGTGGGGCGAACATGAAGGTGTGGGGGTCGCTTCCTGGTTTCGATATCCTCATGTAGTGGAGTCTGACTTATGCCCCCCTTTAGTTGACTATATTCTCTTCATCTGTGCCGATGTTACTGTGAATCCTAACCCAAACGAAATTCGGGACCATAAATACGTCTCGAAACAGGAGCTTATTGAGATGTTCGAAGCCCCCGGTAACCTCTTTACACCCTGGTTTAAGCTCATAGGTCGTGACTTCCTCTTTGGATGGTGGGACGAGCTTTTGGGTAAGAGAAGTGCTGATGGAACTCTGGATGCTCGGTCGTTAGCAGGATTGGTGGACGGATCGAAGGTTATTAAGATGGTGTGACATGGGATACACAAGTCTTTCATGTTACTGGAGGTTTCGCTGGCGTTTTATGGGTACTTCTTGTGGCTTTGCAATCTATTTCACGTCTCACAAGCATGAGTTTCAGTAGTTCAATGCAGTTCAATGGTCGATGTGGACTTTATCAGAACCTCGATTTGGACCTGGAGCACTTGCGGCTAGCTGAAAGCCTGGCAGTAGCTGCTTCATCATTCGACGAGCCGAAGCAAGTTGTTCTTTGATCTGGTCCTAGTAAGAGCCATGTCAGACTTGAAAAGGCAAGAGTCTTTTCTCTGGCGCACCTTGTCCTCCAAATGTCGGTTGCGTTCAATCTCATTCCTCATCCACTTAATCGTCTCACGCCGCGCTACGGGGTCGGGTATGACTGTACCCTGTCAGTTACTACGCCAAAATCAATTGCCATAGCAAGTTTCTCTTGTGGGACTCACACCGTGTTGCACGAATCACCGAACGATAAAAACCGAGCACCTGGGCGTGCAAAATAAAGTGGTGCAGGCTCAGAGCAAGTTTTCCGGTACTTGTCATCATTCTCTACGTACGTCCCTGGTACATTGATGGAACGTGGTTTGTATCAGAGACGGGTTACCAACCTTTGACTGCTCCTCTGCCCGAGGGGAGATCGCGTCTTGTGGTAGTCGCATCTCTCTTCCATCTTCAAGTCCAAAGGAGTCCTGTTTGACCCTTTTTGGGCGGCCGCGCCATGTTCTGTACCACCAATCCGACCCTTGAGGGGGACGCAGTGCCAGTCGCTACACCTCTCTCAGTGGATACACTCACTAGGCCCAAAAGCTTCAGGAGACCCGCCAACGCGCCGCCCCCCCATCGGAGCGATGCAAATACCACACATGTGCTGCGGCCACAGCGGTTGCGAGCAAGAAGCCCCTCTGATAGGTCTCCGGTTTGTATTTGCACATGAACGTCTATTGAGGGTCTTCTCCCTATCGATGAGCAACCTAGAACTCGTTCCCCGATGCTACCATGTTACGGCTTGTATCGTTTCTGGAAATTAGGCAGTCTGAGATGAGGCACTCAAGGAAACTTGGTAGAGAGAAAATACTATAAAAACATCGTAATTGTGGGCTACAGGGTAGTTGGTATAATACAGACGATGCAGTGTGCCAGACACGAATGCGAACATGGTGGTGATGAGGAAGATGGATGATAAACAAATGACAATAAACGACTACTCTTTACTAAGTGTTTTCATTCCTTTCTCATACAGTCGAAGGTGCTGCATGAAACCTTCATTCGGCTTGGCAATGGGTCGCTTCTCCTGAACGTAAGCGAGGCCCTGATCCAAGGTCATCCTATACGTTCGCATTAGGAACGCCACAACGAACGCCACGCTTCGACTCTTGCCCCAGGTGCAATGTACAAGTACGGTGCCGCCTTCAGCTAAGGCAGCAGATATCCAGTCGATCGCAGTGTCCATGTACATCCATAACCGCGCCTCGCACTTGTCTGGCAATGGGATGCACCTTGTCTTTAGCGCAACGTTCTTCGGTGAGGGTTCCAGTGGCGCGAGCTGAATGCTCAGTCGATGTGTGATACCTAGAGAAATGAGCGTAGTGATATGTGTTGCGGTCCAGAGATCTGAGATATAGAGCCCAGGGAGAATTTGAGAGGCTTGCGGCTTGAAAGTCTCCCCAGTCGGTGATAGCAGGGTACAGCGACTATGCAAGAGTTCACGGTTTTGTCCTCTTGGACTCAAGCACTACAGCAGAAAAACGCGATCGTTAATGGGGAATGTTCTTTGGACACCCTGCCGGAAGCTTACACACCTCAAGCTCAGTTTGGGTCCCACAAACTTTGGGTATCGAGAGAGACGCTACTGAGTTCCTTCGTACTTGGGGCATAATGGCCGCCTTCGAGATAGTCTCGAGTAGGAACCTCGGAACGCTTGTGGTGGAGAGCAGAGTAGGGGGTTGACGAAGAGGGGATGATGAAGCCCTTTGTACTCAGGAGCCACAAAGGGGACATATGAGACGCGCCACATTCCCAAATAGAGTAGCCTTTGATCCGTCGCAGACACTCCAGTTACTAGGAATGCCTTGGTTGAAGGACGGTGAATTGTAGAACCCGGCTCAAGTGGGTATCACATTCAAAGAAGCGCGTTCGATTAATAAGGCGAGCAATGGCTTAAGACTTTGAACATTGATTTGAATGGTGGCTAACTGGCATGGGATTGTGGGAGCCCGCCACACATAAGGCGGGCGTAAGGGACGGGAAGATCCATATGTCGTTCACCTCCTTTCGAGCTTCAAATTGAATTGAACAAGGGGCATCAACGAGTTTATTCAATCATGAGTATGTTTTGCGAGATCAATGGTACAATAATGGACTGTGCACAGGAGCGGGCCACAACGAGGCAACGAGGTCGAGGCGGCAGTGTGGGGAGAGCTACTGGCCACCACGCAAACGAAGAACGAGGTGGAGGGTGCTCTCCTTCTGGATATTATAATCCGAGAGCGTGCGCCCATCCTCGAGCTGCTTGCCTGCAAAGATCAGGCGCTGCTGGTCCGGCGGAATTCCCTCCTTGTCCTGAATCTTTGACTTGACGTTGTCGATCGTGTCGCTAGATTCGACTTCCAGCGTTATCGTTTTACCCGTCAGAGTCTTCACAAAGATCTGCATCCCCCCTCGCAGTCTCAGCACTGGACAATGAAAAATGAGTTATTTAGCTTACAAAAATGTAAGAGAGCACATACCAAGATGAAGGGTCGACTCCTTCTGAATGTTGTAGTCAGAGAGGGTCCTGCCGTCTTCAAGCTGCTTGCCGGCGAAGATGAGCCGCTGTTGGTCCGGAGGAATACCCTCCTTGTCCTGGATCTTGCTTTTGACGTTATCGATTGTGTCGCTGGACTCGACTTCGAGGGTGACTGACGAGAGATGTTAGAACCTGAGCTCCGAATGACTGAGATCAAGTACATACTCGTCTTGCCAGTGAGGGTCTTTACAAAAATCTGCATTCCTCCTCGCAACCTGAGTACCAGGTGCAAGGTGGACTCCTTCTGGATGTTATAGTCGGACAGCGTGCGACCGTCCTCGAGCTGTTTGCCCGCGAAGATGAGGCGTTGCTGATCCGGGGGAATACTGCGTGGGACAGTAAGTCATCGTCGCGATCTCTCGTCACCAATTCTGTTTACCCTTCCTTGTCCTGGATCTTGCTCTTCACGTTGTCGATGGTGTCAGAGCTCTCCACCTCGAGGGTGATGGTCTTGCCCGTGAGCGTCTTTACAAAGATCTGCATGATTATGAGGGTCGACGAAGAAAATGGTGGATTGGCAAGAGAGGGAAGCCGTGCTGGTTGGGTTCAAGGTGGAAGCGCGTTTGAGTGGGGCTTATAAGCCGAAGCCGCACGCAGCCATGACTCAGCGTCTCCGGTTTCCGGAACCTTTGGGAATCTCCTCGACGTGTGTAACGTCAGGAACTACCTGTTAGTTTTGTGAATCAGCGCGCAGGCGACGTGGCCGAGCGGTAAACGAGCGGGGGCGCGTGGGTTGCCTCAGTTCAGGGCCCTGGCCAACCTAGATGTGATCCTGCAACACACTGCGCGGTCGCCTGATCAATGAAATTAAAGTCCAAAGTTCCCGGATTCAGTTCCCGAGAGCAGGCGCGTAGAAGTTACTGCCGGGGATGCCTGTTAACCAACATCGGCGCGGGGAAAGAAAGGACGACTGATGTAGTCAGCCGTACCATGTCCATTCCTTAGGTTTGCCTGAGATTGTCTCTTCCGGAAGTGGAAAGACAAAACGGAAGCTTGTTTTTGAACCAGACCATCCTGTGGACAACGAAGACGCGCTTCTCAAACCTGTATTCGCTCAGTAGAACGCGTTTACCACACACTCGTACATTTCTATCCGGCTTGCAAACCAGTGACGCGAGTCCATCGCTTCTGCAACACGTCCTCCACAGAGTTCAAGTGCAGGTACGGTTCTGAGCCCTTCTTGCTAACATTGATCTTTCATCGCTCGTGTCCTCAACCAGATACGGTTGGCATCCGCAAGCTCTCGACGTGTGTCTCCTGTAAAGAGTGTACGAAGACAACGAACGCTTGGTGAGCCTCTCACGATGATATTGATTATCATACAAATAACTCCTCACAATTACCTCGTGTTACAGGCATATTATACGACGAACACAAAGGAATGAAGGCTCCTCAGTCCCAACAAGCCAGTCTAACCGAATTGTGGGGGAGAGTACCGAAGAAAGAGGAAGGGAAGACCAAGGCGCAACCTACTGAAATATCATCTATGGAGGGAGGACAAATGCCTGCGGCGGCGACACCCACCGATTCCAAGGTGATGGATGTGGATGCGCGGAGTTCACTGCCGCCCGAGTCTTCGCGAGCCTGTAAGCCATGTTCCATTCAAGGTGGAGGGCTGTGTTTACGGATACGCGAGTATATATAGCTAGCCCCAATCTCGAAAGACCTGCAAAGCGAAAAGCGTCCGCACCCACAAGTTCGGACGAAGGTGGATTTGCCACCCTATCAGTCATCTCACATGGCTGACTACGTATTGCAGATGAGGAACCGATCGCCAAACCAGTCGCCAAGAGGAGAAAAGTTATCACATCGGATGACGAGAACCTCCCAGACGGCGGACCTGGGACAATGACGAGCAAAACCCCAAAGAAGAGGTTGAGCAAGGCACAAGCCAGACTTACAGGCAAAAGTGCCTCCCAAGCTCGAGAGACAAGCAGCAAAAAAGTGCTCGCCGTCGAACCCGCTGAGGATGGTGCTCGTGATGATGTGGTGTCCGATGAAGAGGAATTGGCTGCTGCTTCCACAACGTGAGAAACTATCATAACCTCTGAAAGCTCGCTTACCCTGCCATCAGTACTGCACAGCTGTTGAGCGGGGAGTTTACAGTCAAATTCAAAGGGACTTGGAGTGAGAAGGAACCGTGAGTCCTCGTTCAATGACCGCCGCGCCGTACTCGTTGACAAATGCTAATAGTGCTCCTTATGCGCTCCTGGCACACGCCTTCTCATTGATCGAGGGCACGACCAAGAGAATTGAGAAAACGTGTTTCCTCACTTCTTTGCTGCATACCATCATCTCTCGCTCTCGTGCGGGACGAGAGGGTGCCGACGCTGATGCTGATACACTGCTACAGACGGTGTATCTGTGTATCAACCGTCTGAGTCCCGATTATGAGGGAATCGAACTAGGTATTGGCGAAAGTCTGCTGATCAAGGCAATTAGTGAGTCGACGGGGCGAAATCCACAAAGCGTCAAAGAAGACTTGAAAAAAGAAGGGGATTTGGGCCTTGTCGCCATGGTGGGTCCTTTTCTTCGGAAGGAACCCGTGAGGGTAATGCTAAAGAAGTGTGTACCAGAACTCAAAAGCCCGTCAAAAGACTCTATCGCTGGTCAAAATGAAGCCTTTGACCGTGCCTTCCATGTTCTCCCAACTCAAGGTCATTGCCACTACTACTGGCCATCAGGTCTGCTCTTATATCCGTGTCCTGTGGCTGTCCTGATATCGCTCATAGTCTCAGGCCAAGAAGACCAGCATCATTTCCAAACTACTCGCATCTTGTCAAGCAAGTATCGGCGGCGAAACGTCTCCCGAGGCTAAATTTATCATCCGATCACTCGAAGGTAAACTCAGGATTGGACTTGCCGAACGGACTGTCCTACTTGCACTGGCTTATGCTGTGATCTTGGACGAGAGAGATCGGAGTGGTCGGAACTGGTCGAAGGAGAGGCTTTCAGCAAAGCTCGAAGAAGGTAGCAATATGTTAAAGCAAGTCTATAGGTATGTGTGTCTGTGCTAATTGCAGTTTATGGGTACAGTTAACCAGGGAGGCAACAGTGAACTTCCTTCCTACGATCAAATCATCCCCCCACTCTTGGAACATGGGGTCATGAATCTTAATGAACACTGCAAGCTCACTCCTGGTGTACCACTCAAACCAATGCTCGCTAAACCGACGAAGGCGATTGGCGAGGTCCTTGACAGGTTCGAGGGTAAACGGTTCACGTGTGAATTCAAGTACGACGGTGAGAGAGCTCAAGTACATCGCCTTCAAGACGGAACAGTCGCGATTTTCAGTCGGAATTCCGAGGATATGACAAAGAAATACCCCGAACTCGCTGAGCGGCTGCCCAAGGTATGCGCCCGCTCCACAAAAAAGAACCTTGTTAACCCACAGTCTCAGTGTATCAAAGAAGGCGCCAATTCATTCGTCTTGGACGCTGAGGCCGTCGCTATTGACAAGACTACCGGCAGGCTCCAGCCATTCCAAGAACTAAGTCGACGAAAAAGGAAAGACGTCAAGGTTGAAGATATTTCCGTTCAAGTCTGTCTCTTTGTGTTCGACCTCCTCTACTTGAATGGCGAGGTACGTCGCGGTCTTACTCGCGCTGCACTAGGTTCATTGATGTCTTTGTTCCCATGACAGCCATTGCTCCACCGAACGCTAGAAGACCGTAGAAACCTACTTCGGGAGCACTTTCGAGAGGTACCGTTTGAATTCGATTTCGCCAAGTCATCGGACGGAGAGACAACGGAGGAAATTCAAGTATTTTTGGAGGAGTCGGTTAAGGACGGATGCGAGGGCCTCATGGTCAAGTCGTTGCAATCAGACGAAAGCTTCTACGAGCCCAGCAGACGCTCAGTAAACTGGCTAAAAGTAAGTGGTGCGGTCTCGACCAGATCCCTATGCGCTGATGTTCGCCTCGGCAGCTCAAGAAGGACTATCTTGTTGGGGTTGGCGACTCCCTTGACCTTGTGGTCGTAGGCGCTTACTATGGAAAGGGAAAGCGTACAGCAGTTTACGGCGCTTTCCTCCTCGCATGCTATGACCCTGAATCTGAAGAGTGGCAAACTATATGCAAAATAGGGACTGGATTTTCCGACGAGGCGCTGCAAACTCACTACGAGGCGTTGAAGGGTTTCGAGATCTCCAAGCCCAGAGGGGACATCAAGATTGGAGGAGCCAAGCCAGATGTCTGGCTTACACCCAAGGTAGTCTGGGAGGTGTTGACAGCCGATCTTAGTCTGAGTCCGGTGTACACGGCCGCCCAAGGTTTGGTGAGTGGTTCTCCGAGATGGCCAGCTCCGATGTGCATCCGGAAGGCTTGACAATGTTGCAGGTCGACCAGCGTGGCATCTCCCTGCGGTTTCCCCGATTCATTCGCGTGAGAGACGATAAAGATGCGGAAGACGCCACTGGTCCCGACCAGGTAAGTATTACTTACCAGTCCGCTGCAAAAACCCACCCTCATCGCATCTGAATTACGAGGCTCTGAACCTTCCCCAACAGGTCGCAGAAATGTATCAACGTCAAGCACTAGCACAGAGTAAAGGCAAGAAGAAAGGTGGCGGTGGCGGTGTGGATGACGGGTTTTGGTAAAGATAAAGGACGAGAAAAGGGCAAAAAGCAGGTTAATTAGGTGACTCGTGGGAGCGTTAAAAGATATATTCGACTTAAGTGATTTTGAAAGCAGGCAAGTATCTGGGAGCGTAGAGTTTGGGCGCCTAGCTTGATGCAATAAGTTGCACCGCCGTGACATTTGTGCGTGGGCGATGCATAAGGTTCCCTCGTTTCTTTGTCCCACTCCTTGGTATTCGTGCAATGCCTCTAATCGACTGTATCGATTGGTATTCACCGCGTCGGCAACATCGCTTGTAGATCTCCTAACCGAGCTGTCCAGTGCAGAGCCCTCAATGCAATCAAACATATTTTCTCCGGCCTACTTAGCACCTTGGGTCGGACTTCACAGTTGCTGTCACGTATGCCTGGGAGACTTTTGGCAGTTTTGGGTATTGGGCAGTAGAAGCCAGCGACTGAAATACACTCAGGACACCCAGGACACCCAGGTGCGCCGTGCTTTCAATGGACTGCCTCCGTACGTATATCAAGGCCAAGGACCACCAGCCGTCCAGACTCCCTACCTCCCCACAAGCAACAACAACGAGCCAACGAGCAGCAATGTCCTACCACCAAGCTCCATTCTTCGCCTTCACGCCAGTCGCACCTCCTGTACTTCCTCAGGCATACCCGATTGTATCGACTATCCAAAGCCCAGAGCTAGAAGCCCATTGTGACCCTGGGATGCAAGCCGCCGTTAGCTGGGAGCAGTCCATTCCTTTCGCAACCCACCCACTCTCATTCTCGCCCCCTAATACTAATAATAATATTACCTATCAACAATCCGACGTCGATACGTCCGATTTTTGGGCTCCCATTCCTTCTCCCCCCATCTCGGCAATTGCACCAAACTCCAATACCTGGACTGGTCAGGACGACCCCTCAGAGGACGAAATACCAATGCAGTGCATCGCACGGTGCAGATCCGGCTACCAGTGTCAAGTCCCAGTGGGGGACGCTGGTCGACCCTGTGGTCACGTCTTCTCCCGGAGAGATCGCGCTCTGACCCACGTACGGGTGCACTATGGCGTGCGCCCCTATAATTGCCAGGGAAACTGCGGAGTTCGTGGATGGTGAGTACCTCTCGAGCTGGCTGGCGCGTCCAGCGCGTCCAGCGCCACACACAACGCGTTGCTGACCCCCCCGTTTCTCACCCAGCAATAAGTCTTTCTTTTCCTCCACACATCTGAGGGCGCACGTCTGTCCAGCTCGTGCGGTCTGCACCAAATGGTCAGTCTCGCAGCTCGCGGCTCGCAGCTCGCAGGAAGCTCGCCTGATCCGGACTGTTACTCAATATTCCCTTGCAGTCGCAGACTTCTATTGCGCAAGAACCTGAAAAGACATATGTCTGCATGTGCTCATCCTTGAATTGTCGCTTTCTGTTCGTGTCCAGGTCCTCATTATATTGTCGAAACTCTATATTGTCGAATTGTCGCAACGCACGATGATTCCCTGACTTATCTGTATTCTTGCTTGTATATCGGATTGGCAGGACCTTCCCTCGACGTGTATCATTGTAATAGTCGGGTTGCTCATGCAAGCCACCCCGAAATACCCCGATCATTCCCTCGCAGTGTCCTTTCGGTAAACACCACACATGAAATTTAGCATATACAACAACTCATAATGCACTAAGGAAAGCCAAATGCCAAATACACGGAATGTGACATCGGATGGGCATGTATCACCGTGCTTTTCTTACCCTCGTGACGAGGTTGCGATCGGCTAGTGGTACGCCCTTGCTGCTCACGCTCCCACCCCTCGTTCTGTATTGGTTCTTTACAAGCCCGCTCGGTTTACCCACGCCAACCGCACTGCTTCGTACCGCCGCAGACTGCAGGGCCGTCGACCGGGGCAGGCCGGGCACAGAGGTAAAGGCAGAGGCAGAGGCAGAGGCAGAGGCAGAGGCAGAGGCAGGGACAGAGGCAGAAGCCGAGGTAGGGACGGAAACGGAAGACGATGTCGACCAGGTCAGGATGTCACTGGCTGCTTTTACAGCGGGAACATCTAATCTCAGTCCACTACCATCACCATTGGTAACCCCGGGTTCCCCACGAATAGTCTTGTCCCCGTCGGCGCCGTCGTCCAAGGCTTCCGGTACGGGTTTCGATGGTCTAGAGGCACGGATATCAATTTCGCTGTCATGTTGAGACTCAACGGACGCGCTGCGGGACCGTAACCGCGGACGCTTTGCACGGTGTTGTTGACTTTGACGCCAATCATGAAGGATTGTATCACGATCTTGTGTCCTCTCCCAATCATCATCATATTCCCACGCTCGTTTGCGGGGAGTGGTTCCTGTGGGTATATCTTCACGGGTGCTTTGCTCTTGGAGAGCCTTGTTGGCTTGACGAAGGCTAGAGAGGCTGGAGGCGGTATCATTCCGATAAATTTGTGCCGCATGGCGGATTGCAGCTGTCTGAGATTGTAGAGAGGAGAGTTAGTTGTATTTCGTGATAGGCACTCCAAACAGGAACGTACGCTTTCAAGGATACCGTTGGAACTTGACTCTGCCATTCCAGATGCAGATGTCAACCCAATTTGTATTGTGCGGTAGCCCTCCAGCAAGTCAGCGCCAAACGATTCGGTAAGCACCGATCGCGCCCGCCTGCTTCTGCCAATTCTCGCAAAACCTATCAAAAGGATGCGAAAATGTGAGGAATTTGCCTTCGAGAAAAACAGTGAGCATCCTTACCTCCGGAGATGCCGACGTCCATCTCCTCCTTCTGCCGGCCAAATTGGGTTATTTGCTCGTTCAATGCACCAGACATTGCATGCTGGTAGTTTGTTAATCCGGTTCGAACCTCTCCTCCGACGACGCCTAGAGCCCGTTCCATCTCCTCTGCACTGTCCCGACCGTCATCGCTCTTTTTGACAACGTCGCGAGCAGTGGCTTGCGAAGTATCGAGCATAGCGTCCATTCGTTTATTATGCTCCGCAGCAAATGCTTCCATTCCATCCATGCCTTCTTTCATCGCCTTGCGGACACATACACCAGCGTCCCTGAGACTCTTGTTTCGCTGACTGGTGAAGTTTACAACAAGAGAAGAAACCTTCTTGAGGAGTTCGTCTTGCATTGTTTGCGCTTTTTGTTCCTCCGATTCGAGCATCTGGGTAAGAAGCCGATTCTGTTCACGGAGGCGGCAAATCTACGACAATCATGAGTGACTGTATGGAAACTGCTTGTGTTCGTGTTGCGAGGATCCGCAGGTCAGAAACGTACCTCCGAATTTGAAGCCTCTTGGACAAGTGATTTGGCCTGCACAATTCTGGATTGTTCCTTCTCAAGGTACGAATACGTCTCTGTAACAAGGGCATTGAACACTTCGGTTGACGCCGTCATCGCCTGCTCGGCCTACAAACAAGGTCAGTTGAGTTACACGCATGAGGCAGAGTGAAATGTAAGTACCGTCAAAAGGTTGTCGCTCGCGACCTGTTGAATGTCCGCGCACAGCGTGGCACAATTCTTCTGGGCGTTGGTGGCCCAACTTTCAAATCCTTCTTTCAACTCATCCGTTGCCCGGGCAATCATTTGCTGAATCTGCTCAATGGCATCGGAAGACTCTGCCTCGTTGGCCTTGAGTTGATCTAGCGAATCGGCGAGTGTTTGCGTGCACTGCTCTACCTGGGAGGAGAGGGCGGACAGTGACTGCATCGCATTGAATTCTCACGTCGGGCGTGCATAGGAAATAATTCTTACCTCGACTTCTGCAGTACGAAACTGCTCAGTTTCACCCTTGAGTTTCGTAGTGAGTCTAGTATGCTCCTTGACTAACTCCTGAAGGCGCCCGGTCAGCGCGGATGACTCGGCACTTAGAGTTTTGCCAAATGCAACGACGGCATTTGAATTGCTGCTAGCTACGGCAGTTTTTCGAGCTGCGAAAGTTCACAAATCAGTTGCCCAGTTCAGGAAACCTGAAACACATGGAGGAACATACCTAGCTTATCGAACAGCCCCCCAACCTCTGCTACGCTTCTCTTGACGGTGTCCTTCAAGCCAGTGGCGATCCTATCTAATCGTTCCTCGCCACGTTGGTATGCCTCTCGAAGGACGACCTCTTCCGCGTGCGCCACCTTAACGTTTTTTAGATCTTCGGTGGTAGCGTGGAGTTCCACACTGGTGATTTTCAGCGTCTCTTTGGTTTCTTTGAGTTCAGTATCACGTTTCATAAGCATGCCGAGGGATTCAGTGAGTTCTTCTCGAACAGCTCGGATCTGCGCTTCTAGTGTTTCACAGCGGCGTTGATATTCCTCATTAGAGTCTTGTAGAGCCTGGGTCTCAGCCGACATCGCTTCCCAGCTTTCTTTCGACATATAAATCCCGTTCTTCTCTCGAGCTGCCTAAATAAGATTTCTCAAATCAGGTCCTAGTCAATGCTGTGGTCCAATAGCGAAATACATACGAGTAGGTCAGCCTTAAGGTTTTCTATGAGGGCAATGTATTCTTTGAGAAGAGAGTTGCGGGTCATGCGTTGATTGATCTCTGGCTTATTGCGAATACTCTTGGCACGGATGGCGTAGTCGAGAGTAGAGTAGGTCTCCTCGAGGTTGCATTTGGCTGGTGAAATTGTCGCGATGATGCACGTTTTCGTTTTTCCACCAAGTGAATCTTGTAACAGACGCGTCAACTTAGATTCTCTGCAAATTCAAATTAGTACTGTCTCCGCAGGTCGCTCTAATCTACCTACCGATACGGAATATGAGGCGACTTGTCAACAAGACCGTTGATAACCCTGCCAAGAGCAAGCAAGCTCTGGTTGATATTTCCCGCTTCCCGGGCGCGATGGTTTTCTGCACCTGAACGCCCAATATTCTCCGAGCCAGCAAGGTCGACCAGGTTGAACTTGCCGGTCCGTAAATAGTCCTCTCCGGACACGTCCGCGGCTGCCTTGGTGTGCACGGTAATGGTGAAGACCGAGTGTGAACGACTCGAGTGGTCGTTAAACCTCGTTGCTGCGATCTGTCTCCTGTCACTACCCTTCCGGAGTTGATTCACCGCCTCGGCCGCATTTTTAACAAAGGTTTCCTCAACACCTTGAATGAAAACACCACCACGGGCGTCCTCAAAAATCTTCAGGCCTTCACTGCGGTCGCCCGAAGTGGATTTGCCTTTGCTCATCGGCTGTTCCGATCCTGCCGGGGCGGAGAGGTTTGGCGAAAGGAGATCGCGGAGCTCCTCGTTGTAGAGCTCGACGAAGGAAACCTTCACACTGTAATCGGGTACATTTGCCTCCAAGTAAGCGAAAAGGTTCGCAAGGACGCGAGGAATCATTCCTGCTCCAGCAGAAGGTCCGCCGGAAATGGAAGGTGTGAGATCACCTTGCATAGTATGACTGAAATAGGAGGGACATCAGAAGGAAAACATGGATAAGTGGAGAGTATGAACGCACGTCTTGCCTGTTCCGGTCTGGCCGTACGCAAATAGCGTGCAGTTGTAGCCCGTTAAGACTTGTTCGAGCATAGGCGCGACAACTTCGTTGTAAATAAGAGATTGATCAGACGCGAACCCAAAGACGCGGTCGAACGGGTACGTCTTTGTCGAAGGCGGGATAACAACACCCAGCTCCATTCTGGCGGCTTCTGTCCTGATGACGACCTCGTTCGAGAGTGGGCCGTCTATATGCACAACAACTGGAGAGCCTTCTGCTGCTTCACGGTCGCTACGGCCGCGGCACCGAACGACAACTTGGATATTCGATTCCGCGTTGTCTTCTAGACCGAGCTTCTTCGCGCGCTTGCTAAGAAGGGAGTTCATATTCTGACCTGAGGGTGTAGGTGGTATTGTTGCGTAAGGTGGCGGAGCACTCGACGCGCCTTTGACTTCGTTCGGTGGGCTGCTGGGACGCGTCGCAGGGGCAGCGTTATTGAGGGCAGATCTGGAGCGCGTCAATGTAGCTGCTGGTGGTAGTCTAGATCGTTGGAAACCAGTTGAAGAAGGTGGGCGACGTTGGGCCATTTCGACGCGTCGTGGTTGAGTCGAGGTCTGAATAAATAAACCATCAGCTGGCTTCCGCTCCTGCCGTCTCGCGGTCTTACAAATCTGATGAACGCGCGTCTATACTTATATCTGTTCCCTGTAAAATGTCCTTGCTCGACAACTTCTCATCCGTGGGCACGTGCGTTGGTGTGCGGAGTTGTCGGAGCGGAAAACGATTCGCCTTGGCCTTGCAACGGCGTGATCCCGGTAGTTTAACTTTCTGTATTAGACGAACATGTCTAAATACAGTAGCTAGTGAATACGGGCTAATTGAGTGAGGAGAAGACATTGGTGGATTACCAAGAGAAAAGTATCAGAGTATGTTTATTAAGCAGGTACGATGTTGGGCTACTTGGTCGTACTCGCGAATAGCTCAGGATTCTGAGGGAGTCTAGCCGAAGACTGAGGCTTGTCGTGAGTAGTTGGGCACAATATAATCATTTGGGTAACCCTGAGGCTGAGGTGGCTAAGTATTGTGTGGTATAATCCCCGTTGTGTCCTACGGCACTCTGACTGCGGAGAACCCAGGGGAACAAGAGTACCAACTCGGCACATACAAAGCAACGCTTGGTGCTTGCTCGGTGTGGAGTAGCAGTAGAGAATGGTTACTTGATCGGTCTGTTTACCTTCAGTTGTGCCCTTCCAAATCCACAATCAAACAAATGCCCCCAGAGCCTGGCCCCAACCAGTTCCATACGCAGCTGTCTCATAAAGTTGCTTCATGATAGCATGGGAATTCCATGGTCGTGTCCACGCCGTGTAGGTTCGATGTGTTTCAAGCATCGCCGATTTGACCCTGGCCAGGACATGACGGCACGATCGTCGTCCTTCCGTTTCGGAAACATTTCACCGTGCTAGAACCGCACTTGTACGCACTTCCTTAAGGCGTTTTGAGGGGACGAGTGCTTCAATGCCTGTGGCGATGTTGGCGCCTGCCTTATGTGCATGGCGCCATCTCGTTCTCCAGAGGAGATCAAAGGCCCAGAGGCAAAATATAGAAACAATCAAATTGCATTCACAATGGTGTCAAGGCCCCCGATTCGCTCAAGTTTATGTCGAGCGTTTTAAAGCGGGGGACCAGAGATGCCGTTTTCACTGGTCTGGGGAGCAGTAGACATGTTATAAACGATCTTTATAATCTTGCTTCCCAGCTGGCTGGGATGTCGTCTCAAGGACAAGTGAAACTTCATTCGCCAAGCCACCTAAGAAGAACATAATTGCGAAATGAGTCAAGTGACTTAACGAGAATCAATCCCATGTAGAAGCGTCTACAACAAACTAGTAGCAAGAACCGATGCTGGACATCTTAACCGCGGGGGTCAATTGAGCGTAGCCCGCTGAAAGCTAAGCATCTCTCCTATGAAGAGAGGGTGCGCCACTACCAAGAATATCAGCGCAGAAACCGTGGTATTAATGGGGAATATACCGAAATGCGCGAGGTCGTGTACTTGGGAAGAGGGGAATACTATCCGCCTCATGTAGAAGTGAGGGCATTCTAAATATCAACGTCAGCAACATACTTATGCGGGACGCGAGAAGCACGTACTCCCTACTTGCTGGCGAGTAGCGCCGCATAATTTGACCAGGCACACTAACACCACTTCCAGATGGGGATGGCACAACTGGTGCGACAGAACGGCGACCCGTGTTCACGCTCTGTATCGCCCAGGATGCGGCAGCGATATTACTCCCCTCCAAGGAAGTTGCACCAGGATGGCGTTGTGGGAATAAAGCGACCATATCTAAACTACCAGAAGCTAAGCAAACACTCCGTTGTCTGTGCTGCGAAACACGATACGCACGGATGAGTGCCATAGTCGTAATGGGGATCTGGAACGTCGAGTATCGGTGCTCCTGGGCAGTCCCTACAAAGCCTGCCATCCTCTTGTGGGTGGATGGAGCCGCCGAGCGCTGACGACGGTGACGGGAACGAAGAGACCAAAGATGCAAGCGACTTCGGCGCAGATGGAGGCGAAGGGAGCCTCTGATTGCTACCGTCTGCCAATGCTGAGACTTCACAGAATGCAAGGAAGCCCTCTTCATGCCTCGTCAGGGCCGAGGTGAGGGTGATGTTCTGTTCACCCAAGATAGACGGCGCTTCGACCTGTGGTTGAAGCTGATGTGAAGAAAGCCCATTCATTGAGCTATAATCTGGTGTTGAAACGTTGGAGGTCCCCAGCTGTGGACGAGCGAGGATCTACGGGGCTCGTTAGCCCATGCCATGGACAATTAAATACGCCGGAAAACGCACTATATCCCTCGACTCAGGTCCATATTGCGTGGTTGACGTGCGCTGCAACCGGTGTTGAGTTCGTCCAGGCCTTGGACGTCGTCAGTGGTGAATGACGGTGAGAGGAAAGTGGCGAACGTACACAAAGCCTCGATCACCGAAGGCCGCCAAAGCAGGGGAGATGTGAATGCACGGTGTAGCGCTCATGGTCTTCTGCAGCGTCGATATCGCGTTACCTGCGCTGGTGTGGGATGAGGAGCGGAGGGAGGCGAATGTCCTCTTGGAAGGCTCTTAGGCTCTGACAACCTGCCAGACTCAGAAAACTTGTTGTCTGGATGGCAGTCTCCTCATTCTTTGGTTACGCGGGCGGACCCAGTTGCGGAATGAGATCGGATTTCTGATAGCAGTGGAATAGATGGATTTCCGAGAAGGCACCCTAATGATGCACCCGCTATAGTATGAGACTTGATGACCTTTGTGGAACTAGTCTAGCAGCGACTCAAGGATCCAGGCGCAAATCCGGGCTATGACATCGGGCCGATCGAAGCTGGAAGGTAAATAAGCGTCTGGCTATGTGACACCGAACCCTTTTTTCGACAAAGGACGCAACCAAAGGATGCATGCCATGACTCGGGTCGGGTCGGCGCAAGGGAAACCCGCATTAGCATTAGCAAAGCTAGTGCTGACGAACACTCACAATAACTATATCGGAATTGACGGTTGGTCTGGCCTCCTACCTTAGTGACAAGCCTTGCCTGTGAAAGCCCCTTAATTGAAAGCCCGATTAGGGGTGCATAAAACCAGGACAACTGGGTCATGCTCAAGAGTTCAAACAACAACAGAGCTAATACAGATATGGGGTGCGAATCAATACATTCCCGTGTTTTATCGTGGCTCTCCTTCGCTCTCTACGACCCGGCGGACGTGATGACTGAGAGACGCCACGTGCTATGAAACTCTTCCACTGGACCTACATTTCCTGTACCATGAATGAAGCGAGAGTTCCCCACACCATCATCACGAAGACGATGCAGAATAGAATCGCGTCTGTAGCGGTACACCTTCCCTCAATCGCCACCTTGGCACCAATTGGTCCCATTATACATATCAAGAATGCCGAAAAGGCCCCCAAGAACGCCATGAGGGAGCTAAATCCTGGGACGTATATCGCCACAAGGGTAGCAAATATCGAAACCAGGGTACGCTCTATGATGGTAAAGAGATGTCGAGATGCATAGGGGTAGTGAGGATGTGTGAAACCTTGCGGAATGCCGTTGCTTGACGAACGGTGTGGAGGCTCTGGTTGGCACTGAGGTTTCGTCCATAGCGAAGAGGAAGTTGGTAGGATGGTCGAGTCTGTTGCTGTGCGTCTCGACATATTTGGTCGAGAGTCCCGATGAGAAAGCTTCGGGGGTTGCTCGAGTGCAGGGCCATCTTCCAGGCCGAGCAAGACTTCAAGTGCTATGTTGAGCTATTTGGAGGCTTTGTAAGGTTCATACGAGGGAGGAGTTGTGTGACGACGTACTGGACGCATTGTCAATGAAAACTTTGTCCTGGTCAATGGGGAAGGTCGGTCAGTGATACGTCAGGTGTAAGGCCTTCAATTTACACACATAGGGCTGATAACGAGCATCCAAACTGCGAGCTTGTTGATAATAGGATTATAACCTGGCGTTTTCAAGAGATCCAAGCTCACCTACGTGCCAGGATATGTGAATGGGGCCCAGTAGGGCTTGAAAGGGAGATACGCACTTCTTCAGAGACGTTAGAGCCGAACATTAGATATCCAGCGGCACCGATCAATCCATATATGACGGTCGCTACAACCTGCAGGGACGGTTAGCACGCATCAACGGAGTATCAAACCACACACAAATGCTCGGTTGATCATATGGTCAAAATGACGCGGTTCGGCCATATCCTTAGCCAAGCTTGGGATCACCGCGTGACCAGAGAACTGGTAGTACCTCGTCAGAATCACCCCAACTTGTGTGCGAACTAGAAATAGCGCTTACTCCGGCCATGAATAAACCAAAAGCAGTTCCGAGCTCTATCTTTCCCCATACCATCCACTGGGTGGGCTCAGGTTGCCACAGAGAACCTGGCGCGTCTCTCTTGGACATCCCATCGTACACAACTGCAAAGATGACTAGAAGGGTTGAGAAGATTCCAAGGATTGAGGCGTATGATAGATAGCGAAGGGGAATGAAGACGGTTGGTGTAAGGCTAGGGCGATTGGTCGGTGAATTGTCCTAAATAGAGAGGTTATAGGACCTACATGAATAATCCGATGAGCTTGTATGTATTTGAAGAGTAGTAGGGCACTACAGAGTGCATTGAGTCGGCTGCAAGAGTCACAAGGACGACGCAGACGGTGAATAGTTCAAGACAGAATAGAAAGGAGATGAAAGTGTTTGATTTTGAACCAAAGGCCTTACGACCTATATCGGAATAGGTGCGCAACCGCCGATCCGAGAGAATAATCTTGGCGAGTATTTTAGCGCTGCAGGAAGAACTCAATGACGCACAGGACCAAATATCCCGATTGTGACGCACGAGTAGCAGCTTATTGCGCCATAAAATATAATCAAACAAGTACCACCTATCCAACCAGATAGGGCAAAGGCTAACGGTTCAGAGAGCATACCAATTCCGAGTAGTATTGCAGTACTGTTGAATAAAGTTTGGCCGTAGGTGCTTGTGCCCCTCGGTATGCTGATATCCTTGAAAGTCGATGAGCCCCTGTGACCTAACGAGCGAATGCCCCCATCCTCTTGGAAGGCAAGATCGTGAGTGTCGTGAGTGATCGCTCCATATTCGTAAGATTGAGGCGTAGGGACGGCCCGTAGGTCCGGGAGAGACTCCTCAATGGTTCCGAGGCCGGTTTGGACAGAAAGGTAGTCCCCATGCGATGCTCTGCGCACTGCATGCGGCGCAACAGACGCAGGAGGCGACCGTTCTTGGTCCGTATGCACAAGCGGAGAACGATCTGAGATTTGGGAGGTTGGCGGAAGCGAATAAGCTTGACATCAAAGGGAAATCGGGATCGGGGACGGAACCTACCCGTACAAAGAGGAGTACTTTCGAGGACCGAACTCCGCCTCCTGCGCCTCAGTAGGTCGTCCATATTGTCGTCGT
>WNFL01098186.1_pt4 | contig 24765 bp, 23 predicted proteins | sample 5400361 | NCBI WGS metagenome assembly WNFL01 (sample SAMN13153351, study PRJNA577476) | soil metagenome | isolation source: 40 cm soil on Douglas fir-dominated hillslope | place: USA:California | collected 2013-09-17
ACCAGCGCGCGGCCGACCCGTGAGCGGATGAGCGCCAGGCAGAGCAGATAGGCGCCCACCACCGCGGCCAGCACGAGGTAGTAGTAGGCGCTCTTGGTCCGCAGCGAGAGCGGGGGGAGCCCGGGCAGCGCGATCTCGACCGGGGGCACGCCCGGGATGCCGAGCGGGCCATTGGTCAGGTCCATCCAGTTCACGCTGACCAGCGAGACGCAGCCCGCGAACGAGATGGTCAGCAGCACGAAGTAGGCGCCGCGCAGCTTCAGGGCCAGCCGGCCGATGACGTAGCCGGCCAGGCCGGGCAGCACGATCGCGGCGAGCAGGCCGAGCCACGGCGACCACTCGAGCTTGACGGTGAGCAGGGCGGACGCGTAGGCGCCGATGCCGAAGAAGGCGGCGTGGCCGAGCGAGAGCTGCCCGGTGTAGCCCAGGAGGAGATTCAGGCTCAGCGCCAGCACCGCGAAGATGCCGGCCATGATGAGGGTGTGCAGGTGATACGGGTTCCACACCCAGGCGGGCGCGGTCAGGGCCACGGCCAGGCCGATCGCGGGGGCGAGCCGCCTCATCCGACGCGCTCGGCGCGGGCGAAGAGGCCCGAGGGGCGCAGCAGCAGCACCCCCACGATCATCAGGAAGCCGACCGCGTCGCGGTAGCCGGAGGAGATGTAGCCGGCGCCCAGCTCCTCCGCGATGCCCAGCACCACGCCCCCGAGCGCCGCGCCGCCGAAGTTGCCCAGGCCGCCCAGGATCACCACCGAAAAGGCCTTGAGCGAGGCCAGGTCGCCCATGGACGGGTAGAGCAGGAAGACCGGGCCCAGCAGCGCCCCCGCCGCCGCGGCCAGCCCCGCCCCGAAGGCGAAGGTCACGGTGTGGATGCGCTCGATGCTCACGCCCATGAGGGCCGCGGTCTCCCGGTCCTGGAAGGTCGCGCGCATCGCGCGGCCGAGCTTGGTGCGGCTCAGCAGCAGGTGCGCCCCCAGGATCAGGAGGCCCGAGACCACGAACACGAAGATGCGGAGCGGCGCCACCGACACCGCGCCGAGCACCACCGGATGCGTCGGAAACGGAGTAGGCACGCTCTTGGCCACTCCGCCCCAGCCGAGCAGCTCCGCGTTCTGCATGGCGATCCAGAGACCGATCATGACCAGCATGACCGTGTCGATGGATTGCCCCCGCAGGGGCCGCAGGAGCACCCGCTCGCAGACCGCGCCGGCGAGAGCGCCGGCCACGATGGCGAGCGGGATCGCCAGGAAGAAGTGGACCGAGGCGAGCGCGAGCGCGGCGAACGCGGCGTAGGCCCCGAGCGTGTAGAACTCGCCGTGGGCGAAGTTCACCACGTTCATCAGCCCGAAGACCAGCGTGAGGCCGATCCCGAGCAGGCTGTAGGTGGCGCCCAGCAGCAGCCCGTTCAGCAGGTGCTGGAGAAGCTGGTCCAAGCGCCCGCGATCGCCGGTCGCGCTACTTCTTCGCCGAGAACGCGGGCAGCGCGATCTTGCCGTCCTTCACCTGGACGATGAAGATGCTGGGCTTGCTCTGCCCGCTCTCCTTGCCCGCCGGACCGTCCTTCTCGAACTTGATCGGCCCGTTGAGGCCCATCACGCTCACCTGCCAGAGGGCGGCCTGCACCGCCTTCGGCTCCGCCTTGCCCGCCAAGCGGATGGCTTCCACCGCGGTGAGCACGCCGTCGTGGCCCCGGAAGCCCTCGGTCAGCCCCTCGAAGGGGTGCCCACGCTTGGCCCACTCGTCCACGAAGGCCTTCGCCAGCTTGCCGTCCGGCATGGCCTCCGGGAACCACGGCAGGAAGAAGAGGATGTGGTACGTCCCCTCCGCCGCCGCGCCCGCCTGCTTGATGAGCTGCGACGGCGACGAGCTGCCCCCGGTGGTGATCACGCGCCGGACCAGGCGCTGCTCCTGCGCCTGCTTGAGCACCAGGGTGATCTGCTCCACGCTCGTGGTGAGGAAGAGCGTGTCGCCACCGCCCGCCTTCACCTTGGTGATCTGCGCGTTCATGTCGGTGGCCGCCTGCTCCATGAACTCCGCGCTGCCCACCTGCGCGCCGGAGCGCTTGAGCAGGTCCCCGAAGGCGCCGACCGCCCCGCGACCCCAGTCCGTGTTCACCGCGAGAAAGTCGGCCTGCTTGATCCCCAGGTCCTTCATGTACTTCTCGAGGCCGAGCGCTTCCATCTCGCTGGGCGGGCTGATGCGGAAGATCCACGGATTCCCGCGCTTGGTGATGGTCGAGGCGCTGGACGTCTCCACGATCATCGGCACGCCGTACTCCTCGAGCTTCGGCATCGCCGCGAGGGTCATCGAGCTGCCCCAGGCGCCGACGATCACCGGCACCTTGTCGCGCACGATCAGCTTCTCGGCCGCGGTGGCGGCTTCCTTCGGGTCGGACTTGTTGTCCTCGATCAGCAGCTCGACCTTGCGCCCCAGCACGCCGCCCTTGGCGTTGATCCAGTCCCGCTCGATCTCGGCGCCCATCCGGACGTAGTTGCCGGACGCGGCGACCGAGCCCGAGAGCGGCTGGATGACGCCGACCTTCACGGCCTCCTGGGCGGGCGCCGGCGCCGCGAGCGCGGCGACGACGGTCAGCGCGACGAAAAGGGCTCGGATTGCCTGCTTCATGACGACCTCCTCTGACCCTTACCTGGTTAAGGTGCGTCCGCCACGCTGCGGAACCTGGAATCGCGTACTTATCCTACGTTTCATGTCTCATGTCAAACGAAGACCCGATTGACATTGGCCCGGCCCGCCCCAAGAATACGGCACCATGCCACCCGCGAGATCCTCTGCGCCCCGCGCCCCGATCGCCCCCCTGCTGCACGAGAGCCTCGGCGAGCGGGTCTACCGGACCGTTCGCGACCTGATCCTGAGCCAGGTCTTCCCCCCCGGCTCCAAGCTGAACGTCGAGCAGATCTGCCGCGACCTGGGCGTGAGCCGCACCCCGGTCTGGGACACGATGCGCCGGCTGGAGAGCGAAGGCCTGGTCAACACCGTGCCGCGCCACGGCGTCTTCGTGCTCAACTACGGGGCCGACCAGATCCGCGATCTCTTCGCGGTACGCGGCGCGCTGGAGGCGCTCGCGGTCCGCCAGGCCGCGCAGAACCTCGAGGACGACACGCGGGCCGGGCTCGAGGCGACCATGAAGGAGCTGGAGCGCGCCGCGGGAGCCGGCCTGATGGAGCCGTACTCGCGGGCGGCCATCGACTTCCACGACCAGGTCCTGGTCGCGGCGCGGAACCCGGTCCTGAGCCGGCTCCTCGAGAACGTCTACGCCCAGATCCTGGTGCTACGCCTCCGGTCCCTGTACCTGCCCGAGCGGGTCGAGTCGAGCGTGGCCGAGCACCGCGAGATCTTCCAGGCGGTGCTGGCCGGCGACGCCGAGCGCGGCGAGCGGCTGGCCCGCGCGCACGCCGAGCACGTGCTGCAGGACGCGCTCGAGTTCACGCGCCGGCGCCCCGAGCACGCGGGGCCCACGTCATGAGCGCGGAGGCCCGCACTCCCTGGGATCGCTACGCGGCGGCGCTGCCGGGCATCGCGGCCGCGGTGGGCCGCACCCCGCTCGTGCGCCTGAACCGCATCACCCGCGACGTGACGCCCGCGATCTACGTGAAGGTGGAGTGGTACGGGGCGACCGGCAGCCTCAAGGACCGCATCTACCTGCACATGTTCGAGCGGGCGGAGGCCCGGGACGATCTCAAGGCGGGCATGCAGGTGCTCGAGTGCTCGACCGGCAACGCGGGGATCGCCTGCGCCTGGGTCGCGGCGGTCAAGGGCTACCCCTGCACGATCGTGATGCCGGAGGGCATGAGCGACGAGCGCAAGAAGATCATGCGCGCCTACGGGGCCGAGCTGGTCTTCACCCCCGGCGGCGAGAGCGACGTGGATCTCTCGCTCGACCGGCTGCGCCAGATCCGCGACGCGGCGCCGGGCCGCTACTGGGTGCCCGGGCAGTTCGACAACCCGGACAACGTCGAGGCCCACATCCTCACCACCGGCCCCGAGCTGTGGGAGCAGTCGGGCGGCCGCATCGGCGCCTTCGTGGATTCGCAAGGCTCGGGCGGCCTCCTGACCGGGGTCGGCCGCTACCTCCGGAGCCGCGACCCCCAGGTGAAGCTCTACGCGGTCGAGCCCGCTGAGTGCGCGCTGCTCTCGCGCCGGGCGTGGGGCCACCACGGCATCGAGGGCATCGGCGACGGCTTCGTCCCCCGCAACCTGGACGTCTCGCTGCTCACCGGGGTGATCACCACCACCACCGAGGAGAGCGTGGACATCGCCCGGCGGCTGGCGCGGGAAGAAGGCCTCTTCTGCGGGATCTCGAGCGGCTGCAACGTGGCCGCCGCGCTCAAGCTGGCCCGCCGCCACCCCGAGCTGCCGTCGGTGGTGACGATCCTGAACGACACCGGCCAGCGCTACTTCACCACCCCGCTCTGCGGGGAGGCCAAGCACGTGGACATCCCGGAGCGGGAGCATCCGCTCGATCCCTACACCGTCGAGCAGCTCGACCGGTACCAGAAAACCTGGGAGGTGCTGGCGTGACCATCGCGCCGCGCGAGTACGACTTCGTCGCCGCGCGCGAGCGCCTCGAGGCCAAGCCCAAGTCCCCCGGCCCGAAGCTCGGCTCCCTCGAAGACGCGGTCGCGCGGGTCAAGGACGGCGATCACCTGGCCATCGGCGGCTGCCTCTACTCGCGCACCCCGCTGGCGCTCGTGTGGGCGCTGCTGCGCCGCCGGCCGACGAACCTCACCCTCTCGCGCAACCTCATGTGCTACGAGGGCGAGTGGGGCATGGTGTCGGGCGCGGTGAGCAAGGTCGTGACGTCGTGGATGGGCATCGGCCTGCCCTGGGGCCTCTCGCGCATCCAGCGCGAGTTCGTCGAAGCCGGGCGCGTGGAGTTCGAGGAGTGGAGCCACCTCGGGCTCGGCCTGCGCTACCGCGCCGCCGCCATGGGCGTGCCCTTCCTGCCCGCGCTCACGATGCTGGGCTCGGACCTGATGGGCGTGGGCGGCTCGAAGACGATCGAGTGCCCGTACACCGGGGAGACCCTCCACGCGGTGCCCGCCCTGTTCCCCGAGGTGGCGCTCCTCCACGTGCAGAGGGCCGACCGCCTCGGCAACTGCCAGATCGACGGCTACCCGCACATGGACGGAGACATCGCCCGCGCCGCCGCGACCGTGCTCGTGACCGCCGAGGAGATCGTCTCCGAGGACGAGATCCGGCGCCACCCGGACCGGACGGTGATCCCCGGCTTCCTGGTGGACGCCCTCGCCCACGTTCCCTACGGGTCCTACCCGCACGAGTGCTACGGCGTCTACGACTCCGAGCCCGAGCACTTCACGACCTACGTGGACGGCATCCTGGCGCGCGGCGCGGCCGGGGTGGCCGATTACCTCGAGCGCTACGTCTATGCCCCGGCGAGCCACGCGGACTACCTCGGCCTCTTCGGCGAGCCGCGCCGGGCGGACGCGGCCGCCCGCGCCCGGATGCTGACGACGTGACGGTCAGCGCGAACGAGCTGCTCGCGGTGATGGGGGCCCGGGAGCTCCGGAACGACACCACCGTCTTCACCGGCGTCGGCGCCCCCATGATGGCCTCGGTGCTGGCCCAGCGGACCCACGCCCCGCGCCTGACCATGATGGTCGAGGGCGGCATCATCGGGCCCACCTGGAAGCCGGGGGAGCTGCCGATCTCCACCAACGAGATGCGCGCGGCCTACCGCGCCCAGATGCTCCCCGCCATCACCGACGCGTTCCTGCTCGCCCAGCGCGGCTTCTTCGACGTGGGCTTCATCGGGGGCGCCCAGATCGACCGGCACGGCAACCTCAACACCAGCGCGATCGGCGGCTACGCGCGGCCCACGGTGCGGTTGCCGGGCAGCGGCGGGGCCAACGACATCATCTCCCTCTGCCGCGAGGTGATGATCCTCACCGTCCACGAGAAGCGGCGCTTCACCGAGCGCGTGGACTTCATCACCAGCCCCGGCTATCTCGAGGGCGGCGACGCGCGGCGGCGCGCCGGCCTGCGGTTCGGCGGCGTCTCTCGCGTGGTCACCACGCTCGGCATCTTCGGCTTCCACCCCGAGAGCCGCCGCATGCAGCTCCTGGCCCTGCACCCCGGGACCTCCGTCGAGCAGGTTCGCGAGCACACCGGCTTCGAGGTGCTGGTGAGCCCCGAGCTGACGACGACGAAGCCGCCCACCGACGAGGAGCTGTCCATCCTCCGCATGCTCGACCCCAAACGACAGTTCATCGGCTAGAGGCCCCATGACCGACTTCGGCCTGGCGATTCGCAACTTCGTGGGACCCGGCGAGGTGCCGGACATCCAGGGCGTGTATGCCTACTCGGAGCGGGCGGAGACGCTCGGCTTCGAGTCGCTCTGGGCCTGGGATCACGTGCTCCTGGGTGTCGAACCCTCGTTCCCGATCGTGGACTCCGTCACCATGCTGGGCGCGGTGGCCGCCCGCACGCGGACGATCAAGCTCGGGACCGGGGTGCTGGTGCTGCCGCTGCGCAACCCGGTGGTGGCGGCCAAGGCCCTCGGCAGCCTCGACGTGATCTCGGGCGGCCGCCTGGTCCTGGGCGTGGCCGCGGGCTGGTACGCGCGCGAGTTCGACGCGGTCGGGGTGCCGTTCAAGCAGCGCGGCCGTCAGTTCGAGCGCAACCTCGACATCCTGATGCGCCTGTGGACGCAGGACCGGGTGACGCTCAAGGTGGACGAGTTCAACCTGCGCGAGGCGGTGATGGTGCCCCGCACCGCGCAGCGGCCACGCCCGCCCGTGCTCATCGGCGGCTACGTGGACGCGGTGCTGAAGCGGGCGGGCACGGTCGGCGACGGCTGGCTCACTTACTTCTACACCCCGGAGAGCTTCACCAAGTCATGGGAGAAGGTGAAGGCCTTCGCCCGCGAGGCCGGCCGCGACCCCGCGACGCTCACCGCGACCAACCAGCTCGCGGTTTACGTGGGACGCTCGCGCGAGGAGACCACCGCGGACATGCGGCAGTGGCTCTCCACCGAATGGGACACCGCGGCCTGGAGCGAATCCACCATCGACCACGCCATCCACGGGTCGGTGGCCCAGTGCATCGAGCAGCTGCGCGCCCACGTGAAAACCGGCGTGCACCGGATTATCCTGATCCCGTACCGCTACCGGCCCGAGCAGGTGGAGCGGATCGCCAAGGAGGTCTTGCCCAAGCTATGAGCCAGCCCATCCACATCGACATCAACTGCGACATGGGAGAGAGCTACGGCCGCTGGACGCTCGGTCACGACGAGGAGGTGATGCCCAACATCACCTCCGCCAACATCGCGTGCGGCTTCCACGGCGGGGATCCGCACGTGATGCGCCGGACCGTCGAGCTCGCCATCCAGCACGGCGTCGCGGTGGGGGCGCACCCGGGGCTGCCCGACCTGATGGGCTTCGGCCGGCGCCGGATGGACGTCTCCCCGGCCGAGCTGAAGGACATCCACCGCTACCAGGTCGGCGCGCTGGCCGCCTTCGCCCAGGCCGCGGGCACCCGGATCCAGCACGTCAAGGCCCACGGCATCCAGTACCACATGTTCGAGGAGAACCTGCCGCTCGGGCGCGCCAGCGCCGAGCAGGTCCTCGAGCTGGATCCCCAGATCATCCTGATGACCATGGCCATGACGAAGTACGACGCGGAGGCCCGCAAGGTGAAGGGCGTCCGCATCGCCGCCGAGGGCTTCGCGGACCGGGTCTACGCCGACGACGGCCAGCTCGTCACCCGCAAGCTCGGCAAGGACGCGCTGATCACCGACCCCGCCCGGGCCGCGGAGCAGGCCGTCCGCATGGCCATGGAGGGCAAGGTGCGCACGATCACCGGCAAGGTGATCGACGCCAAAGTCGAGACCATCTGCATCCACGGCGACAGCCCGGGCTCGGACAAGATCGTGGCCGCGGTGCGCGAAGGCCTGGTAAAGGCCGGCGCCATCGTGAAACCGCTCAGAGACTGGCTGCCCCGGTAGCATTTTCCGACGCAGATCCTGCGGGGCGGGGTCGGACCGTCCGAAATGGGTACACTGTATTCCGTTAGTCGTCACCCGCCTCCGGCGGCCCCGCCGGGCGGTGTTCCGTAACTCATCATCGCAGCGAGCCTTTCTCCCCTCCCCGAAATGGCACCGAGTTTGCCCTAGGGTAGATCGGCGCAACCATGGCGGACTACGCGGACGGCAGCAGCGTGAAGGGCGAGAGGCACGGCGGATGCCGGCCCGGCGAAATCAAGTCGGGCGCGGGCTCCCGCGGGCATCGTCTCTCGAACGCTCACGGCCCCCGCGGAACCTTCCGGGAGCGCCATATCGGCCAGATCGCGCGGGCTCACCGGCTCCCGCATCACCAGCGTGGTCTGGACCGATGAGTCAGGCGGAAGCCGGGAACGCCATAGGGGAGGAAATCATGTCAACCACCACGCTGAGACTGCTGAGCGGATCGGGTTACCGGCGCGAGCCGAGCGCGATGCCTTCGGACTCGCAGATCGCGCATGCCCTGTATGACGCGCAGAGTGCCCAAACGCAGCGAAGCCTCGACGAGATCCTGGCCATGGCGCAGCAGAGCTCCGGCTGGACGCAGGTCTTCAAGCAGCTCAAGACGGAAGGCCTGATCGAGGAGCAGACGCTCGGCCACGTGGTGGCCCGCTGGACCAATCGCACGATCCGTACCCGGCGGCCCTCGCTGGCGCCGGTCGAAAACATCTCCGCCTAGCTTCCCGCATCAACCGCTACCGCGCGGCCAGGATCGACTCCAGCCGCGCGGTAGCGCGTTCCCAGTCGAACTGAGTCCCCACGAAGTTCTGCCCCTGCCGCGCGATCCGGGTTCGAAGCTCCTCATCCTCCACCAGCCGGGTGAGCCCCCAGGCCAGCGCGTCCAGATCGCGCCGGGGCGACACCACCGCGGTGCGGCCGTCGATCGCGTAGTCGCGGCAGCCCCCGTTATCGTAGGTGCACAGCGCGGCCCCGCAGGCCATCGCCTCCATCGCGGGCATGCCGAGCCCCTCGTCCCATGAGGGGCACAGGTAGATCGGGCAGCGGCTGTACAGCCACGCCAGGCGCTCCTGGGCCAGGTTCTCGTGGAACTCGGCGAAGGGCAGCTTGCGCGGCGGCGCCTTCACGCCGAAGCCCACCAGGGTGAGCTCGGGGTGGCGCGCCCGCACGCGGGCGAAGGCCTCGAGACCGTCGGCCACGCCCTTCCAGGGGTACTCGTGGAAGAGCATCAGCACGCGGAGGCGTCCGTCGTCCTCGACCGGCACCGGGCGGAAGAGCGCGCCGTCCACCGGGGTGACCACTACCGCGGCCGGGGTGTCGAAGCGCTCGGCCATGATGTCGGCGAGCCACGTGGAGATCACGATCTTCCGCAGCGGGACCCGATAGGTCGCGTCCACCCGCGCGGCCTCCCCGTGATAGAGGCTCTCGTAGTGCTGGATGAAGTAGAACTTGCGCCCGCAGCGGGTCGGCGCCGCCGCCACCGGCTCCACCGACTGCCAGGAGGTGGCGATGACCGCATCGCCGTCGGGCAGCGCCGCTGCGCTCCACTCCGTGACCCACTGGACGCGGGCCTCGAGGACCGGCATCCAGTCCGGGGCGCGCTGGAAACGATTGCGCCACCACGCGGTCACCGCACCGCGGGCCGGGACGACCAGGGTCACCTCGTGGCCGCCCCGGGCGAGGCGATCGGCGTGGATGAGGATCGCCCGCACCCCGCCCGCGATCCGCAGATGCGGGCAGAGGAACGTGATCTTCATATCGCCATGCTGACCTGCCCGGTGCGCCGGTAGGCGGCCGGGTCCAGTACCACGTTCACGCAGTAGACCTCCCCAGAGCCCAGCGCGCGCTCGAGCGCGGGCCGGAGCTGGCCCGGCTCGGTCACGTGGAGCCCCTTGCCGCCCAGCGCCTCCACCATCCGCTCGAAGCGCGTGAACGGCAGCGAGGTGCCCACCGCCCGCTCGGCCCCGAAGAAGGAGAGCTGTGGGTTGCGGATCTGCCCCCAGCCGCCGTCGTTGCCGATCACCACGGTCATGGGCAGGCCGAAGCGCACCGCGGTCTCCATCTCCATGCCGTTGAGCCCGAAGGCGCCGTCGCCCGCGACGAGCAGCACCCGCTGGGCCGGCCGCAGCAGCTTGGCCGCGATCGCGAACGAGGGCCCGACGCCCAGGCACCCGAACGGCCCGGGGTCGAGCCACTGCCCCGGGCGCGACAGCGGCACGATCTTGGACGCGCAGCCCACCACGTCGCCCCCGTCGCCCACCACCGTGGTCTCCGCGTCCACCACCGCGGCGATCTCGTGCGCCAGGCGATAGTGGCTGATCGGCACGTCCTCCGAGCGCCGCTCGGCCATGAGCCGGGCCTGCGCGTCGGCCTCCTTCGTCCGCACCGCGGCCTGCCAGGGCTCGAACCGCGAAGCCAGCGCGCGCGGCAGCGCATCGGCGAGCACGCGCAGCGTGAGCCCGATGTGGCTCGCGAGGCCCATCGCCAGGGGACGGTTGCGGCCCAGCTCCACCGGGTCGCAATCCACCATCGCCACCTGGACGTTCTCCGCGAAGGACGGCGGGCGGCCGTAGCCCAGGCGGAAGTCGAGCGGCGTGCCCAGCACGAGCGCGACGTCGGCCTGGCCCAGCGCGAAGCCGCGGGCCTGCGCGAAGGCCTGCGGGTGATCGTGCGCCAGGCTGCCGCGCCCCGCGCCGTTCATGAACACGGGCACACCCGCCCGCTCGGCCAGGGCCGCGAGGTCCTTGGCCGCGTCGTCCCAGTAGACGCCGCTGCCCGCCACGATCACGGGCCGCTCCGCGCGGGCCAGCAGCGCGGCGAGCTCCTGGACGGACTCGGCATCGGGCGCGGTCGGGCGCCGGTGCGCGTAGGCGGTGGGGATCGGCGCCATGCGGTCCTCCACCACCGTCAGCAGCAGGTCCACCGGGATCTCGACGAAGACCGGGCCCGGCCGCCCGGTCAACGCGTGCCGGATCGCGGTGGTGAGCACCTCCGGGATCTGACGGGTCTCGCTCACCGTCCACGAGCCCTTGGTGATGGGCCGCAGCAGGTCCACCTGCTCCACCTCCTGCAGCGAGCCCAGCCCGCGCAGCCCGAGCGGGGCGGCCCCGCCGATCAGGAGCACCGGGCTGCGCGCGGAGTACGCGTTCGCGATCCCGGTGACCGCGTCGGTGACGCCGGGACCGGCCGTCACCACCGCCACGCCGATATTGCGGGTGAGCCGCGCGTAGGCGTCGGCGGCGTGCGCGCAGGCCTGCTCGTGGCGCATGTCCACCACCTGGACGTCCTCGGTGATGCAGCCGTCGTAGATCGGGAGGATGTGGCCGCCGCACAGCGTGAAGACGTGGCCCACGCCCGCCTGCTTGAGCGTGCGCGCGACGAGGTGCCCCCCATTCAGCTCTGACATGCTAGGCGAGATCCGCCATCGCTAGGCCGGCGACGCGGTCGGGAAGTGCACGATCTCGAGCTTCAGCCGGTCCGGGTCCTCGAAGAACACCGCGTAGTAGCCGGGCCGGTACTCGGGGAATTCGCGCGGGGTACCGTAGAGCGCGGCGAGCTTGCGCGGGGCCATGAACTCGGCCTGGAAGCGATCCACGTCCTCGCGCCGGTCCACGCGGAAGGCCAGGTGGTTGAGACCGGCCCGCTTGCGGTGAAAGCCAGGGCCGGTGTGCTCATGGGCCGCCGCGCCCACCCAGATGTCGGTCCCCCGGCCGGAGAAGCCGGCCATCGCGTCGGCCTCATAGACCGTCCGATACTCGAGATAGGCCAGGAGCGCCTTGTAGAACGGCAGCGACCGCGCCGCGTCGGCCACGTTGACCTGCAAGTGGTAGAGCTGGGCCTTCACCAGAACTTCTCCCACTTGACGCTCTTGCGATCCATGCCCTTCTTCACGAGGACATCGCGCACCTTGTTGATGGTCTCCCCGCCCCCGCACACGTAGACGACCAGCTTGTCCACGCCGTACACGAGGCGCTCCACCGCCTGGGCGGGCTCGCCCTTCTCCCCCCGCCAGGTCGCGGGCGGCTCGCGCAGCACCGGCAGGTAGGAGAAGCCCGGGTAGCGGCGCGCGAGCGAGCGGAAGTCCGCGTCGTAGACGAGCCAGCCGGGGTTGCGCGCCCAGTAGATCAGCGCGGTGGCCCGGCCGTAGCCCGTCTCGTAGAGGTGACTCAGGATCGAGCGGATCGGGACGATCCCGATCTCCTCGGCCACGAAGACCGCGCGGCGCGGGTCGGCGCGGGTGAAGACGAAGCCGCCGGTCGGGCCCTTGAACTGCACCGGGTCCCCCGGCTTGAGGTCGCGCGCCCACTGCGAGCCGATCCCGCCGGGGGCCACGTCGATCGAGAGCGTGAATCCACCCCGGCGGGTGGGGGGCGAGACCATGCTCCACGCGCGCACGATCTTGGGGCCGAAGGGCACCGAGATCCACTGTCCCGCGTCGAAGGTGAACTCGGCGGGCTCGAGCACCCGCAGGTCCACCTCCATGATCTCGGGCGTCACCGCGCGCACCGCGGCGACCTCCGCCTTGCACTCGCGCGGCTTCATGCCACCGTCTGGAAGCGCGGGATGACCTCGCTCGCGATGGCCTCGAGCTGCTCCCGCTCGTCCTGGGGATCGCCGATGGGGTTCATCACGAAGTAGTGGCAGCCCGCGCGCGCGAAGCGGTCGAGCTGCTCGGCGCACTGCTCGGGCGTGCCGATCACCCCGTACTTGCGGGCGAGCGGCCCGAAGTCCTGCGCGTAGCGCCGCGAGAGGATCCGCACCCAGCTCCGCTCCGCGCTCTCGTAGTCCCGGCCCACCGTGATGAACGTGAGGTGGGCGGCCACGAAGCCGTCCAGGCGACGGCCCGCCTGCTCCGCGGCTTCGCGGATCTTGGCCAGGCTCTGGGCATACCGCTCGGGCTGGACGACGTAGGACACCCAGCCGTCGCCCTGGCGCCCGGCCCGCTTCAGCGCCGCGTCGGAGCGCCCCCCGACCCAGATCGGCGGCCCCGGCCGCTGCACCGGCTTGGGATCGATGCTCACGCCCTCGAACTCGGTGAAGCGGCCCTTGAACGAGGCCGGGGTGTCCCGCCAGAGCGCCCGCACCACCTCGATGCCCTCGGTGACGCGGGCCCCGCGCTCGGTGTGGGGAATGCCGCAGGCCTCGAACTCCTTCGGGTTCTCGCCGCCCACCCCGACCCCGAAGATCAGCCGGCCGCCGGAGAGCGCGTCGAGCGTGGAGGTGATCTTGGCGACCATCGCGGGCTGGCGGAGGGCGAGCAGGTAGACGCCGCTGCCCAGCTTGATGCGCGTGGTGATCCCCGCGTAGGCGGCCAGCAGCGTCAGCGACTCGTAGATCGGGCCATGGAACGACACGTGGTCGCCCGTCCACAACGAGTCGAGGCCCAGCTCCTCGCAGCGCCGGGCGAGCGCGAGCTGCTCCTCCGGCGGGTGGAGCGAGAGGAACGCGCCGAAGGTGGCTTTGCGAGGTGCAGCCGAAGGCGAGCCGAGCGGATTCGTGGCTCTGCGATGTGCAGTCGAAGGTGAGCCGAGCGGATCCATGCTCCGGCTAGCGGGGGAAGGCATCCTTCACGCCGCCGTCCACCGTGATCGTGCAGCCCGTGGTCTTGGCCGAGCGGTCCGAGGCCAGGAAGAGCACCGCCTCCGCGACGTCCTCCGGCAGGATCGGCCGCGCGAGGATATTGCGCTTGCGGTAGAAGTCCTCGAGGTCATCCACCGAGATGCCCTGGGCCCGCGCGCGCTCACGCCGCACGTCCTCGGACCAGAGCTTGGAGTCGCGAAAGACCGCGTCCGGGTTCACGATGTTCGACCGGATCCCGTGGGGCCCGCCTTCGAGCGCCAGGACCTTGGCCAGCTGGGCCTCGGCCGCCTTGGACGCGGAGTAGGCCGAGAAGTCCTTGCCGGGCGACATCACGTTCTTGGTGGCCACGAAGACGAACGCCCCGCCCAGGCCCTGGGCCTTCAGCACCCGCATCCCCTCGCGCGCCACCAGGAAGTGCCCGGTGGAGTTCACCGCGAAGGAGCGCTCCCAGTCGGCGAGCGCCATGCGGTCGACCGGGGAGGAGTGCGCGGTCCCCGCGTTGGAGACCACGATGTCCACGCCGCCGTAGGTCAGCACCGCGGTCTCGAAGGCGTCGCGCACCGAGGCCTCGCTGGTCACGTCGAGGCCGAGCCCCACCGCCCGTCCGGAGCCCACCGCGCCGACGATCTCCTCGGCCGCCTTGCGCGCGCCCGCCGCGTCCAGATCGGTCACCACCACGTGCGCACCCTCGGCGGCCAGCCGCTGGGCCGCCGCGCGCCCGATGCCGCTGGCCCCGCCGGTGACCAGCGCGATGCGGCGGGCCAGCTCCTTCTCGGGCGGGGCCAGCGAGAGCTTGTAGAGCTCGAGCGGCCAGTACTCGACGTCGAAGGCGTCCCGGGCGGTGAGCGAGACGTAGCCGCCGAACGAGGTGGCCGCCCCCAGGACCGAGATCGTGTGGTGGTAGATGTCGTTGACGATCCCGGCGGTGCGCCGGTCCTTGCCGGTGGCGAAGAGACCGAGCCCGCCCACCACGACGACCCGCGGGAACGGGTCCGTGAGCTTCGCCCCGCCGGTGTTGTGCGCCTCGAAGTAGGCGGTGTAGTCGGCGACGAAGCGCTCCACCGCGGCGGTGACGCCGGCGCGCACCGACTCCGGATCCGCCGGGTTCTCGACCGGCGCGAAGCAGGGCAGCCGCTTGGTGAAGATCGTGTGGTCCGGCGTGGCCGGCCCGATCCGGCAGAGGGCCTCCGCCTCCCGCGAGCCTGCGAACTCCAGCAGGTCCGGCGCATCGTCGAAGAAGAGGACCTGGCGCCGGTCCCGCCCGACCAGCCCGCGCAGGTGCGGGGCCACCGCGAGGGCGACTCGGCGCCGCTCCTCGGCCGGCGGGCTCGCGAGCGCGGCGCCGCCGAAGCGCGCCCGGCCCCGCGCCCGATGGGCGATCGCCTCCTCGGCGCGGCTGATCAGCTCGATGGTGGCGAGGTAGGCCTCCTTGACGGTGGCGCCCCAGCAGATCGTCCCGTGCTTCTCGAGCAGCAGGGCGCGCGCCTTCGGGTTCGCCGCGAAGGTCTGGGCGACCTCGCGCGAGATCAGGAACCCGGGCCGGCGGTACGCGAGCGGGATCACCTCGTCACCGTAGACCTCGCGGAGCACGTCGCGGCTGCGGTCGTTGTTGGTGAGCGAGACGACCGCGTCCGCGTGGGTGTGGATCACCGCGGTCGCGGGCAGGAAGCCGTGGAGCAGGGTCTCGATGGACGGACGCGGGCTCGAGGGCTCCTGCAACGCGTGGGCGAGATAGTCCACCATCTCCTGGTCGCCCATGTCCTGCCGCTCGAGGAGGGCCAGCACGTCGTCCATCCGGACGCCGGGGAAATCCTTCGTCGCGATGGACTTGAGGTCGGAGCCGCTCCCCTTCACGCGCAGCACCCGCGTCGGCCGGTTCCGGTGATCCCGCTCGTCCTGCTTGACCGAGGTATTGCCCCCGCCCCACACCACGAGCGTGGTCTCGGCCCCGATCAGGCGGGACGCGTAGACGAGGAGATCGAGCTCGCTCCTGCCCTGCGCGTCCGCATCGCTCCATCGGGAGTTCATGGCGCCATCACCATACCCGAAACTTCCCGGCAAATCACCTGGCGCCGCGCCGAGGGGCGGAGCGCACATTGACACCCCCGCGCGCGCCTCCTATCGTAGCCGCGTGACCGCGTGGACGCGGCGGGGCCTCGCGCTGGGCGCCACGCTGATCTTGATCGGGCCCGGCGCGCCCGCGCCCCGGACCGCCCGCGCCGACGGGGTCATGCTCATCCAGGCCGGCGCGTTCTGGATGGGCCGCGACGACGGCGCCCCCGACGAGGGGCCGCTCCACCGCGTGTTCGTCCGCGACTTCTGGCTGGATCGGCACAAGGTCACGAACCGGGAGGTCGCGCTCTTCCTCGAGGCGCGCGGGCTCCGGAGCGCCGAGGGGGCGGACTACTTCGACGCCGGCGACCCCGACGCCCGCATCCACCGCCGCGACGGCCGCTTCATTGCCGACCCCGGTTTCGAGGACCACCCGGCCGTGGAGGTCTCCTGGTACGGAGCCCGCGACTACTGCCTCTGGCGCGGCCGGCGGCTGCCCACCGAGGCGGAGTGGGAGAGGGCGGCGCGGGGGCCGGACCGGCGCCGCTATCCCTGGGGCGAGGACCCGCCCGGACCGGAGCACGCGGTGTTCGGACGTCCCTACAACGCGACCGAGCGGGGCGACCAGCGCCCGGCGGGCACCGGACCGACGGGGGCCCAGGACCTCCTCGGCAACCTGCGGGAGTGGACGGCCAGCGAGTATCGCCCCTACCCCTACCGCCCGGATGACGGCCGCGAGACGGCCGAGCCCGGTGCGAGGCGGGTGGTACGCGGGGCCAGCCACGACGATCCCGAGGAGACGTTGCGGGTGACGATCCGGCGCTTCTACTCGTATGATGGACCCCATCGCGGCCTGGCCCGTGGGCACCACCACGTCGGGTTCCGCTGCGCGACTTCGGAAGACCTGGGAGGATACTGACGCGATGAAAGGCCTGATGATGGACTACCCGCTCACCCTCACCCAGTTCTTCGAGCGCACGCGCCGGCTCTTCCACCGGAAGACCATGGCGACGCGGGTGCCCGGGGTGGGGCTGCAGTGGTACAGCTACCGCGACTACGCGGACCGGGTCTGCCGGCTGGCGGGAGCCCTCGAGGGCTTGGGTCTGGCCAAGGGCGCGCGCGTCGGCACCTTCGCGTGGAACTCGCACCGGCACATGGAGGTGTACTTCGCGGCGCCGCTCATGGGCATGGTGCTGCACACCGTGAACATCCGGCTCTCTGCCCAGGACATCACCTACATCGTCAACCACGCGGGCGACGAGGTGCTGATCGTCGACGCGAGCCTCTGGCACATCCTCGAGCCGATCCGCAAGGATCTTACCACCGTCAAGCACGTGATCATCATGAAGGACACTCCGGACGCGGCGATGCCCCCGGGCGCGATCGACTACGAGCAGCTCGTGATGGCCACCGCGCCGGTCACCGAGTGGCCGCGCGTCGAGGAGACCGACGCGGCCGGCATCTGCTACACGTCCGGGACCACCGGGCACCCGAAGGGGGTGCTCTACACCCACCGGGCGATCTACCTGCACTGCTTCGCCTCGTCCACCGTGGACGTGCTCGGCATCTGCGAGCGCGACGTGATCCTCCACATCGTGCCGATGTTCCACGCCAACGCCTGGTGCGTGCCGTTCGCGGGCGTCATGAACGGGTCCACCCAGATCTTCGGGGGGCCCAACCCGCAGCCGCGCGACATCATCGAGATCGTCCACCACGAGCGGGTCACGGTGGTGGGCGCGGTGCCCACCGTCTGGATCGCCATCCAGGGCATCCTCGAGAAGGAGCCGCAGTGGGACATCTCCTCGATCCGCTGCATCCCGATCGGGGGCTCGGCGGCGCCCCGGAGCCTGATCGAGCTGTTCGACAAGAAGTACGGGGCCTACATGCTCCACGCCTGGGGCATGACCGAGATGACCCCGCTCGGCAGCGTGTGCCGGCCGCGCTCCTACATGGACGCGCTGCCCGAGGACGAGCGCTACGCGGTGCGGGCCAAGCAGGGCGCGCCGGTCGCCGGCGTCGATATGAGAATCGTCGACGACGCGGGCACCGTGCTGCCGTGGGACGGCAAGAGCGCGGGCGAGATCCAGGTGCGGGGGCCGTGGGTGACCAGCGGCTACTACAACAACGCGGAGGGGGCCGCCCAGTTCACCGAGGACGGGTGGTTCCGCACCGGCGACGTGGCCTCGCTCGACCCCGACGGCTACATCCAGATCACCGACCGGACCAAGGACCTCATCAAGTCGGGCGGCGAGTGGATCTCGAGCGTGGACATGGAGACCACCATCATGGACCACCCCAAGGTGCTGGAGGCCGCGGTCATCGCGGTGCCGCACGAGCGCTGGGTGGAGCGGCCGCTCGCCTGCATCGTCCCCAAGCCCGAGTTCAAGGACGCCCTCACCGCCGCCGAGATCATGGAGTACCTCAAGCCCCGCGTGGCCAAGTGGTGGCTCCCCGACGGGGTCGTCTTCATCGACGCGGTCCCCAAGACGAGCGTCGGCAAGTTCGACAAGAAAGTCCTCCGCGAGCGCTTCAAGACCTGGCCGCCGAAGTAGGAGGCCTAGCAGCGCCTGGTGAGGGCGGGCCAGTCTTCTCCGCGGAGAAGCGGCTCCGCGGGGCCGCTCGCGGTCGCCGTGAGGGACTTGAGGCGGGCGATGCGCTCCTCGGGCATCGGGTGCGAGGAGAGATACGTCAGCGCCTTGGGCTGGGTGCCCTCCTCCTTCTGGATCTTCTCGAAGAAGGCGATCATTCCCGCGGGGTCCACCCGGGCGGCCAGCAGCATCTTCATGCCCTCGACGTCGGCCTCTTCCTCCGCGCGCCGCGAGTAGCGCAGCTCGCCGAGCGTGCGGGCGGTCTGGAGCCCGTACGCGAGCGGGCCCGTCACGTCGCCGGTCAGCGCCATCAGCAGGAGCCCGGTGCCCACGTCCTGGATCACCGCGCGCGTGGTGTGGCGCCGCAGGATGTGCTGGAGCTCGTGGGCCACGACGCCCGCCAGCTCCTCGGGCGTGCTCGTTCGCTCGAGGAGCCCGTGGAAGATCACCACGTGGCCTCCGGGCGCGGCCAGCGCGTTCACCACCGGCCGGTTCACCACGTAGACCCGCATCGTGTAGGGCGACGGCGGCCCCGCGGCCAGGAGGCGCGCCACGATCGCGTCCATCGCCGCGCCCAGCGCCGCGTCGCCGCAACGACGCTCGGACGGCGCCAGGTAGGTCACCGCGGACCGGCCGAGGGTCTCCTCCCAGGCCACCGGCACGCGGGGCGTGACGAGCGCGGCCAGCAGGGGAATGCCCCATAGATAGATCGCGACGGTCGCCGCGAGCACGCCGCCCGCCGCCACGATCGTCCATCGCAGGCGGGCGGCGCGTCGCCGCGGGTCGTGGAAGCGCGGGCCCACGTGCGGCGCGACCTCGTGCAGGCTCTGGAGGAACGCGGCGTCGGCGATCAGCAAGGTCTCGGGCAGCTCCCCACCCCGCTCGAGCCGCACCTCTTCGCCCGCGTAGGCGCCCTGGGTCTGGCGCAGCTCGCGGTAGGGCCAGAGACGCGTCCCGCCCTCCGCGGTGGTGATCTCGAGGCCCTCCCGCATGAGGCGGACGCTGGCGGGCTGGCGCGCCGCGGTCCGGCCGTCGAGGTAGCGGCCCGGCCAGTCGGTGCGCATCAGGACGGAGGCGGCCCGTGGATCAGGCGAGGTCGAAGCCGGAGTCGAAGAAGCCGGAAAGCCCCTCGCCCATGGCCGAGACGTGCTGCGCCTCCTGCTGGATGGTCGCGAGATCGAGAATCCCCAGCAGGGCGAGGTTGCGGAAGGCGAAGTGGATGTTCCGCACGCGCACCCACGGCCAGGCGATGCCGACCGTGCCCACGAGCAGCAGCGCGTTCACCGCCCAGAGGCCCAGCAGGGCGCGGCCGGTCACCGTGCAGGCGAAGCGCGCCGCACCGAACGTGGTGTGATTCCAGAAGTACCGTCGCTTGCGCGCGACGTACCACACCCAGGACAGCCCGAGCGTCGGCACCGTGAGCAGCGCGGCCTGCACGTAGACCCAGAAGAGATCCCGCCCGCGTCCCGCGAAGCCGAAGCGCTCGCTCCCGAAGTACGAGTTCGAGATCATGAACGCCTGCCGCTTCACCAGGAGCACCGGGTAGTAGAGCCCGAGCGTGATCCCGGTGAGGAAGGTACCGACGAGGACGATCTTGATCAGGTCCCACACGCGCCCGCGGAACGAGAAGCGGATGCCGCGCCAGGAGGTCCGGCCGAGCCGGTAGCGGCGCGCGCCCACCATCGCGACCGGGAACAGCACGAACAGCAGGCTCCCGGAGAGCACCCCGGCCGCGACCTTCACCAGCACGGGCGCGTCCAGTACGTCGCGGATGATGTTGAGCAGGCTGATCGGCACGCCGAAGACGAGCGCCGCCTTGAGCGTGCCCAGGAGCAGCTCTCGGCCCGTGCCGTGATAGGCAAAGCGGTCACCCTCGATCTCGGCCTGGCCGAAGAGGTACAGCCGCAGGCGCGTCTTGGCCCAGAAGTAGTAGATCCCGACCGTGACGATCGTCAGCAGCGTGTTGACGACGTGGATACCGAAGAGCGTGCCACCGGAGCCGTGGAAGGTCGGGCGCCGCAGCGGCTCGGCCGGCGGCACGAGTGAACTCTCGAGCGGGTCCGGAGGGATCGGAGGAGCCGGCGGAGGCGGCACGACCGGTGGGGGCGGCGGAGGCGGAGGTGGCGGTGTGACCGGCCGGCCGGGAGCGCGGCTCCCAGCGGGCCCGGGCTTACGGAAGAACGACGGCCGCCCGGGATCTTGCCCGTCCACCATACGCCCCGACTATGGGCGGAAGCAGCGCGGCGAGTCAACTTTTGAGGGTCAGGTGAGGATCAGGCACCCCCGCGGTCGCTGGCGGCGAAGCGCTCCAGGTGGTGCTCGGCGTCGCCGAAGAGCTGGCCGATCATCGTGAGCCGCCGGAACGTGTGGCTGATCTTCAGCTCCTCGGTCATGCCCATGCCGCCGTGGAGCTGGACCGCCTCCTGGCTGACGTGCCGGCAGGCGTCCGCCACCTTGATCTTGGCCGCGGAGACCGCGTGGGTGCGCTCGGCGGGCGGCGCGCTGTCCACCTTCACGCACGCCAGACAGGCCATGGACCGCGCCTGCTCGTAGCTGATCACCATGTCCACCATGCGGTGCTGCAGGGCCTGGAAGCTGCCGATCGGCACCCCGAACTGCCGCCGCGTCTTCAGGTACTCGAGCGTGGCCTCGTTGGCGTAGCGGATGGCGCCCACCGCCTCCGCGCAGAGCAGCGCGGTGGCGTAGTCGGCCGCGTCCTCGATCAGGGGCAGCGCGCGGCCCTCCTGGCCCAGGAGGGCGTCGGCGGGCACCGCCACGTCGGCGAGCCAGACGTCGGCGGCCCGCAGCTCGTCGATCGTGCGGTACTCCTTGAGGGTCACGCCCTTGGCCCCGCGGTCTACCAGGAACAGGCCGATGCCCGCGGCGTCGGGGTCCTTGCCCGCGGTGCGGGCGGAGACGATGAGGGTGTCGGCGGAGCCGCCATGCAGCACCGCGCGCTTCTCGCCGTTCAGGGTGTAGCCGCCGCCCGCGGGCTTGGCCCGCGTGCCCACGTGGGCCAGGTCGTAGCGGGCGGAGCGCTCGGTGTGGGCGAAGGCCAGGCGGTGCTTGCCCTGGATCAGCGCGGGCAGGATGCGCTTCTGCTGGGCCTCCGACCCGGCGCGGGCGATCAGGCGGCCGCCCAGGCCCACGTTGACCCAGTAGGGCTCGACCACGAGGCCTTCGCCGAGCGCCTCCATGACCAGCATCACGTCCACCGCGGTGCCGCCGAAGCCGCCGTGCTCCTCCGCGAAGGGCACGCCCAGCAGCCCCATCTCCGCGAAGGCCGCCCACACCGTCTCGCTCCACCCGCTGGGCGAATCGACGATCTTGGCCCGCGCGTCGATCGAGTACTCGTTCGTCAAGTACCGCTTGAGACTATCGGCGAGGAGCTGCTGCTCCTCGCTCAGGTCGAAGTTCATAGCCCCAGTGTTGCCTTCGCGATGATGTTGCGCTGGATCTCGTTGGAGCCCGCGTAGATCGTGGCCTTGCGGAGATTGCAGTACCGCGGGGCCAGCCGCGCGGTGAAGTGGTCGAAGTCCATCGCGTCCACCGGCCGGAAGGCCTGGGCCAGCGGCCCCGCGGCCTGCATCATCAGCTCGGTGATGGCCTGCTGGATCTCGGTGCCCTTGATCTTGAGCATGGAGACGTCGGCGCCGGGCGGGCGGCCGCTCCGCCGCATCTGGTCGAGGAAGCGCAGGTTGGTGATCTCGAGCGCCATCAGCTCGACCTCCACGCGCGTGAGCCGGTCGCGGAAGCGCGCGTCCTCCATGAGCGGGCGTCCGTCCTTCATCTGCTCGCCCGCCAGCTCCTTCAGCTTGGCCAGCTCGCGCTTGGACGCTCCGATGCGCCCGGTGCCCATGCGCTCGTAGCCCAGCAGGTACTTGGCCACCGTCCAGCCCTTGCCCTCCTCGTGCACGAGGTTCTCGGCCGGGACCTTGACCTCGTCGAAGAAGACCTCGTTGACCTCCTTGCTGCCGTCCATCAGGACGATCGGGCGCACGCTGATGCCCGGGCTCTTCATGTCGATCAGCAGGAACGAGATGCCGTCCTGGCGCTTGCCGGTGCCGTCGGTCCGCACGAGGCAGAAGATCCAGTCCGCGTGCTGGGCCATGGTCGTCCAGATCTTCTGGCCGGTGACCACGTAGTGATCGTCCTGGCGTACCGCGCGCGTCTTGAGCGAGGCCAGGTCCGAGCCCGAGCCGGGCTCCGAGTAGCCCTGGCACCAGAAGTCCTCGCCCTGGAAGATGCGGGGCAAGTACTTCTTCTTCTGGGCGTCGGTGCCGAACTGCAGCAGGACCGGCGCGCACATCCGGAGCCCGAACGGGATGAGCGGCGGGGTGGCCGCGAATCCGCACTCCTCTTCCCAGATGTAGCGCTGCACGAGGTTCCAGTCGGTGCCCCCCCACTCCTTCGGCCAGTCGGGGGCGACCCAGCCCTTCTTCGCCAGGGTCCGGTGCCAGCGCAGGAGATCGTCCTTCGACAGCTCCTGGTAGCCCTCCATCTTGGCCCGCAGGTCGTCCGGCAGGTTGCTCTTCAACCAGCCACGCACCTCGTCGCGGAAGGTCAGCTCGTCGGGTGAGTAGTTCAGATCCATGTCAGGGCTCCTCGGGAATCGTCGTTGATCGGTCGGCTCGACCGATCGCCATGCTATCGCAGGGCGCGAACGAGGTCCAGCAACCGGCCCAGCGTGGCGAGCCGGGCCGCGAGCCCCTCGCCGCCGGGCTCGACCCGCAGCGTGGTGATGCCGGCGCGCCGGTAGGCCTCGAGGCGCGCGCGCACCATCGCGTCCGTGCCGAGCAGGTTGGTCTGGAGCACCAGCTCGTCGGGCACGCGGGCGGTCGCCTCCTCGCGCCGGCCGTCGAGCCACAGGCGCTGCACCTCGGTGGCCGCGTCCACGTAGCCCGCCCGGCGGTAGGCGTCGTTGTAGAAGTTGTGCTGGCGCGAGCCCATCGCCCCCAGGCTGAAGGCCAGGCCCGGCTTGCGGGGCGGGATCAGCCGCTCCACGTCGTCGCCGAAGGCCACGTAGCCGCCCGCCTGCAGGTCGAGCTGGGCGAGCGACCGGCCCGCGCGGGCCGCTCCCGCCGCGAGGGAGGCGGTGAAGACGTGCCCGTGCTCGGGCATGAACGAGGTGCCGAGCCAGCCGTCCGCGATCTCCCCGGTCATCTCGAGGCTCTTCGGCGAGAGCGTGGCCAGGTAGACCGGCAGGCTCGGCTGGGGCGGGGCCGCGGAGCGGAGGGCCTTGCCCTCGCCGCCGGGGAGCGGCAGCTCGTAGACCTTGCCCTTGTACTCGAGGCGCTCGCCCTTGATCGCGCGCCGGACGATCTCCACGGTCTCGCGCATGCGCTGGACCGGGCGGTCGAAGCGGATGCCGTGCCAGCCCTCGATCACCTGCGGCCCGCTGACGCCCAGGCCCAGCAGGAAGCGGCCGTTGGACATGCCCTGCATGCTCATCGCGGTCATGGCCAGCAGCGCGGGCGTGCGCGTGCCCGTTTGCAAGATCCCGGTGCCGAGGCGGATGCGCGAGGTGCGCGCGGCCATGAACGCGAGCGGGGTGACGCCGTCGTGGCCCCAGGCCTCCGCGGACCAGACGTCGTCCACGCCCAGGCGCTCGGCCTCGGTCACGTAGGCGCTCGCCTCCGCCCAGTCGGTCTGGGCGAGCCGCAGCGAGATCGAGACGCGCATCAGGCGGGGCGCGACGCCCCGAAGGCCGTCGCGATCTTCTGGAGCTGGCCGGCGTGATCGAGATCGTGGAGCCGGGTGAAGAGCAGCGTCTCTCGCCAGGTCAGCGGGCCGAACATCGGATGCTCGATGCGCGCGTCCGGGCTCGCGGTGGGATCGGCGGCGAGCACCTTCGCGAACAGAGCGCCGCGCTGCTCGGCGAGGAGACGACACCACGCCTCGGCCGAACGCGCCGGTGCGCCCTCGATCCCGCGACCCCCCGTTCGCGGGAGCGGCGGCCCGCCGTCGACCACGCTCACGATGCTGCCGGCGAAGTAGAGGTCGGCCGCCAGCACGTGGGCCATCACCTCGTTGCCGCTCCACTCCTCGGGCGCCGGGCGCTCGCCGAAGCGCGCCGCCGGCACCCCCGCGGCGGCCGCTTTCAGATCGGCCATCGCCTGCTGCACCTTCTCGACGATGGCCGCGGGGCTCAGCTTGGCCCCTTGAGCGACCAGATACCCCCGGATCCGCGCCCGCTCCTCATTCATGGCGCCTCGGACTCTATCCCGCCCCCGCGCCCCCCGCAATGGGGTCAGGTCTTGAAATACGACATTCCGCGCGAGCAGCCTTCGCCGAGTTGCGGCCAAATGTCGTATTTCAAGACCTGACCCCGATCTAGACGCCGAGGGTGAAGAGGAAGGCGGCGATCACACCTTGGACTTCGAGGCGGTGGGTGCGGTTGGGGAAGTGGGGGCCGCCCTGGACCACGTGCAGGCGGGCGCCCGGGATGGCGGCGGCCACGCGCTCGGACATGGCCACGGTCGGGAAGCTGTCCTCCGAGCCCGCGATCACCTGGACCGGGCAGCGGATGCGCGTGCAGTCCTCCAGCCAC
>WNFL01121268.1_pt1 | contig 24762 bp, 34 predicted proteins | sample 5400361 | NCBI WGS metagenome assembly WNFL01 (sample SAMN13153351, study PRJNA577476) | soil metagenome | isolation source: 40 cm soil on Douglas fir-dominated hillslope | place: USA:California | collected 2013-09-17
CTTAGATAAGGAAGCAAAAAGAGTGTTTCGTGTATCTAAAGTTGGTCTGGTTGGAGGATGAGGGGTGTCCGGAAACATGGAGGGGTGACCTACTGCGGCACTGGAATCTTCAGGGTTCGATCATCCACTTTCTGAGGGGTCATCCCGGGAAGTTCTGCATTATATATTGCCCTCTCGATATGCTTGAGATACTGATACCAAAGTCAGACGTCTCTAGAAGGGTCCAAAAGGCAACCAAGGGCCACACCTCTGATTCGTATGCTGTAATGAACAACGTGGAAAGGTCTTTCACACCAACTGTAGCAACATCGGCAAGCTTCTGTGAAGGCACATCAGGTAATTCCACCCGTACTGAGTCTAGCATGGTCGGCGTCGCTCGTCCGCTCGTTCTTGTTTCAGTCAAGGCGACTTGGGCCTTGAACCACCTGACAGAAGCAGCCATTTTCTCGTCTAAATTGCGCTTTTCTTCCTGGAATTCGTCGCCATGCGTATTTTGCGAGGTCGGAACGAGTTTTTGGTTTGACCCGCCTTTCAATTTGCGAACTAACGCATCCTCTTCGTCCTCGTCGACTTTTCCTCGTTTGGTTTTTGCATATGACCGAGTCTGTGCGCCGAGAGCATGCGGTGGCGGCCTTACATAAAGAAAGGAGACGCGAAAGAGAAAACGACGAGTCAACATTTCGAGCTTTGTGAACCACTCGGCTGAGCCAGAGCTTTTGTATCTGCTCCTCCACTCTTCTACAATGTGACAGTCTAGCTGCTAGGGAATACCATAGGCGCTTTCGTTTGATCTACTCTCTCCTCTCCGCAGAGCAACTCCACAAGTTTGAAAGCGAAAGGAAAGGCAGTGCCTAAAAGAGGTGAGACTTAAAAATAAGCATGAGTACATAAGACCTACCTGGTCCGCGACTGGACGGTGCAAGTGAAGAGATTGTTTAGTTGATAACTCTGTGTTGGTTCCTCAAAATGAAGCATACCTAGTGACGAGCTTCCCTGATATGACCACAGATTCTTCCTGGTAAGAGAAGTCTTGATAATACGTTAGTGAGAGCAAGGGGTTCGAAGGGGGAACGGGAACAAGAGTGGTACCTTTCTTGAGCTCCTCTTTTACGCTGGGGTGAGATGTGATCGACTCTCCTTGAAGTCCGGACGTCTTAGCCGCCAATGACCCTCCAAGCCGAGGATAAGAACCCGATCAAACTGACGCGAGGCATTACTTACCAGCACATATCATCCCAACAACTTTCTTGGAGTCGTAATACGACTTAACGAGCTTCTGGACAGTTGTGTTTGACGATAAAGTCTCAGCACCTTTCGCTCCTCCGGGAACGATGATCGCATCGTAGCTTGCCTGAACGGGCGCAACAGATTAAGGGATCGCATCAAATCACGAGAGCAGGCTGCGTACGGGGTCGGTAATGTCCTTGAGAAGAATGTCTGGGACAATCTTAACACCTGGGACCCCCGTGAATGATGAGATCACGTTCACTCGCTGGACAGCAGACCTCTTGAACAAGTAGCGTAATGAAACTCCTTGCCAATCTCTTCGTGGGATGGTACAAAGGCAGAGGTGCAGCTCACTCCGGCACGCACGAGAGTATCGAATGGAATCGTGAATTCCATTTCCTGTCATACGGCGGGTTTGTTTGGTCCCAAAGACGTATATCATGCCTCATGTTCACCTCAGTTCCATTTGCGATGAGAATGAGAGCGGTTGGCATATTGGTGTATGGGAATGGTGGAAGCGGAGAAATGGATCGAAATCAAAGGCTTGACTGAGACCATATTCGAATGCCCAAGGGCCCGCAACGCTGCTGGCCTTGCATTCCTATACACGCAAAATGGCTATCAAGGAGAGCCTTTTCGACCCTCCCAACCCCAGGACAATCCACGGCCACCAAGAAGCCTTACGCCTCCACTCTTCACCTTCCGAAAACGCGTTTTCCGTTGTGGAGTGAACCAGACAAGCGCGAAGTACCATTTAGAGAGCGTACCACGACCAAGTTGTACAAGTGGCAGGTCCGTGGTTTTCAAAAACCCTACGGTTCGACCTCTGGAAATCCTCTCTAGCTCGAGAACAACAAGGGTCCACTCTTCGTACTACACGACGGCCCTCCTTATGCTAATGGAAATCTACACATGGGTATTATTATTTTCCCCGACGGTGTCAATCATTATCTGAACGTACGAAGGGCATGCACTCAATAAAATTCTAAAAGATATCGTATTGAGGTTTCAAGTTCTACGAGGACGTAAAGTAAAGTATGTTTAGACAGAGGTTTTGAAGAGGATATTGACGTACCTCAGTTATATTCCAGGCTGGGATTGCCACGGACTTCCAATCGAGAATAAGACCCTCGAGCAGCTCAAGGTGCGCTCGTACAGTGTTACAAGTACCCGTCTTACACCTCCATAGGCTAAACCGCACACAATACCTGCCGTTGAGCTGCGTAGTGCGTCAAAGGCGACTGCTGAGAATGCGATTGCTTTGCAGATGGGGGAGATGCAACAATTCGGATTACTTGCAGATTGGGCGACGGAAGGCACATATCGTACAATGGGTGAGCCCTCCTATTACACCGTGCCTGAACCTTCTAAATAACCGAGCAGATCATGATTACGAGATTCGGCAACTACGGGTTTTTCAAACGATGGTTGCGAAAGGTCTTATATATCGCCAATTTCGCCCTGTGCACTGGTCGCCATCCTCCCGTTCCGCACTTGCTGAGGCGGAGCTCAAATATGAAGAGCAGCATGCCTCGAAGGCAGCGTTTGTTGCATTTCCAGCTCAGTCGTGTTCAATTCCTTCTGAAATCCTGGACATCATTGGGAACAATCCCTTAGCCTTACTGATCTGGACCACAACCCCGTGGACGTTGCCCGCCAATATGGTCTGTTTTGTAGTGACAGTCGATCCTTATACTGAATCATCTACCTTCAGGCCATTGCAGTGAACCGACTGCTAAGTTATAGCATATTAAAGCTAGAAATGTTCCCCGACAAATTGATGGTGATTGCGACGGAAAGACTTCCTCAGCTTGACTGGGCGTACAAAGAACTTGGAAGGATTCAAGGTATGCATTTCATAACTCACTGCACTGACACTAAAATATTACAGGGTCGTCCTTGGTTGGCATCCAGTATTATTCGGCAGTCGGCACTTCGACTCAACAATCTCCGGTCTTCCCTGTGGTTTCCGCTTCTCATGTTACTGCTACCTCTGGTACTGGCCTTGTTCATATAGCACCCGCACATGGTTCCGAAGATTATGGGGTATTCAAATCACTTGACATCTTCAAGGGCAAAGATATTCTAACTCTTGTCGATGATGATGGTCTGTTCACAGAGGGAATTCGTGACGTTTGGGGCCTGGAGGCTGCGGATGTTCTAGTTGGAAAGGAAGTCTTGTACGGCGGCAACAAGGTGGTTCTGAAGCTGCTCGAAGAGCATGGGAGTTTGCTGTCCGCATCAACCTTCAAGCACAAGTATCCGTACGATTGGAAGACCAGCAAGCCAGTCATAGTCCGGGCGACGGCCCAGTGGTTTGCTGACCTCGAACAAATCAAAGAGCAGGCGCTGAAAGCTCTACAAGACGTGCGATTCTACCCTCCCTCCTGTGAGCTTACCGAAATCTTCGGCCGTTGAGTTTAATGACCTTTTTACAGCCAGAAGGCGTCTCGAATCGTTCATCCGGGAACGGGCAGAGTGGTGCATCTCGCGTCAAAGGAAGTGGGGCGTGCCTATCCTCTCTCTACACAATAACGTAACTGGGGAGTCTATCCTAACCTCGGACTCACTCTCCTACATCATCGACGTCCTTGACCGCAAAGGGACGGCGCATTGGTGGGAAGGGCCTATTGAAGACTTCGTCTCTCCATCCCTTGCGGCGCAACATCCGCCTGATATGCTTATGAAAGGGACGGACACCATGGACGTCTGGTTTGACAGTGGGACCTCGTGGTCTCTTATCCCTAGCCAAGGCATTCGCTCAAAGCATGATATTCTTAGCGACGTATGTCTAGAAGGATCGGACCAGCACCGAGGTTGGTTCCAGTCCCTCCTACTGACGTATATCGGTGCATCGGATGGAGGCTCCCCCCCTCAAGCTCCCTACTCAGCCGTCATCACTCATGGTTTCACGCTTGATGAAAAGGGAAATAAGATGAGCAAAAGCCTTGGAAATGTCATCAGCCCTATTACAATTATCAACGGAGGCAAGGTGCGTAATCCCGTCATTGTCCTGGCCTCGTCCACTAACCGAAAATACCTAGAACCTGAAGGTGGATCCGGCCTATGGGGCAGATGTGCTACGGCTATGGGCTGCCAGCGTCGAGTACGGAAAAGATGTGTCGATGAGCAGGACTTCGCTCGCGCAATCTGCAGAAGCCCTTCGTAAGCTCCGTAATTCTGCAAGGTTCATCCTGGGCAATGTAGGGGACTACCAAGTACGAGAGTCTTTGGTTTCTCTTAAGGATGAGCTCTCTCTGGTGAGTCTGCTGTCAGTGAATGGAACCTCAGTTGACCCCAACTCGAGTTGGATCGCTACGTCCTTCATGAATTATCTGTGCTTGAAATGGAGGCACTGAAAGCCTATTCTGCATTCAATTTCCCTAAAGGTGCGTGAGTCTCACTGATGTTGAGGAAAACGACTGATTTTGTTTGCAGTGGTTTCATCCCTCACGCACTTTTCCAACATCACGCTCTCTTCGCTCTACTTTGATATCAACAAAGACTGTTTGTACGCAGATGCGCTGCAAAGTGACGCTCGTCGTGCTGTGATTGCCGTGTTGTGGGAGGTACACCAAGCAAACCCCTTCGAACCTATCGAAGCTGACTTTATTATCCGGCAGATACTTGATGTTATGATTAGAGTAATGGCTCCTATAGTTCCGCATCTGTCTGAGGAGGTCCACGACGTTCGAATGGATGGCAGCGGTCTCTCTGTTTTTGCTTTGCGCTGGGAAACGACAGTGAGTGGTAATTCTCTGACTAGCGCGGTGCCTAAAGGGTTATAGTGCGAAATTTGGAGAGACAACGAAGCCAAGGACGACCTTGAGCAATTGGCCTCTGTTCGCAGTGTTGTACTAGACCTATTGGAGCAAGGGCGGCGGCAAAAGTAAGGACTGAAATTTCCTGACTGACTGGTTTGCTGATGTCTCATGTAGGGATATCAAGAGCTCCTTGGAGGCCGATGTCGTGATTGTGATTCCGGACGACGCTGTTGAGGCAAAGCTACCATGCAAGTTACTACAATATCGTGAGTGGCTCCATTGTAACTGTCCTATCCTTCTCATAAGCCGCAGAGGACATTTTGGCCCAACTTTTCATCGTCTCGGACGTGTCCATTGTCAATGATCAAACCCCTATCTACGGTGACGGATGGATCTATACCTGTCTTATGCCTATCCCAGATGCACAACACTCTCAAAGTGATGCGTCAGGCGACTCGCAGAATTATCTGCGGATCTGCGTGCGCCAGCCGGCTTTGAGAAAGTGTCCAAGATGCTGGCAGTACACGAGAGTGTCATCCAAGGACCTCTGTATGCGTTGTGAGCACTCAATAGAGTAGTCTGCCTGTCAACTCGAACTGAACGTGGGAAATTGCTTGGTGGGTCTGAAGATGGTTCGTGGTCCGTAGGCGAGAAGCGAGTGCGACTTCAAAGCCCCAGTCCACGTCGGGGTTAATAGATGAATTATGGGTCATCGGCTGGTGGCTGCGGGGTTGGACAAGGCTTCAGTTGGGGCTGGTGGACTCTTCGTGGCCTGGGTTATTTTACTGCCTCGACTGTACTGTGGTGCGTTGTTGGTGCGTTGCCTGGGATGCTTATCCCGTAGGCTGCGGCGACCTCATAATACGTAAATCTCTTCTCTTTATCCAGTCTCATTTAACACACGAGCGCATTCTAAATTTCCTGTACTGTCGTAGAGACAAGGCGATAGGAGTTGGTAGTACCATTCGAGATACAAAGATGACTGGCGACTATACTCAAGAGATACAGTAAAATTGTCATAACAGATAATGAGAATGAATCATTCGATCTCGCCGTGAGCAACATTCGAGGACCTGCTAGCTCACGAGGAGCTCTCTCTAACGCCGCCCAGACTCCTAAAGAATTCTCCATATGCATGCTCTATGTCGAACATTAGCTGCCTTAGCTGTTCTTCGCTTAGTTCATCCGAGGCTTTCATTCCGTTGAGCTGTATCAACCTGAAGGCGGCTTAGTATCAGAAGGAGTGGTCGGGGGGGCACGAATCCGTGGTTATCCTAGAGACTGGACAAGGCCGGAGGGAGAGGTGGAGGGGTACCTACCAAGCGACCATCTTGCCTCTGCCTTCGAGGTCTTTACTTCCTTTAAACCTCGAGTAGCTTGTTACCAGATCCTGAAGCATCGGGTACAACTGGTCCTTTGCACGCATCCTGAGTTTGATTGCATCCATGAAATTGATGAATGACTACAGAACGCCAAGTGTGAGTATCCACGAAATGGGTGACGAGAATGAGATATGATGGTAATTGAAAGCACCTGCGTCGTCTCTGCGACCCACTTGGAGGTTTGTTGTGCGTCCCCACTTTCGCTTGCGTGTTCGACTGTGGCAGGAACCCCGACCTTCAATCTATGTAGTGCAGCAGGGTGATCCATCTAATACAGACCAGTAAGACAGAATGCGTTATCAGAATATGGGACTTGTTTTACTCGATATCGACTCATAAAGTCTTCGGCTTCACCTTCCCACATCTTGCTAGACGATACCAGACCCCACATAGTCTTGTACCTACCCCATTCAACGTGGCGTTAGGATTCTGCCGACGCACGACAGCAAGGCGCGTACCGGCCTAATAGCTGCACACATTTTGGCGCGTACTCGCTCGCAGGTACCGCATCTCGAACGTAGGCGCGCTCCAAATAATCCAGAGATACAATGATTCCATAGAGAGTTGCGAGCGATTCGTACTTCTCGCGTTCCGTATTCGTGGTGTACAGCCGGACCTCCTCATCGAGTGATAGCGTCATTGCATGGGGCAGCGGAGGTGAGTTTGGAGGTTTCGACTGAGTACGGCAATCCGGCTGGGGGGTTGAGGTGCAAGAGGGGAGAGAGAGGGATCAACGTTTCCCCAAACTTGGACTGCGCGCTGCCAGGCTCAATTCACAAATGGCGGCCATTCCTTCACAGATTCAAGAGCCTTTTGATCTCATAAGGCTGTCGCTTTCCGAGCGCGTCCATGTGAAGCTGCGGGGAGATCGACAGCTCTGGGGAATACTGCATGTGCGTTGCTCGATCTGAAATGTGAATCGTCTCACGTCAAGCTGATCTATAATTCTCTAGGCCTACGATGGACATATGAACCTCATACTCAGTGATATCGAAGAGCATACAGTCATCTTGGACCAAAGTGACGGGCCAGCTCGGGTCAGTTGACTCAAATGGTGGTCTTTCTGATACTATTGAAGATACTTACTGCAACGAATGTCACTAGATTGTGAAAAGGCGGATAGACATGCTCTATGTGCGCGGTGACGGGGTGATTTTAGTACGTTCCTGCGCGTTCTCGTCGGCAGCATGGCTAAAGATGTACCCAATGCGCCTTTGTAGGTAGCGCCTCCAAAAAGAGACTAGAAGCGCGTCCTTTTTCCTTTCCACGACACGTCAGGCCTGAGTACCGAGTGGCGAATTTAACTGCCAATCCAGATTCTAAGAAAGGATCAAGATAGAGTCCAAACACGACGAGGAACACCATTATACAACTACTATAGCTCCATTCGATCTTCCCTCTCGTATCCAGGGTTCTTCTGCAAGATCACGAGCCCTTCTAATACGTGCGCAAAGGGGAGATACTCCTCTGTCCCTAGCTCTGCCCTGTCTGTCTGCCCCAACCGTACTGGAGATAGATGGGTCTGGAAGCCTGAAATTGTTCGCGGCTTGCCTGCTTGTAGCACGACATCGACTGCTTGACCCACCCGGACGGTAACGGGCGACATCTCTAGCTTCTCGTCGAGAGTGATCAAAAAACGTGGATACATGGCTGTTGCTAGCCAGAACAACATCCAGTGAGACTCTGCTAGGATGACTATGATGGGTGATCAGTATATATATAAGGGGATCCGAATGAGCCCACTCACATGCTTTGGCATCTGAGAAAGCTAATAAAGTCGCTAACAGCCCGCAAACCGCGTTCTTGGACATAATCTGTCGGTCTAGGTAGAACGGGTTGATCCCGATCGTTCCCTTCCCCATATGCAGCAAACCCTGAGAAACCCTCACGATAAATAACGCGTCGGGTTCTCGCTGGTAATACACCGCCAGCTGTCGGAGCATTTGTGCGAGGCGGGCGTTGTTCGTTCCAGCACCGACGAAGCCCATCGCGAGGATCGCATTGAGTGCCACACCAATATCGCTGTCGTGGGAGTATTTCGAGAGCGTATCGATCATGCCTACTTGGGGGTTCGAGGCGCTCAATAGCGCTAAGGCGAGTGGTACTGAACGCTTGATTGTGGCTTCGCCATAGTGCATCTAAACCAGAATTGTGAGTACCCATGGTGCTTCAGGAACGGGCATGGTTGCCTACTAGATTGCTGAACGTTCTTAGCGCCATCTCGGATCCAACATCCTCTCCCATTGCCACCAAAGCAATCCCCATGACTGCAAACGCTTGATAAAGATCATCGTCGCCCTTCTCCTTGTCTACCGGATCGTTGCAGTAATGCAACATGCTTTGCACATTGAGTACGTTGCTTGTGCCCGCAAATGAGCACATCTCGACAATGACCTGCGCTTGTTTGGCGCATGCATGGTCAATTGTCTTCAACGTTTCGATGATTACGTCCGATTTATCCTGTCCGCCTGACCCCGCCGGTCTGATTAGCGAAACTCACGGCGATCAGAGAGGTATCAGGGACTCACCAACGAAGAGGAGGCCCAAGCCCAGGAGCATGAACCGCGTAAACTTGTCGTCGAGCTGGTTCGCGTCCTTCTCTGCTCGCTCCATCAGTGTTTGGACTATGGTATCTGCAATGTCGCCATTGCAGCTGCCAACGAAGATGAAGCCGATAGAAAGGGCCGCCAACGAGGGAACTTCCATTGTCATGGTGTCGTCCGTGACCACAGGCAAGAGCAGTTCTAATAGGTCCTCCTTATGTGTCCCGACATAGGCCATTCCCAGTCTTCAAACAACTCATTTCAGAAAGTACGCAAAGAAGGTAATTTTATTGCTCACCCAACAATAGCACTCCTCTTCAAAGGCACGCTCTTCTCCGTCACATAATCGCTCAGTAAGGCGATAATCGGCTCCTGATCGTTCCGGATGTTTGTATGCAACAAACCTGTCGCCAACAGTGCACCAGCCTTGATCTTTTCATCGCTCAAGTAAGTGTATTTGTCCACGTCCGTAAGACCAACTTCGGGATCCCAGAGCAAGCTCATGCCGAGGCTCGCAGCCGCACTAGTCATGCCGTGATCCTTGTTCTTATACACCCAGCTGTCACCCTCTTGCGCCATGGCCATGAGCTTGTCGTTCCCAAATCCAGCATTGACGAAAGCGTTGACGAAGGTCGCCGCCAAGTTGGCGCGTGCCGAGTCGCCCTGGACGCTGACCCGTGTGTTCTCCAAATGGGATTTGTAAATATCCTCAAGAGATTTCGGGTCATAAGCCCCAACGTCTTTGCCAAACGCGCGGAAATGATCGGTGAGCTTGGTATTGCTATAGCACTCGATCAGGTCTTCGTCCTCTGTCTGTTCGGGGTCGAGTACCCAGTCGAGAGGTATACCCGAGCGACCAATGATGAAGGCAAGTTGGCGTCGCATAAGGGGGTTGGCAGGAGCTTGGAAGTCGGATCGGATGAGGTCGCGGTTATAGAGTCGGATCGCCAGCGCCAGCGCTTCAGGGAATCGGTCATATTTGATGTACAGCGTGTGCGCAGTTTCGAGGAATTGGACGTCGTCCGGAGGTGTGAGGAAGTTGACGCAGCTGACCATGTACATGCATACACGTTGATAATTGTTGTGGTCCACGAGCTCAACAATCTCGTGGATTGATTCTAGCTCTTCAAGGAGATCTACTGCATCTGCTTCTGCATTGTGCCGTAGCAAAAAGCGAGAACAGGAGGTGGCGAGTTTGAGAAGATCTGCAACGTCCTTGCCGGATTCCTCCCGCGCTTGGTACTCGCTGCCGAGTTCTGCGGCTATATGCCGGACGTATTCGTGACCCCAGGAACCCGGGTCGCTCTCTTTTGATGAGATAGAGTCGGAAAGCAGTCTGTACTTGAGTGTGCCGCGCGGTTGGGTATCGGAGTATGTCATAGCGAGCACACTCAGAATTTCTGCGAAGAGAGCTTTGTCTTCCGAGTCTGACCAGGTTTCATAAAGCTCTTGCAAGGCGGGGTAGGTGGGCCGTAAGAATTTGAGGGGCTTCGGGACAGAGGTCATGGACGAAGTGGATGTTCTAATTAGCGTCCTTAAAGTCTCTAATGCAGGTCGATAGAGAGTCGTGTCCGATTCCTAATATGATCCGGTGGTAAGCACGAGTACTTTAGTGGACGCCTGGATGACGAACCTGGAGACGTTCTACGAGCATTTCGAGCTCGCCCTTGAGCTGCTGGTCCTCCTCAGACTGTACAGGAAGTGTTAGAGATGTGAACCAGCGTTGGTCGACGCGACTTACGAGTTCCTCATCGAGCTTTGACTTGTCCTCACCAGCCTTTGGGGGATCGCTATCTGGCTTCTTCTTTTTCTGCTCTGGATCCTCTGCTGGAATTGGTGCGACCGGGAGCTCGACGAGACGCGTAAGAGTGAGTTTGGGGTGCCAAACAACATTTCAGCCTCTTCGACCACTCGGCGTCGATGGCGAGCACAACCCAGGACAAGACCGCTCAGCTACTATACCCTCCCCATGTCGCCCAGAACGTATCAACCCTTTTCAACGTCAAATACCTCTCCAGCTGCTTCGCAGGCGCCGTCGCCGGTGTCCTCGGTCTCGAAAACTGGGCTGGATTCGCTCTCTTCGCGTTGACTACTCTCATTACGTCCGCCCTCTTATACATCGTCAAGTGCCGTGCCGCGCCTCAAAAATACGTTTACGGTGGATTGTTCCCTCTCATCAACCCAGGGACAGACAACATCTTCTCCTTTATCCTCGTGTGGACTTTATTTTATGGTATGCATCATACCGTGCTGTGTATACCTATCTCCGTTTCGCTAATTCTCTTTTGCAGGAATCGTCCATGGTTTGCAGCCTGAGTTCCTCAGCCGTTCGTCTTGCTAATGATTCGTATATGATTAAACCCAATCCTATCATAAGAGGCTTCGACCCCTAGGCTTTTGGGGGATCAATGGGACAAACCACCTGCCACTTCAATTCTGCGTTGAACTTCAAAACTAGTAGTATAAATTATTTACATTCAGAAACGGGCGTGCAGGCGGTCCTTCGCAGAACGGCGTTTGGGGCTGATCCAGCCGGCATCTGCACGATGCATAGGCGGCACTGAGTTGTAGTGGGTGACGGCGGTGGCAACTGGGCTGCGGGAGGGGGGTACGTAGTAATAAGGTGGCGGGGTGCAAGGTACGAGAGTTGTGCGTCCAGAAGCGAAGTCGGAGGTCTCCACGGCGTGGATGGGTTAAGCTCCAGTATTGAGCACAGTGACGACGCGCAATTCGCTTTGTGGACACTGTATGTGGTGTCCACGATGGGTAGGTCGTCGGAGCAGCAGGTCGTCGTGTCTCGAGCTGGGAGGGTATGTGCGAGGCAGTAAATAGAGCCACTGTCGACTGGCGCGCCTGTTGTCGCCTTCATTACCACGATACTGTGTGCACAGTGAGTCCCTCGAGCGGTACAGGTATGGTACTGGTCGTAGCTTGGCACGGCAGTTGCAAGTCTGTTCAACATTTATTTTGGACCACACAGCACTTTAGCGTGCACGTGAGCTGTATAGAGAGATTGGCCATAATGTCGTGCAAAATCAGTGCAATATTGGAATGTATCGCACTATCCATCGTCTCGATCATCATGTCATCCATCCACACCGACTGAGCCAGACGTCCCACCTAACTTGTACCCCAACATTTACAGCCCTGTGAGTCCTTGTCTTCCTTTCAGATTTCAGTCTCGTTTCTTCTCCATAGCAATGTCCGTCATTCACCTGTCTCCCAGCGTAGTGTAGTACAGGCTTAGTGGGCACCTGGAGAGCGCAGATGTGTCTGGCGTTCTTATGTCCAAGCGTCTGAGCCGCATCTGTAGACGATGGTGTGACGTCGCCATGTCTTGTGGGGTCCTTTGGACCATAATCAAGCCCTACGCCATCGGTAACCCACTTAGGAGGCTGGAGCGCACTAGATATCAATATTCCGGTGGAAAACAAGTGATGTCCTCCAACTATTTTGAGAGACAAGTGGTGCGGCGATTGACTTCGATAACAGTTTCTAGCTGTTTCGACTCGCCCAATCCTCTCCTAGATCTCCTTTCCGACTCCCCCAGCTTCAGGCGGCAAATTTCAGATGTCGGCAAGATATAGAATACGACACTCCCAATCTCCTGCCTTCGACACCAAAGCTCGTTTGTATGAAGATTGGCGACCCCAACCCTCCGGCACCGGGGTGTGCATTTGTTCGGCCCCCTCACATTTCAAAGACCGTTACCCGCCTGTAAATATCTGCCTGAGAGCACTCCTCTGCGTGGAAAATGCTCAGTCTGTTCATCTCTGTCGTATCCTTTCATCTTGATTTTCGGCAGGGCTACCTAGCAGAACTCCAGCAGGAGACCCTAGCCTTGGTCACATTTCCTTGTCTTAAAGATCTCCACATGAACATTGTTTGCAGCGCCCAAGACGCCTTCAAGTGCATCTTCACACCACCACTCACGCATTTACGTTTGGAATTAGAAGTACAGCAAGGGATCGAACGGAGCACATTCTCATGTCTTTTGAATCAAATATGATCACACAGATCAGGATTAGGCACCTTGAAGTGAGGGCATTGCAGTGCTCATCTTTCGATGATTTCGATCGCTTCGTGCGGAAGTTCGAAAATGTCAAGTACGTCCCTGGTTATGCAGAATCAGGGCATGTCTGACTTGTATCATAGATCATTTCGCAGTTAGGACCTCGACCCCGAGCGGTTGTCGAAATCACCACAGCTTCGACGAGAAACATTGAAACGACGACTACGTTGTCTTCTCTGATGTAGGTTACCGTTTGCGGCGCCTATTCATCCTCGGCCATCGGTCCCGCTGACTCGATTGGTTGGTGACTTGGACATGCCCAAGAGCCTTAAGTGAGCCACATTCTTCCCTCTTCTGAGATTTCGATGCTCTTTCCAGCAATGCCTTCCAAGCAAGCCTCAGACCCAGCATGCGAACCCCCAATATACCAACTACCCGCAGAAATCCTAGCGACAATATTCAAGCTCGCTGTAGACAACGTCGAATCGTGGGAGAAATTCACGCCAGAACACCTTAGCTTCGTCTGCAGGCGGTGGTACGACGCTGCTCTAGCTCATGTCATTCTCTGGAGCAGAATTCACCTGTCGCATAATACCCAACGCGTCTACGAGTGCACATCACTCGTTCCTTACACACTCCGTCGACTGCAACGCAGTCGTAAAGCACTCCTTGACGTTAAAGTCATATATCAAAACGAGGAATGGCACACCAAGTATCTCCCAGCGTTTCTTGAATGCATTGGAAAGCACGGAGAAGTGATGAGGAGATGGGGGTCTCTTTATATCTCCGGATACCACGTACCCATCCCTGTTATGGACCTCCTCTGCTATCCGACACCGAATCTCCGCGAACTAGGGTTCGACTGCCACCAAGATTCGAAATTCGACACCTCACACATTCTACCTCTGACCCCCAAACTACGCACCGTCACGTTAAGCAATGGAAAACACTCCTCATCGTCATTCCGCTACCCGCGGCACACCCCTCGAACCGTCACCCACCTGCAAATAACATCATACGACATCGAATTCGCATGCCACGCCATACAGCCGTTTACATCCCTCAGGGTCTTGCGCCTTCACATTTTTCACTCCAGGACTGCTGGATGGCCCCTCACGTTCCCGGCGATGACTACGTTTCCTCACCTCAGAGACCTCTGGACTAACTCGGTTCGGAGGTCTCAGGCCCTTTTCATGAATATCTCCACCCCAGCGCTCACGCACCTACGCCTGTGTCTGAACCAAGATTCTGAAGAAGATACCTCGTCCATCCTTGTTGCATTCGAGCCTCTCCTCTCGCAGATAACGCACCTCGAGGTTCAAGCGCTTCACTGTCAATCCCCTCTCGACTTTGGGGAGTTTTTGCGTAGGTTTGGAAACTTGAAGGAGCTACACATCAGTGGGGTCGGGAGGTATATGGAGTATCGTGAGAGGTGGTGGCCTGTCGCCAGCGAAGACTATTCCGGCGTACTCGAGGACCCATCACTGTGCCTTTGGCTTGAAAGATGCGTGGTGGGAGGAGTAGTGAGAGAGGATTTGGTCAACATTCGAAGAACGGATTCAGAAAATTTATGGGTATGTTCACTTTGGGCTTCGGAGAAAGGTAGTAACTCACGGCCTGAGTATAGGCGATGCTTTGACTTCACACCGGATATTATTAAACAAAATCTCGGACTCTAGACCTGAGAGTGCTTATTCAACCAGAACGGATTGGCAATTCCGCCGCGGATTGCCTCGAGATCGAGCGATGCTACCCGAAGTCGAAATCTATGATTCTGCGAAATGGGCGAAGGCGTACATTCAGTATAATGCTGTTTCTTGTCGCACATCGGACGCTGGTTCGTCCTATGTGGGCAGGAATGGGCAGGAAGTCGTCAATTTCATTGATCTTTCGAACCTGACTACGTAAGGGATGGGAGATGGTAGGAATAGTAATGATCCACCATTAAATAATTATTATGCCTGAAAGGGACCAGCCTGTATCATCCTTCTGCCTGCGGTAGAGTAGCTACTACGAGAGATTTCACTGGTACTTAATCGGCTTACATCTATGCTCTGTAAATACTTCGCGCTATGCTTTCTAACGGTGTTTCTTTGTTTATTTGTTCGACCATCAAAAATGTTTCCTTTCCACCTCACCCAACCCATATTTCGTTCGCTGGCACTTTTTTCGTCAATACCTCGGTCACTCTCAGCGGCATCAGTTCCATCGATATTTACACGAGGGAGGGCGATCCTTGCACCACGGCGCGTCAAATGGTCTCGCCGACATAAGGGACGCGTCTCGATTCCGACTGGCGGCTCGCTCAAAGGAACGGTCCTCGCATTTGGGGATTATGGCCTAAGGACTAAAGGAGCCGGCGTGCGTATCACCGCAAAGCAACTTCAGACGGCAGAAATAGCGGTTCGACAGAAGCTCAAGGTAATCAAAGGTGCAAAATTACATCTGAGAGTGTTCCCTGATATTCCTGTTGGCGTAAAAGTAAGCGGGTTATCCTCTGGATGTGCTTTCCGTAGAGCTACATCTCCCAACAGGGCAATGAAACCCGTATGGGTAAAGGCAAGGGAGGGTTTGAGTATTGGGCTTGCCGGTAAAGCAACTTTCTTTCCAATTCCATTCATTTTTAATTGCTGATCCCCATGCAGAGTCCCCGTGGGCCGTGTGGTGATGGAGCTCGAGAGTCCGAGTGGTGCTCCAATACGAGAGGAGATAGCAAAGCAAAGTATGCATAGTTTAGACACCGCGTTACCATTTTCCCTGACGAATCTGCCTCAGTCCTTCGCCTCGCTCAGTTTAAATTACCTGTTCGGACCGATTTCATCACACGGGCGACTGGGCCCAAACTGGGCAATCTTGACCTACCAATGAGTGCACTGAAGGACCCAAAGCTACAACGAGCTCCAGAACTTCGGGATACCCGAAATACGACTTTTGGTCTTATTTCTCAGCCTCGTGTCTAGCAAGTTGTCCAGTATGTCTCATTATAATTCGGTTATTTGAAACTACACCCTACGCTACCGTAAGTATCCTTGGACGCACAATTGTGTACAAGGGCTGCGTGACTCCCATCGCAGCCCTTGAAGGAATAAAAGTGCAAGAGCAATGTGCTCCGAAGTGCTTGAGGCACTGAATCCTCTGTCTCATTTCCTTTCACTTGAGGCAGCTATTCGCGGACAACTATTATTCTAGTAGTGATTTACGACGTTTCTCAAGGTTGTGCCGTGTAACGTTCTCTAGTAAGTGCATTTAACTGGCCAATCGCCGGTGAGTACGAGTGTGACTGATATGTATACAGGTTCGATTTCTAATAGAGCCAGTGCCATTAGCGTACTCCCTCACGTCCCTTCATAAAACCTGCTTGCACAAGTCCCTGGAATGATGACATCCTTTCACCCAAGCCGAAGATTCGTGTGGGTCCCGGCTTGCTGCATTCTTCGGGTACACTCCTCGCGAGGAACCGTTGAATAGTGCATTGCCAAAGAACGGAAAGCTGACCAGTGGTAGCTCGGCAGGAAGAAGGCACATATGTAAATCGTATAATCCGCTGAAATCACAACGCAAAAGTTTTTCCACAGAGTTATAATGCGAGATTTCTTATGTGGCATCAAAACTATAATCGTTCTAAACGAGCGTCCGATCCTTGCGGGTAGAGACGGGTATTGTGGGGAACAGGAAAATACGACGGCACATAAAACAGATAGAACCAGTCGTCGAATCAGGATTGTTGTTCGCTAATTCCACCCCCTTCCTCTCTGTTATAGAATTTCGCCACCAGCTTCCTGAATCCATCCACGGCGTTCAAGGTTGAGAGGTCGACATTGGCGCCTTCGTCCCAGAAATGCAGGGCCCACTGACGAATTGCCACAGATACTTTGAGATATTTCTTTGACGCATATTTGTCATGTAGGTGAGCGTATTTTATAGGCTTCAGAAGGAAGTTGACCATCTCGTTGGCAATCGGGATCAAGTCACGTTCTTTATACCCAGAATAATGGGCGAGACTTGCGGTCTACATGAATATGTGAGAATGTGCGGATACCACCTTACGAAACGACTTGGCTCGAACTTACCCATTCACCTTTATTTAGATATAGCCGTGCAAGGTAAATAGCTGCTGCCGCCACAAGGGATGACCTGACTTCGCAGAGTAATGGGTGTACCACAGCTATCTCCATCAGGTACTTTGCTACGGTTCTTGAAGTCGCGTCGTATCCTTCCGCCTTGCTCGCTCGACGAAGCCAACTCATCGGACCGGGGGATGAAAGGTTCCAATCCAGTGTCCCTAGTATGTACCTCTCGGCGTTATTTACTTGCTTTGCCGTACAGGCACCTTCTGTCAGTGCAACGAACTGATCAATGGTGAGACACCAGGTTTCCTCGTACTTTGCGGCGACCCGGAGGCAGGTAATCCCCAAAAGTTGGAGCTTGGACAATGAGCACTGCTTCTCGGAAAGCATGCGGTCGAGCAGGTTTATCGCCAGGTACAAGGTTTCCGGAAGCATCCTCATCCCTCGATGAGCGGCGATGATCCAGTCGACTAAAGTTCCGCGAGTAGTTTCATCAACTTCCTTTTGCCATTTCGTATGCTGATCTTTAATGTCCAAGGCGTTCTATAAGGTATACACTAAAATGGGATAAATTTTAAGAAGTAATGACCACTTACCTCCAGCTCACGCATGTATTGGTAACACTCAACCTGATATTCTGGCTCCATACATGGATCCGCGGCGTCTTCTTTGTCGAGATCGTCGGGTTCGCCGTCCTCAGCTCGAATCAGTTCTTCTGAACATGGTCTCAAATCTGATCCATCTCCCTTGGGTTTGCCTTCAATTGGTGCCTCGGAAAGCTTCCTGCGCTTGGGTTTGGTTCTTTGCAATCCTTCCTCCTGCACAATCTCCCATCCCTGTGAAGGCTGGTCCGGATCGGTAGGATCGTTTCCGCCTGTTGCTGAACATAGAGTGGGGACATTAGGATTCCTTGCAGGCCTTGAAGGTGCAACTGTAATGGTATCTTTGACTAAAAATTGCTCCCGACTCGTGATTTGCCGAGAGGCGGTCTTCTTCAGCCTAGAACGCGTTACATTCATGACCTTCGTGGGCCTTTGGGACCCCGCCCTGACTGATTTGGGTTGTATCCGGTTCTTATTCACCAGTGCCGATTGCCGTTGTCGGGCGAGACGTTTTGAATGCTTGGGGTTGGAATCTGTACTGAGTTTTGTAGCTTTCTTCGTTTGGTTTGGTACTGTTATGTCGGCCAAAGCGCCGCGTTTGCGTTTGGAAGGACCGATCGCCGTCTCGGGCTTGAGTTCCACTTTATCCACGCGTTCGGGGGGCCGTTTTTGCTTTGGGTGTCCCTCCTCTACTAGATTTGATCTTTCTGGCTTGCATCGTGCCCCAGGCGCGACAGGATCGACCGCATTTTCGTTGGCGGAGCAAGTGGATCGCGTCGATGGGCATGTCTGGGGAAATGGTGTACAACGTTAGCATATATATGGAAGATCAGGAGGGATACCTCTGACTGATGGGGATGCCACAGACAGAGGGTGGCGCAGAAATAAGGGTAGAGCCTTACCGAAGCCATGTCTGCCGATTCGACTGTGAGCAGGGACCGCGTAAATGGGTCGTTTTGAGATAGTCGTGCCGCCATTCTCGTCTGGGTCAACCTGCCTGCGAGGTTGGCTGGGTCCAGTTGACGCCTTCCAAAAGGAGAAATAACCCCTGAACGACAAGTTGCAGATGAATTTCGGTGATGCTACAAATAAGAGGGGAACGAGTACGACTGTGATATGTTCAGTGTGCAAGTTTGAAGGTGCACAAGCAAGGATAGCACCCTACCATCCGATCCTATGGTGGCTGGTGTCACCTTATCGAACTACTCTATCTGACTAGAATTACTCTTAGTAACTGGCGCCCCCAGCTAGCGCCGCATTCGCATTCGCATCGGTCGTGCCATTCGAGTCATTTTCTAGTCGATGACTGGTCTGCCTGCCCGACTGCCCGTCCTGTTTTTAAAGCAGCGCCCATCCTGTTTTCTCCACCTAGTCTTCGCTCGCTTGCCCGCCAAGCAACAGCAATGTCAAAGAGCGGTTTCAAGCACGTAACGGGTTCTACAAACAGCATCTCTCCTTGGAGTGCGAATGTTCTTGCATCAGCAACCTCCGACACAGACCCAACTCTTCTCATAAATTTTGACAATGCCAAATACGTATTCAATGTCACGGAGGGCTTCTCACGGACATGTATACAGCGCAAGGTTACCACCAATAAATTACGCTCCGTCTTTCTGAGCCGTTACAGCGCTGAAACCTGTAATGGCATGCCTGGTAGGTCTATTGAGGTAACGATCCAGGTTTATTTACATACATTGAGCTATCTTTCAGGTCTTCTTCTTACTCTAAACGGAACTGGCCTTAAAGCAGGCACTGGCACTCTAAAACTCGCGGTCAATGGACCTCCGGGTTTACTTCATTACCTCGCATCGATGCGACTCTATGTTCAAGCGTGAGTGTTTGTCGACCCAGGTATCCCTAATGGCTTATCTTCTCCCCAGAGAGACGTATCAGGTGGACGCTCGAGAGTGCACCGTGGACACGAGCGAGCTTTGCTACGAGGACGAGAACCTAAAGGTTTACTCTGTTCCTATCGAGCCTCAAGGTGATTTAATTCGTCGCTGGAATATTCCCGTCGCCCTCAAACGCAAAGGATCCACAGACTTGTCACCCGAACGGCCCCTTAAGCGCCCCAATTCCTTAGGCTCGACAGAACCCACACCTACTGGTCTGCTTTCAGCCTCCAATATTGTGATCTCGGGCCTCGCGATAAATTCGGAACCACGGCGTCCTCAAGCAATTGCTTCACTTCAAAATCTCTCCGCTCTTTTAGGCGGCGAAGGCGTGGCTGTCACGTCTACCCAGGAGCCACAAGATGTCCCGGACCCGTCTCGTCCCTTGCGAGAGGACGAAGAACTACAACTCAAAGGTTTATTGGTACGACGGTTGTTCGGTACTCCCTGGTCTGAGCTGAAGACGGACCCCGACCTTCTTGCACTTCAAGCGGCTCTTAATCTACCCGATAACTGGGATCCAAATCGACACTACAAGAGGATCTCCCGTCATCGGGCTCTCCCGCAGGTCATGTGCTACGTCGGGATCGGCCCTATGTACCGAGGCAAGTTCGACGCTAAGAAAGCTACCGAATTGGGAGTGCCAAAGGGCAGAGAACGGGGACAACTAACCAAGGGAGAGAACCTCACCCTGAAGGATGGGCGCGTCATAACACCAGATATGTGTCTTGGCCCATCCACACCACCAACTGTACGTCGCCTCAGAGCTTTCATGGATAATTCGGACTGACGGCCACGCAGGCATTTGTTGTGGTCGATTGTCCCGAAACAGCATTTATCCCTCAGCTCACAACAACTGGAGCTTTCCGTAGAATCCTAGACGAGCATAATGCGACCCCCCACTTCCTTTTCCACCGCATCGGAGATGGTGTACTCGATGACGCGCGCTACTTGGCTTGGATGCGATCATTCGGCGATGAAGTCCACGTGAGTGTCACTCTGGCCCCCATTTAGCTCCATACTCAGCCTCACTCTACCAGCATATTGTTGGGAATCGCCGGTTCAACTTGGATTGCCTGACCTTGACAGCGAGTGCAGTTCATGTCCGATATCTGGCTGCACTCGATACGGCCTTGTTCAAGGTTCCAAAGTTTTCTACTGAACCCACACAAAAGCTTAATACTGGTGAATCGAGACATTTTAGGGGTTTCGCCCACTGACAACGATTTAGTTTCCGGTTTGCCTCTGAATAACCACCCAGCGAGTCGCCAGTTCATCTCTCTTCGCCCATTGGGAAAGCCGGAAGAGCAACCTCTAGAGATATTTGCTCCAAATTTAGATCCGTTCGACTCAATCACCGACGCGACAAAACGAGAGGAAGCACGCGATGCCTTTGAAACCGCAAAGGAGGCTGTTTCTGCTGAGGAGGGTAGTTACCCTGCACAGCCGGGTGATGATGTGGTCATAACTTCTCTGGGAACTGGGAGTGCAGCACCTGGAAAGTATCGAAATTGTCCGTGGCCGTTTTTGGTAATATTCTTCTGAGGTTTCACTGACCAAGGGATTTCAGTGAGTGGTTCTATCCTCCAAATACCTAAATGGGGGAACATTATCTTGGATTGCGGTGAAGGGACATGGGGTCAAATGCGCCGTCACTTTGGAGCTAGCTCGACCGAAGAAGGCTCAGCGTATGACATCCTCCGACGGACTCGACTTATATTTGTCTCTCATCTTCATGCTGATCACCATGTTGGACTTGTCATGCTCCTATCGCAACGACGCAAGGTTGGTAGTAGTGTAAACAAACGGCTATACCAGTGAAGCTAACCAACGGTTGATGAAGCTGCAACCACCTGCGGAGCCGCTATATATAATTGGTAATCACGGCGTAGGACTGTACCTTCAGGAGTACAACGATTTGGAAGACATCGGCATCGGCGATTTGTCAGCGGTCAGATTGATCCAAGCGGAGAATGTGCACTTTGACCGGGTGAAGTATGCGGGAGCCGCCATGGCCCTTTTCAAGGATAGGGCGTCCGCGACCATCTCGTCAACGGCAAAAGGGGAAGGAAGAAGACAACAGTAAGTTACAATGCCACTCGATACTGAGAATAGTAACGCTGATATTTCATATTCCAGTGATTTGGCCCTGCTGTTAGAAGTAATGGGGGTTCTTAACTTGACCAAGCTGGAGACAGCCCGCGTCGATCATAGAGGCGTCAGATGTTACGGTATTGTGATTGGCCACCAGGAAGGTTGGAGCGTTGTGTGAGTTTTCTAGTCCCCTATCGGCCTCCTCTCTGATCTATGGGCAGTTATTCTGGCGACACCAAGCCCTGCGAAAACTTGGTTGAGGCCGGTCGAGGTGCCACACTTCTCATCCATGAGGCGACTATGGGTGATGACGAAGAGGAGATGGCAAAAGCAAAGACACATAGTACAGTCGGCCAGGCAATTGACATCGCAAAAAGGTGCACATACCCTCATTTCATTATCACATTTATAGACTAATGACTATTTGATCCAGAATGGGTGCGAGAAAAGTCCTCTTGACCCACTTTTCCGCTCGATATCCAAAGATCCCTCTTGGGGTTTCGGAGTATGCCGACAAGGAGCTCGTAAATGGGCTCGAGGTCGGCGTCGCCTTTGATCACTTACATATGCCACTGGGACAGTTCTGGAAGATGCGCCATTTCCTCCCTGCCCTGGAAACCCTATTCAAAGACGACGATTTGGGTGCATCTGTTATGGGAGACGACGTGGAAGTATCTGCCCTTCGATCAGATGGACGTGCATCCCCAGAGAAGATGGCTAAGAGGGCATCTGGGTAGCAACACACTCAAAAAAGTCAGAGCTTTCAATGTGCTGGCTTGGTCGCCGCTGTGATTATCGCAACCTCCTTTGTCTCTCTCACAACCCCCCACAAGGGATCTCGGGTCCTTTTTGGCGGGACAGTACTGTCTCCCAGTCAGATAGATAGGCCGCGGTCTCGAGTAACAAGTAACTTACGAATTTTCTGAGTCCCCGGGTTCTTACGCTGCCCCTTCAAAATAAAATAGCCTTGGTCAATCAATATATAGTTATTACAATGCTATCCCCATGTAAAAGATACTGCACTAGCTGTGGCGCTACCGGGCGCAGGAGGGAGCGAGATTGAACATACTTTAACCCTTCCCTCTCTCGTGCGTCTATACTAAGCTTCTTTTTCAGCTCCAAATGGGAGCAGAGCAAAGTCCGACTTAGGAGCGGCCATTCTTTGAGGGTTCCAGTTCAGAAGTTTGTTTCCACAAAGGTTTGAATGTGTGAACGCTATCCGCTCCACAGCCCAAGGATGTACTGAATCGAGGTCGCCTTCGAGTTTGGGGTCCCACCCTTCTGTTCATCCACGTTTTTCGATCCCCGATTCCTGCCAGCAACCTGAAGGGGTACATTGACGTCGACCACGAGAAGTCGCTACGGGCGTGTGGTCTCCGTAAGGAGAATGAATGAGACACATTTTTCTGGTGCATGACGTGAACACCTTACATCTCCTTTTATTCCTGGACTCCCATTTACTGCCTCGATTCCGGGCGATGCCCGGACTAGTTCGATGATCGTCACTCTCACTGGGATCATGTGTGTGTGCCCACTCCTCCCCAGTATTATGACTGTCCTTTTGGGAGATCCCTCTCTGCTACTTGGCGCTTCGGGCTGAACAAACTCAAAGTCCGACTAGATATATTGTCCAATGTGCCTACGAAGGAAGACATCAAGCATGAGCATAATAATAGATGAGAAAGTCCAGTTGGGAAGTCCTAAATCCGTCGCAGAGATGCGTAGCAATCCAAAACAGTCCGCGTATTCGAAGCTCCTAATCTATGTGCAGGTCTCGTCGAGGTGGCGTTGTACGTTCTTATTACTAGAAAAGAATGATCCACTGTGATCCACTTTGAGTGCCATCGGATCATAGGAGTGAGGATTGTTAGGCTCACCAGCCATTCGGACAGGGAATATGGCCAGGAGGCAGGTGAGTGTTGGAATGATTGTTAAGCTCATTATTACGCAAGAATGTCCTCCCGCTGCGGGGAATTTCAGCAATCGATCAACTTACCTCATGAGCAGAACCTACCAGCCTGGTGCTGTACATTGGAACGGACGCAATCCAAAGTGCTGTTGAATATGCTCGAGTGCACGACCAGGTTGGGTAAACGTCGCACCAGGGCAGAAGGCACAAACAAATTGGTCTATGACGTGACCTCCGGGGCAGAGAGACACGAGCATTTGTCGTGGAACCGGGCGATCCTGGTATATCCACTCCTGACTCTCGAATATTGCTTTAAGGCTATCGAAGAACCGCATGTCGACTGCTTCATAGAGTCCCCTTTGTACCGCGAGTTGGTCCTTGGTGTACAACGAGGTGAAGGACATTGTAAGCTGTAGAATTTGCTATTGTTGACCGAAGTGCTGGACTCCCAATTCTCGATCTGCGGAGGATTGCCCAATGTGTGATCAAAGGAAGTGATGTGTGGTGCGATGGACGTACATATTGCAACAAGGTGGGTTTATATAATGATACCCATGAAGGCAGACGCCATGCAGGATTCGGACTCATACCGAACGCGGCCTGAGCTGATGAGGGACTTGGGAGCCGGACTTGGGAGCCGGTTTTGGAAGCCAAACGTTGGAAGCAAACTTGATTTCCTATTTCATATATTTCCCGAGTGAATCAAGTGAAAGAAAGCGAGTCGTCTTCGATTACCACCCGTGCCGAACATAGATGATCCCGTTCAGCATCTCAAAACAAGCACACTTTTGAGCAGTGTTGGAGGGGCAAATGGTTAAGTGAAACTAGGTTGTAAAGTATTTCCGGCCGAACTTGGGTGCCATTTGCAAGCGTATGGCAGCAGATGGGGAACCATGACCATATTCGTAATAATTCAAATGCGCGTGCTAGTTTCAATCCATTTCAGTATCAACCGCAACGATTTCCGGCCGAGCTGTTGTGTTCGTCGAGTTCGAGTCGCGGTTGCACGCCAGAGCTCCAAGATGGTAGTGAAAAGACTAGTTATGCGACCTGAGGAAGCTAATTTGAGCTACTAGAAGACTTCAAACGTGCTGCAGGTTGTTTTCATGGTTGCACATCCCTCGAGCTGGATACGCTCCGCTCCCGAGCTGAAGTGGGCAGTACATAATCTGATATGAATCCGGTTGAAGAAGCATATCGGGCTCGCTGTCAATTGGACGGGAGCGTGATCCGGGTCAAGTTCGCAGAATCTCTTTCTTCTCTACAGTGC
>WNFL01291411.1_pt2 | contig 24706 bp, 23 predicted proteins | sample 5400361 | NCBI WGS metagenome assembly WNFL01 (sample SAMN13153351, study PRJNA577476) | soil metagenome | isolation source: 40 cm soil on Douglas fir-dominated hillslope | place: USA:California | collected 2013-09-17
GTCGCGCAGCTTCGGGCATCTCAGCTTCGACCAATACATGCAGGACCAGGTGTTCACGATCGATGCCAGCGAAGAGAACGGCCAGCGGCGCTCCGGCTTGGCGGTAGTGGATCGAGGCGATTATTCGATTCTCGAGACCATTGAGCTGCTGGCTCGCACCAAAGGACTTCCGCAGACGGAACGTCAAGCTGAAATGAAGAAGTTCTTCGCCACCCATCCGGGCGACGCCCAGCGGATGTACCTTGGTCGCGCTCGCGACCGGTCGGTGGGCCTGACGCTGAAAGATCCAGAGGGACACGACCGGATCGTGCTGCGGGTGGCCGCCGACGGCACCCCGGCACTCCAATTCCTGGACGCAGCCGGGAAAGTCGTCGCAAGTTTACCGTAACCCCGGTAAGTCGGAGGTGGCGCGGGCTTTAGCCCGCAGCCGCGGCTTTAGCCGCGGAACCCGACTTGCAAGACGAACCCAAATCTCCAAGTCTGTGGGGCAGGCTGGCAGCCTGCCGCGGGTTGTTAACCCGCCAGTTAAACGACGTGCGGTTGCCTTTTTTCCTACTCCACCCGAATCGCACACCGCAGCACGCGCGTCCCGCCGGGCGCGAGCGTCACAGCATTATCCGCCGCGTTGCACGATTCCACGCAGATAAACTCGCGCCATTCGTCAGGCCCCATGTCGGCCATGCCCTTGATCTTTTCGGTCCACGGATTCCACACCACGGTGCTGTCCGATCCCGACTTCTCAACCACAATCCTGCGCCCCCCCGCCGCGTCGTGAATCACGCAAGCCGCCTGCGAGTTGAGGTGCACCTGATCGGTCTCCTTCGCGACCTTCACCGGCTCTGCTCCATGTTGCTTACGCTTGAATCCGTCGGTTTTGTCGATGAAGGTGGTGCCTTCGAGACCGGTGACGCCGGTCTTGCCGATATCGCCGATCGCGAAGTAAGTGTGCAGCGCTTCTTCGTATTTCAGCGCCTCGCCCGCCGTATTGCGGGTCTCGAGTTCCATCTCGAAGGTCTTTCCGAAAGACGCGCGAAAGCGCAGGTGAAAAGCTCCAAACCCAAGCGCCTTGGTCGCGTCATTGGGCGCCAGCACCAGCGCGATTCCGACCGATCCATCGCTGCGCAATTCCGTGCCCTCGACGGTCCAGTCCATGGTGCGCGCGAAACCGTGCGCTGGGCCCGGCAGGCCGCCCCCTCTGCCCCCAAACCACGGCCAGATGATCGGCACGCCGCCGCGTATCGCCTTGCCCGCCGCAAACAGGCTTTTCGAGCTGGTTAACAACACCGGCTTCTGACCCGCCGGGGTCCAATGCGCCACGTGCGCCCCTTGCGTGTACAGATCGCCCTCCGCTTGCGCGGTCGAAATCACGGCGCGAGCCAATCCTCCGGGCGACCCCTCAAATCGAAGGGCGTTCGCGATCCCGAACTGCTTCTGAAGTGCTTCTGCGCTCATAGGGGCTTAGTGTATCGGGTTTCCGAGCCGGCTTTGGTAACCTTGTAGTGTCCCTCACAGTTACAATGCTCAAAGCCAAAGTAGAACCCCCCGACGATCTGAATCCGCAGGAAACCTCCGAGTGGTTGGAGGCCCTGGACGAGATGGTGGATCAACTCGGGCCGGACCGCGCCAGCTACGTGCTCGAACGTCTGATGGAGCACGCCTCGACGGCCGGTGTGCACGTCCCGCTGCGCTGGAATACGCCCTACGTCAACACCATCCCGCCTGAGGAACAGGTGGCCGCTCCCGGTGATCGCGCCATCGAGCGCCGCATCAAGAGCCTGGTTCGCTGGAACGCGATCGCCATGGTGGTGCGCGCGAATAAGCACGACGCCAACATTGGCGGCCACCTGGCCACTTATGCGTCGCTGGCTACGCTGCTCGAAGTCGGGTTCAATCATTTCTTCCGCGGCTCCTACGACAACGGCCGCGCCGGCGATTTCGTGTATTTCCAGGGGCACGCCTCGCCCGGCGTTTATGCGCGCGCGTTTCTCGAAGGCCGGCTGAGCGAAAACCACCTCGAGAATTTTCGCCACGAATTGCGCGAACATCCCGGTCTGTCGTCTTATCCGCATCCCTGGCTGATGCCGGACTTCTGGCAGTTCCCCACCGTTTCGATGGGCCTCGGTCCCATCACGGCGATCTATCAGGCGCGCTTCATGAAGTACCTGGAGAATCGCTCAGTGATCCCGGCCACTGGCCGCAAGGTGTGGGCGTTCCTGGGCGATGGCGAGTGTGACGAGCCTGAATCGCTGGGTGCGCTGACACTCGCTTCGCGCGAGAAGCTGGACAATCTGATCTTCGTGGTCAACTGCAACCTGCAGCGCCTGGACGGTCCAGTGCGCGGCAACGGTAGCATCATTCAGGAACTGGAGGCAGCCTTTCGTGGCGCGGGTTGGAATGTGATCAAAGTGGTGTGGGGCACCGGCTGGGACGACCTGCTGGCGCGCGATGCCACCGGCCTGCTGATGAAGCGCATGCACGAGTGCGTGGACGGGGAATACCAGGTATTCCGGGCCAACAACGGCGGCTATATCCGCAAGGAATTCTTCGGAAAGTATCCCGAGCTGCTCACGCTGGTGGAGCATCTGAGCGACGAGGATATCTGGAATCTGCGCCGCGGCGGTCACGATCCGGAGAAGGTCTATAACGCTTACAAGCGCGCCTGCGCGACCAGCGGCCAGCCCACCGTCATCCTGGCCAAGACCGTGAAGGGCTACGGCATGGGCGAGATCGCCGAGGGCCGCAACACTGCGCACCAGCCGAAGAAGCTGACCGGCAAGGACATGATGCAGATCCGCGACCGCTTCGCTGTTCCGGTTTCGGATGAGGCTTGTGAACACGTCGACTTCTATCGTCCGCCGGAAGATTCGCCGGAGCTGCGTTATCTGAAATCGCGCGTGGAAGCGCTGGGCGGATCGATTCCGAAGCGCAACACCTGGCCGTGGACGGTGGAGGCTCCGCCGCTCGAATTGTTCCACGATGCGCTGGGCGGATCGCGCGGTCGCGAGGCGTCGACCACCGCAGCCTTCGTCGCGGTGCTGAAGGTCCTGATGAAGGATCCCAAGCTGGGCAAAACCATCGTGCCCATCATCCCCGACGAAGCTCGCACCTTCGGTATGGAATCGCTGTTCCGCGAATATGGAATCTACGCCAGCCAGGGGCAGCGCTATCGTCCGGTGGACGCGAGCGTACTGCTGTATTACAAGGAAGCCGTCGACGGTCAGATTCTGGAAGAGGGAATCACCGAAGCCGGTTCCATGGCGTCCTGTTTCGCCGCTGGTACGGCGTACGCCAACTACGGCGTGCCGATGATTCCGTTTTACACCTACTATTCGATGTTCGGCTACCAGCGCGTGGGCGATCTCATGTGGGCCTTCGCCGATTCGCGCGGCAAGGGTTTCATCATGGGCGGCACGGCGGGCCGCAGCACGCTGCTGGGCGAAGGATTGCAGCACCAGGACGGCCACAGCCCGCTGCTGATGAGCGTGATTCCGACCTGCGCGGTGTACGATCCGGCTTACGCCTTCGAGCTAGTCGTGATTATTCAGGATGGCATCCGCCGCATGTACACGGAGCGCGAAGATCGCTTCTACTACCTGACCATCTACAACGAAAACTACGTGCAGCCTCCCATGCCTGAAGGCGACGGCGTGCGCGAAGCCGTTCGCGACGGAATCCTGAAGGGGATTTACAAGTACCGTCCTTCCGCAAACGGTCCCGCGGTCGCGCAGCTATTCGGAAGTGGCTCCATCCTGAACGAAGCCCTGAAAGCGCAGCAGATTCTGGCCGAGCGCTACCAGGTGGCGACCGACGTGTGGTCGGTGACCAGTTACAACGAGCTGCGCCGCGATGCGCTAGAGACCGAGCGCTGGAACCGGCTGCATCCGTCGAGCGAAGCACGCACGCCCTACATCGTCAAGGCGCTCGAAGGCGCCGGGGGGCCCATCGTCGCGTCCAGCGACTATATGAAGGCGGTGCCGGATCAACTGGCGCCGTGGCTCTGCGGGCGCCTGAATTCGCTGGGCACCGACGGCTTCGGGCGCAGCGAAAATCGCGAGCACCTGCGGCGCTTCTTTGAGATTTCGGCGGAAGCGATCGTGCAGGCGACGCTCTCGACGCTCGCGCGCAACGGCCAGTTCGATACGCAGCGCGCGGAAGCCGCGATCGCCGAGATGGGGTTCAGCGCGGATAGTCCCGATCCCGTGCACCGCTGAGAGCTTCTTGAGACTGATCACCGAAGACGAAGTTCGCGAGGTTCTCACGATGCGCGACGCCGTTCGGCTGATGCGCGAAACCTTCACTGCGCTACGCGACGGCTCCGCCATCAACCAGCCACGCCGGCGTCTGACCCTTCCGACGGGAGCGGTGTTGCACTCGCTGGCCGGGGCGTGGGGCAACTACTTCGGGACCAAGGTCTACGCCACGCACCCCAAATATGGCGCGCATTTCTACTTCCTCCTGTTCGAAGCGGAGACGGCCAAACCACTGGCCCGCTTCGAGGCGAATTGGCTGGGACAGATTCGCACCGGGGCGGCGTCAGGTTACGCGACCGATCTGCTGGCGTGTCCCGATGCCGCGATTCTGGCCGTGATCGGGAGCGGATTTCAGGCCCGATCTCAGGTCGATGCCATTCGCGAGGTGCGCCGTCTAACCAACGTGCGGGTCTTTAGCCGGAACGACGCAAAACGCAGACATTTCGCTGCAGAGACGGGTGCGACCGCGGTTGCGACTGCAGAAGAGGCAGTGCGCGGCGCGGACATCGTAGTGACGGCGACCTTCGCCAAGGATCCGGTTTTGGATGCCGCGTGGTTGGCACCGGGTGCACACGTGAATGCGGTCGGGTCGAACAATCCTCAGCGCCGCGAGCTCCCCTCCGAGCTGATCGCACGCGCCGACCTGATCGCGGTGGATTCGATCGAGCAGGCGAAGGTGGAATCGGGCGACCTGCTACTCGCGCCGGTATCTTGGACCGACCCCAGAATTGTGGAACTCGCCCAGGTCGAACGCCGGCCGCCGGGCGATCCTCTGACAATATTCAAATCCAACGGGCTGGGAGTGGAGGACGTCGCTGTTGCGGCGTTCGTCTACGAGCGGCTGTCACAGTAAATCGACAAGCTATTCTAGAACAAGGAGACCCTATGAAAACTCTCGCAAAGGTGATGATGACCGCGGCTCTTGCGATTCCGCTCACGCTGAATCTGGCCGCGCAGGACAAGAAGTCGACGGAAAAGGTTCCGGCGCAAGCCGTCGATCCGGTGTGCGGAATGACGGTCGACACCAAGACCGCCGAAAAGGCCGCATACAAGGGCAAGACGTATTACTTTTGCTCGCCCGACGAGAAGAAGGATTTTGAGAAGGACCCGACCAAATACGTGAAGGCGGAAGCGCCGGCGAGCAAGAAGAAGTCCTAGCTATTCCTGAGCAGGCATCTGGGTGTCGCTGTCGCGCCAGGCGCTCAGCTTGAGGCGGCGGCACACCCAGCACAACCCTTCGGTCGAGGTGGGCGCGCAGTCCTCACTGCACACCACGCACCGGGCTGGTTTTTTGGCACGCTCGAAATCGAGCGCCTGCCGGGCCTGTTGCATAATCGCCTCGGGTACGATCGGCTCCGGATCGGCGGTGCGTTTGCGTTTCACACTTCAATAATAGCAGGGCGGAGCCAAGCGGAGACAGAAGCTGCCGGTGAAGAAGAACGACGCCGATCCCAGCGAGGTGGTCACTCTCTGGGCTCGGTTCGCTGTGGCAAGAGATGCGACGGAATGTCCCCGGTGACATTCCGCCACTCGACCTGAAAGTGCCCGGTGTACCCAAAGAGCCGTCCCCAGGCGCGGTTTTGCACGACAACTTCGATCCGGAAGCAGCGAGCCACATCGTCGAACCACTCACATACCTCGGCAACTCCCGAAAACAACATGGGGAAAGAGAATCCAATTAGGCCCTCGTAGAAACGCTGTGCGCCGGAGCGCAAGCGGAGACCACCGTTGGCGTCGACGCTCAGCTCAATATCGACCGCCAGATGTTGATGCGTCCCCAGATAGTCAATGATGCAATTCCGTTGCGAGCTGTAAATCATGTACGCATCGAAACGCCGCTTGCGCTTCGCCTGGAACGTTCGAATCCACGTGACCGTTTCGCGCCCGAGAGGATCGACATAACTGTAGTTCTCAATCTGAAACGGAATGTCCAAACCGCTCTCCGGAAACATGATGCGGCGCCAGGACCCGACGTACAAGAAGGGTAGCGTGTAGAGTGGCCCATGCCAAAGTTTTTCCATGACGCCGGTACCGATCGACGCGATCTTGTCCTGGCTTGAGAAACCGAAGCGACGCTGAATTTCAGGATGCAAGCGGGCGAAGTCAGATCCTAATGCGCACTCGTAAATCGAATTCACTGTTTCCCGCCAGGAGCACGCCGCAGGCATCGAGAAGCCGAAGGTAACTCGGTCGCAGCGAAATAACCAACTATCGAAAGCGTCGCTAATCCCAGGTTCAAGGTAACCGGATTGAAAGCGGTTTTCAGGTATGCTGGCGACTGCACCACGACTGCCAGGAGAGCCGCGACCATCGCGAGCAGGTTCCACAGAAAAAGCGTCCGCCATCGCCACAGAACTAATGTCGCTAAGGCGAATGCCAACTCAACGACGCCAATCGCCGGCAGCCACTGAATCGGCAGACGGGCGGCAGTCATCATCGCATGCTCGTCGACACTCGAAAACAATAGCTTGGGTACCAGGCCCTGCCATAGCCAGGCGAAGGCAATTCCCAAGCGAGCCATCGAATGGATTACCGCCAGCCGCATGCTGACCTCGGGCGGTATGCCGCGATCAATCCAGAGCCGCAGCCGGTCGAAGCTCCACGCCGTCGCCCAGCCAATCAGCGGACGGAAGAAAAGGCGATCTATCGTCCGTCCCACTGCACCAAAGCGTGTCCTATAGTCGTACCAGGTGAGAAACCGAACCCCGTCGACCGTTGGAATATACCGCCAGTAGCCGGAGCCCTCTTTGATCAACGATTTCGGGTCCGAAGACCAGAATGAGAGAGCGGACGTACGAATTCCACTCGCGGCCTCATGCGTTCCGGTACTCTCGCCCTCGCCATCGATTCCAATTCCAAAACCGATTCGTGTCGAATAACGAAAACGTTGAGGTTCCTCCTCGGAGGATTTCGGCAGGTAATCGATCGCCGTAAAGCGTAAATCCCAGAGTTCGTGCAGATCTGGAACTTGAGTGCGGCGCCAGATTTCATCGACACCAGCGATTATCGATATTTCGACGTATATACCCGGGGCGCGTGCCACGTGTAGAAGGTAACACGCGCCGCTTCTTGCCCGTCAGTCACCCATCGCCGGAGCTTCGGCTGGGGCGACCGCTCGGCGGCCCATCCGCTCACGCACACCTTCGACCAGCGAGTAGGTCACCGGCACGACCAACAATGTCAGCAGCAGGCACAGCGTCTGTCCGCCGATGATGGTCACCGCGATTGCGGAGCGTTGCGACGCGCCCGCGCCCATGCCGATCGCGGTCGGAATCAGGCCCGCGACGATCGAAAGCGTGGTCATCAGAATCGGCCGCAGCCGCACGCGGTTGGCTTCGAGAATCGCCTCGCGCAGTTTCCAGCCCTGTGAGCGCAGACGATTCATATAGTCGATCTGCAGAATCCCGTTTTTCTTCACGATGCCCAACAGCAGCAGCACGCCCAGCGCGCTGAACAGATTCAGCGACCGTCCGGTGATGATCAGCGAAAACAGCGCGAAGGGGATCGACAGCGGCAGCGTCAGCAGAATGATGAACGGATGGATCAGGCTCTCGAACTGCGCCGCCAGTACCATGTACATAAAGATGGACGCGAGCGAGATCGCGAGAATCATGTTGGTAGTGGTTTCTTCGAGAATCTTCACCTGGCCCGAGAACGCCATGGCGTAACCCGGCGGCAACCCCACCTTGTCGACGATGGCTTGCGTGGCCGCGGCGGCTTCGCCCAGTCCATGTCCCAGCGCGACGTTGCCGTACAGCGACACCGAGAACTGGCGATTGAAACGATCGATACGCGCCGGACCCAATCCGCGCTCGAGTTTCGCCACCGAATCGAGCCGGATCAGGCCCAGCTTGGCCGACGGAATCAGCAGGCGGCTGAGCGCGTTCGGATCGTCACGCTGGCCGGGCAGCAGGCGCATGGTCACCGGATATTGTTCCGAGCCTTCCTTGAAAGTCGAGAGCTGATCCTCGCCGCTCATCAGCAGTCGCACTGCGCCCGCGATGTCGGAGACGCGCACGCCCAGGTCGCTCGCCAGCGGCCGGTCGATCACCACGCGCAATTCCGGATCGTTGAGATTCAGATTCGCCTTCACGTCGGTGAGCGAGGGCTCCTTCATCATGTTGATCATGATCTGGCGCGCCAGGTCGACCATTTCGTGAATATCCGGACCCAGCAACTGCCCGCGAATCGGAGAGAAGGTATCGCGGCCGCCCAGCACGTTGGGGAAGGTGACGCGAGGGCGCGCATACGCGTAAGGCGCGGCGACGGTCCGCACCAGCTTGCCCATTTCCTGAATGTTCGGGCGCTCGCCTTCGGGCAGCAGCAACAGCGTGGTTTGCGACTGGTTCACGCGGCTGACGAATCCATTGGAGCTTTGCGGATTCACCGCAATCACGCCGGGAATCTTGGCCAGCTTGCGCGCCATTTCGAGCGTGACGCGCTCGGTCTCATCGACCGAAGTTCCTTCTGGCAGCTCCAGCCAGATGCCCAGCTCGTTCTGATCTTCCTGCGGCATCCAGTCGCGACCGATGAATTTGTTCACCACGAACATGGAGCCGAACACGCCGGCGGCGACCAGCAGAATCACCCAGCTATGACGGAGCGACCATCCCAGCATCGCCACATAGATGCGATCCAGGAAGGTGTTCCTGTGACCTTCCGTGCTGCCCTCTGGCCCCTGGCCCCTGGCCTCTGACTTTTCTGGCTTCTTCTTGGTACTACTTCTCCGCAGCAGCCGCGAGCTCAGCGCCGGCGTCAGCGTGAAGGCCACCAGCATCGAAACCAGAATCGAGATGGCCATGGTCCAGCCGAACTGATTCAAATAGCGCTTGGCATAGCCGGTCATGAAGGCGATCGGAATAAAGATGATCACCAGCGAGATGGTGGTCGCGACTACGGCCATCGCGATCTCGCGCGTGGCGTGAATGGCCGCGTCAAACGCCGACATGCCTTTTTCCTCAATGTAACGGTGGATGTTCTCGAGCACGATGATCGCGTCGTCGATCACGATGCCGACGGCTAGCGTGAGCCCCAGCAGCGTCATCGAATTCAACGTCATGTCCATGGCTTTCATCACCGTGAAAGTGGTGACGATCGAAGTTGGGATCGCGATGGAGCTGATCAGCACCGTGCGCCAGTCGCGGATAAACAGCCACACGATGAAGGACGCCAGCAGGCTGCCCAGGATCAGGTGCTCTTCGAGCGCACTGACCGAGTTTCGAATGTAGGTGGCCTGCTCCTTAAGCACGTCGACTTGAACGCCGGGAGGGAGCGCAGGCTTGATGGCCGCGAGCTTTTTCTGCGCCGCCTCCACCACTTTGACGGTGTTGACGCCGACCTGCCGGCGCACGTCCAGAGTTACGGCCGCCTTGTCCTGGTAGTAGGCAAATGTGCGGCGCTCGGCGACGTTGTCCTCGGCGTAGCCGATGTCGCGGAATCGAATCGGTGCGCCGCCGACGTTCTTGATAATGATGTCGTTGTACTTTCGGTTGCGCCGCGAACGATGCGGCCACCCGGCGCCTCGATGTTTTCGGCCACCACCGCCGCCGCCACGTCCTGCGCGGTGAGGCTGTAGGCGTTCATCTTGTTCAGATCGAGCATCAAGTTGATCTGGCGGGGGCGCCCGCCCGAAAGATCGACACCGCCTACGCCGTCCACGGCTTCGAGCGCGCGGCGGATTTGCTTGTCCGCGATTTCAGTCAGCTCGCGCACCGAACGCGATCCGCTCACGGCCAGCGTGAGGACCGGGTCCGAATCCGGGTCGGCTTTCGCGACCACCGGTGGAAGCACGTTGGGCGGCAGACGGCGCATGGCGGCGCTGACTTTCTCGCGCACGTCCTCAGTGGCTTCACTAATGTCGCGTTCGAGCACGAAGGTGACCTGAATGTTGGCCTCACCCTCGAACACATACGCTTTCAGTTCATCGATGCCGCTGACCGAGGCGATGGATTCCTCAAGCGGCAGCACCACCTGCGAGACCATTTCTTCAGGGCTCGATCCGGGCATCTGCACGCGCACGAAGGCCTGCGCTGGATCGCTCTTGGGGAACAGGTCGACGCCCAGTTGCGCGAAGCTGAAGACGCCCATCACCACCAAAAACATGATGAGCATGAAGGCGAACACGGGCCGTCTTACGCAGAGTTCGGAAAGTCCCACGTTTCCGATTGTATCGCCTGTTACAATCGCGGATTGCCGCTAGGCGGCGATCCAAACATGAAGACCGCTTTTCTATTTCCCGGGCAGGGCTCGCAGTTCGCGGGCATGGGAGAGTCGCTGGCCGACACGTATCCCGAAGCCGCCGCTGTTTTCGCCGAAGCCGACGCTGCGCTGGGCTTTGCGTTATCGAAGCTGTGCTTCGAAGGGCCGGAGGACGATCTCAAGCTCACCGCAAATACGCAGCCGGCCTTGCTGACGGTTTCGGTGGCGGCGCTGGCGGTGCTCAAGTCGCGGGGATTCGAGCCCGATTATGTGGCTGGCCACAGCCTGGGCGAATATTCGGCATTAGTGGGCGCGGGGTCGCTCAAATTCGCCGACGCGGTGCGACTGGTGCGCAAGCGCGGCCAGTATATGCAGCACGCGGTTCCGGCGGGAGTGGGCGCGATGGCGGCCCTGCTCAAACTGCCCGAGGGCAAACTGGACGCGGTGCTGGCGGAGGCGGCGCAAGGCGAAGTGGTGACGGCGGCGAATCTCAATTCACCCGATCAGATCGTGATTGCGGGGCATACGGGCGCGGTGAATCGTGCGGTCGAACTCGCCAAGGCCGCGGGTGCGCGACGCGCGGTGATCCTTCCGGTCAGCGCCCCGTTCCATTGCCCCTTGATGGAGCCCGCGCAGCAGCGTCTGAAAGTCGATCTGGACGCGGCCAGTTTTCGCGACCTAGCAGTCCCACTGATCAACAACTGGCAGGCTCGCGAAATTCGCACCGGCACCGAAGCACGTGAAGGTCTCTTCCAACAGGTGCCAAACCCGGTGCGGTGGAGCGACTCGATTCGGGCGCTGATCGCGGCGGGGGTTACGAGGTTCATCGAAGTAGGACCAGGGTCGGTGCTTACGGGGCTCCTCAGGAATATCGATGCGTCGCTGGCCGGGCTGAAGTTCGGGGAGGCGGCGGATTTGGAAAGGCTGGAGGGTTAGATGGCGTCCCACATTCCACGAACGAAACTCAAGAACGTAGGCGTCGAGGAAAGGCGTCCGCCTTCGCTCGATTTCGCTAAGGACGGCGCGATCGCGATTCGTCGCACACGTGGCAAATGCTCGCTGGAAGAACTTGTCGCCGGCATCAAGCCGAAGAATCGTCATGTCGAGGTCGATTGGGACAAGCCCCGCGGAAAGGAAGTTTGGTAGTCGGCTCCTGGCTCCTGTCTTCTTTCTCCTGTCTCCTGCTTCCTTTTCCCCTCACCTCCCCACGGGTAGTCCGTCCAACGACCATGCGTACTTTGCTTCGCCTCTCGCCTCTCGTATTTTCGGGGATCGTCTGCGCCCAGTCTCCGGGGCTGACCCTGCCCTATAGCGGCAACAATCAAAAAGCCACGACGGTCCAATACATTGGACCCGTGCGCGTCGCGATCGACTATTCCAGCCCGGCTGTCCATGGCCCCAACGGACAAGACCGGCGCGGCCAGATCTGGGGCAAACTCGTCCCGTACGGTCTGACTGATCTCGGTTTCGGCAATCGAAAACCGGGGCCGTGGCGAGCCGGCGCCAATGAGAACACCGTCTTCGCCGTTTCGCAGCCGGTGACGATCGAGGGCAAGCTGCTGCCCGCCGGACGTTACGGGCTGCATATGATCGTCAACCCGGAGGAGTGGACCCTCATCTTCTCCAAGAACTCGACCGCCTGGGGCAGCTTCTGGTACGAGGACAGCGAAGACGCGCTGCGCGTTACCGTAAAACCCAGGAAGCATGACTATCGCGAATATCTGACCTACGAATTTAGCAATCGTAAGCCCGATTCCGCGACTGCCGAAATGCAGTGGGAGGATCTGGCGGTAGCCTGGAATATCAAGGTCGACAACATCAATCAGATCTACCTCACGCAGTTGAAGAAGGAACTGCAATCGGTACCGGGGTTCACATTTCAGGGTTATCTATCCGCCGCGCAGTTCTCACTGCGCAACGATGCCGACCTCGAACAGGGCTTGAAGTGGGCGGATAACGCCATTCAGACGATCGGTACCGGGAGCATGGCGACGCTGAGCGTCAAGGCGCAGATTCTCGCCAAGATGGGCCGTGGCGACGAAGCCAAGACTCTGATGCAGACTGCGCTGAAGTTGCCCACTACGACGCCCGGCGAGATTCATCAGTATGGGCGCACGCTGCTGGGCCAGAAGAAAAACGCGGAGGCGCTGGAAGTGTTCAAGTACAACTTCGAACGCAACGGCGACGCATGGCCGATTCACGTGGGCTTGGCGCGCGGTTATATGGCCGTGGGCGACAACGCCAAGGCGTTGGAACATGCCCGGAAGGCCGCCGAACAGGCTCCTGACGATTTGAACAAGAAGAATCTCGCGGCCATGGTCGAAGCCTTGGCGGCGGGGAAGCCGTTCGCCAATTAGTTCTTCTTTAACAGGGCATCGATCGCCGCCTGGGCGATCGCTTCGTCCACGTCGGAGGAAGCGCCGCTGCACGCGATCGCGCCAATGGTCTTGTCGTCGACACGAATGGGCAGGCCGCCCTGATTGGGGAAGGAATCGGGAAAGACCAGCGTGCCGAGGCTGCCGCCCTTCAGCGAGTCGGCGGCCATCTTCGAGGGACGTCCGTAAATCGCCGCATGGCGGGCTTTCTTTTGCGCGAACTGAATCGTGTTGAGGTGCCCGCCGTCGGCCTTTTGCAGAAATAAAAGGTTGCCGCTTTCGTCCACGATACAGATCGTGACGCTGACGGCGCGCTTTTGCATTTCCGCTTCCGCGGCGGCGGCCAGGGTCTTGATGGCCGCCAGGTTGAGGTACTTGCGGGAGGGCAGATCGTCGGCGATCGCGGTGATCGCGAAGGTGAGGATTAGCACGAATAGGCGAAGCATGCGGAACATGGTACATCCGTTCCTACCGTGAAGTCAGTTCGAACGGACCAGGTCGCGACCCGGGCCCGCGCGGATTTCATATGCGCGTATTATGCCGGATCGTTCCGAATCGTAATTCCGTGCTCAGGTGAATCACGCGACGTGAAACGATCGGCGAGCTAACTTCATCCGACAACAACAGAGCCGTGTCACTCGAGTCCAGTTCATGCGGCTCCAATTCCATGTTTGAAGGAGAAGTAAATGTTTGCAACGAAAAGGTCGACTCTTCGCGCTGTGTTCTGTATGGCGCTAGGTTGTGCAATATTTGCGCCACTCGCACTGGCCGATGATGACGAGGGAGGCGGCGGGAATAGCAGCAACTGCAAGAACCTGCCAGGATTCGCGGCACTCAAGGCCGCGCTCGCGACCGCGACCAGCGCCGAAACCAGCGGGCTCAACAATAACATGTGGGGCGCCATCGTTGACCGCGATGGGATTGTGTGCGCCGTCGCGTTTACCGGCGTGAATCGCGGGGCGCAGTGGCCGGGGAGCCGGGTAATCTCCGCGCAGAAGGCCAACACGGCCAACTCGTTTAGCCTGGATTCCACTTCCTCCAGCGGCGGATCCGGCCAGCCCAACGGGCTTGCGCTGTCGACTGCCAACCTTTATTCGGCAGTACAGCCCGGCGGTAGCCTGTTCGGTCTGCAACTCAGCAATCCAGTGGATACTGGCGTCGCATACAAAGGGCCGTCGTCGAACTATGGCACCGCTAACGATCCGATGGTGGGCAATAAAATCGGCGGCGTGAACGTGTTCGGCGGCGGCCTGGCGCTCTACGGACCGGGCAAGGTCGTTCTGGGCGCAGTGGGCGTGAGCGGCGATAAGTCGTGCGCGGATCACGATATCGCCTGGCGCGTGCGCAAGCTGCTAGGATTCGATCATTTGGGCGGGGTCGCCGGAGTTTCGGGCGACGTGACGCGTCCCGACAACATCCTGTTTGACATCGTGCCGAATCCCGCGGGCGGTACCGGTAATAGTCCCAGCGGATTCGGTCATCCGGTCTGCGACGGTGGTTCGGTGGCTGCGGCCGCAGCGCTTCCCGTGGGAAAAGGGGCGGGCTCCTCCCGCCCCAATGTTTCCATTCCGCGTTATTTTCAAAGCATGGGAGCCAGAACCGCGATCTCCGTCGAGCAGTATCTACACACCGCGTTCCCCGATCTCGACCGTGAATATCGCGATGGCGAGCTTCTAGAGCGCAGCTTGCCGACTTATCTGCATGGCAGGACCCAAAGCCTAGTGGGAGCGTTCTTCGCAGCCCGACGCAAGACCCTGCCCGTGTTTGCCTGCATCTCAACCCGCATGAAAGTCTGGGATGGCTTGATTCTGATTCCCGATGTGGCCGTGTTTTGGCCAACATCACCAGCCGGGGGCGTGCCCGAAACGCCGCCGCTGATAGCCATCGAAGTCCTCTCGCCCGACGATCGCATGAACGCGGTGCGCGACAAGCTCGAAGAATATCGCGCATGGGGCGTACCGTACGTTTGGCTGGTGGATCCGCAATCGCGGCGCATGTACACCTGCGATAACGGATTCACCGAAGTCACCTCGCTTGCGGTCCCCGAACTCGCGGTCGAAGTCCAGCCGGCGGATATTTTCGAGTAGCCGATCAGGGCGCCTGCTTCGCGCCCATCTCGACCACGCACAATTCCTTGCCGCAACGTGTGATCTGAAACCAGGGCGGATCGTCCGGCTTCGGTCGGTAAGTCCCCGCCTGCATCTGCATCGAAACTCCGTAATCCTCGACCACGATCGGATTGCGCCCGCGCACGCGAACGCGAAACGCTCCGGTCGACGGTTCGTAGTTCGCGTAGCTGTAGCAATGGTCGATGCAGGCGCGATCCACCAGGTGCGTCAAAGGACCGACTCCGATCACGCGCGACTTCGCCGGCAGTGTCCTTACCAGTGCGCTCACCTGATGGTCGAGTCGGTCCACGATGGCGGTGTTCAAATACAGCATCACGAAAAACGCGGCGGCGATGGTTCCCAGCGATACTCGTTCCCAGGTTCGGGCGCGCACCTGCGCTAGCGCCGCGCACATCAACACCGCCACCAGCAACGACGCGCGATGGGCGACGTACACTAGTAAACCGACTCGCTGCGGGATTAGCGCCACTGCCATCGCACTTAGTAAGACCAGTTGTACCGGCAAGCTCCACAGCAACTCGCGCCACCTTTCACTTCGGGCCCGCTGCCAGGCAAGCCAGCCCCACGCGGCCAGCAATGCGAACTGAACCACCACGAATGGACCCCCGAATAGATAAACCTGGTTGACGCCGCTGATCAGGCTCAACTGTTGCGGGAGCCACTCTGAGTTGATCGTCAGACGTACAGCAATATGCGCGGCGATCAGTAAGGCCACGGCGATTCGCAGCAGCGCGCTTTGTCGTTCCCGCGGCAGTCTGCGGCTGACTTCGACATACGCGCCGATCGCAACGGTCCAGAGTGGCGGCAGCGGATGTCCCGCGAACGCCAGCGCCAAAAGAGGCGTCGCCAGCAGCCATCGAACGAGTCCGCCGCGCCACAATAGCGCCAGCGCCCACCACGAAATCCCCAGCGCCAGGTAAAAGTTGAACAGACCCATGTGGAACGCCCATCCATAGGTCAGCATCGCCAGGCAGGGAAGCAGGAACCACGGCCGCCGCCGGTTCACCACCGAGACAAAACAGAACGCCCCACCCGCAAAAATCAGCACGCTGATCGCGACCGCGATCCTCTGCGCCGCCTCAGGTCCGTACGCGCGAAACAATTTGTAGAGCAGCAGGTCGAACAGCACGTTGGACGGCTGCGAGACCACTTCGAGCGCCGGCGCATCGCCGCGTTCCGCTAGTTGAGCCAGCCAGGAGTTGTAGATGTGACTGGAAAGGTCGCCGGCCTGAATGTGCGAATGCCAGAAGCACGGCATCAGTAGCGCGGCCGACAAAAACAGATACAGGAGAATCGAAGAGACGAAACTCTGGCCCGCTACGGTTTGTCGTCCGTGCACTTCCCCCGGCACACTGTCTCTGAGATCTTACGCAATTCGCCTAGCCGGTTGGGATCCGACACCGTAGGCCGCCGCGCGCTGATCGTTTCGATGAGCCCGCCGTTGGGTCCGGGAATGCGCTCGATGATCTGCTGTTCTTTGATCTGGGGTGGGGCATTGGCATTCTCCACTCTCCCGGTTTCGGCGGATTTCGCGTAGAGATTCAACTCCGTGACCGAGGCGCCGCCAGGCTGTTTGGTGGTCGTGCTCACGCTTTGCCGCGCCAGTTCCATGCGGCCGGTAACGCCCGGTTCATACTCAGCAGCCTGAACTGTGGTCGACGCGCCAGATTTGATTTCCTCGCTCACACGCCGGAAGGCTTCGTAGAACTGCCCGCTTTGCGTTTTGCGAAGGTCGGTATCGGTGACGTTCTCGCCCGCGGTCGTTTTCACGGCCACGTGCGAGTGCTTCGCCTCCACCTCAAACGATCCGTTTAGTGTGGGCCGCTCGACCGCCGTCTCAGCCGTTGTGGTCGAGCCCTGAACGCGCGTTTCCGTCGTCCGCCGCTCTGCTTCCAGCTGCCGGCCGTTCAGGTCGCTGCGGTAAACCGTCGATCGCACGGTCGAACCGCCGTCCGCGCGCTTTTGCTCTTCCGTCAACTCGCGCTCGGTGGATGCGAGCCGGCCCGTCTGGTCATAGCGCCGGACGATTTTCTCGACGACCTTTCCGCCCGCGTCGTCACGAATCACACGCGTTTCCACCTGCTCAAGCGGAACCTCGCGCCCGTTCACCGAGCGAAGCAGTTCGGTGGTCTCGGTTGTCCCGGGAGCCGCCTTGGTGGCGACCGTTGCGATCGCCTCAACCCGCCGCCCATTGAGGTCCGTAAGATAGGACGTCGAGGACGACTGTGCCAGCAAAAGTCCGCCGGCAAACACGAACAGGACGGAGTACTTCATGTTTTCAGCCTAAGCGGAATCACCCCGCGCAGCAATACGGCGAAGACCCTAGAGTGTACTTTGAATTGCTCGTCCGCGCGAGGACTCCCTGCTCCCCCACGTTACAATAGGATCACGTGAAGACCTTTTACATCGAGACCTTCGGGTGCCAGATGAATGCGCACGATTCCGAAAAGGTCGTCGGTACGCTGCTCGCAGAGGGCTACCAGCAGGTCCCCACCGTCGAAGAAGCGGAGCTGGTCTTCTACAATACCTGCAGCATTCGCGATAAAGCCGAACAGAAAGTCTTCAATCGGCTCCAACAGTTCAAGAAGGACGGGAAGGGAAAGACCTTCGCCGTGCTCGGCTGCGTCGCCCAGCAGGAAGGCGACAAGATTTTCGAAAAGGCGCCGCACGTCAGCCTGGTGTGCGGTTCGGCTAGTTACAACAAGCTGCCCGAATTATTGGTCCAGCTCGAAACCGGGAATAAGCGCGTCACCGGTCTGAGCTTGGATACAGATCAGACCTTCGACACGCCCTTCACCCGTCGCGATAATCCGCACCGCGCCTATATCACCATCATCGAGGGCTGCGATAAATCGTGCGCCTATTGCGTGGTGCCGTTCACGCGCGGACCGGAGCGCAGCCGCACCGGAGCATCGGTGATCGCGGAGACGCGCGAGCTGGCCGGCGCCGGATACTCCGAGGTTCAACTGCTCGGTCAGAACGTGAACAGCTATCGCGACCCTTCGCCCGCCGGTTGGGACTTCGCGACCTTGCTCACCAACGTGGGGCAGGTGCCCGGCATCCGCCGCGTGCGCTTCACCACCTCCCATCCGCGCGATTTCGTGAAAGCGATTGTCGACGCGATCGACCAGCACCCGTCGTTGTGCAATCACGTGCATCTGCCGGTGCAGTCCGGCTCGTCACGCGTCCTCGAAGCGATGCAGCGGCTGTACACCCGCGACGAGTACATGCGCCGCATCGAATGGATGAAGAACGCGCGGCGTCCCATCGCCATCACGACCGACATCATCGTCGGCTTCCCGGGCGAAACCGAGGCAGACTTCGAAGCGACGCTGGCGCTGCTGCGGGAGATCGAATACGATTCCATCTTCGGCTTCAAGTATTCGCGACGCCCCAACACTCCGGCGCTCGCGCTGGCGGATCAGATTCCCGAGGAAGAGAAAACCCGGCGCCTGCTGGTGCTTCAGGAACTGCAGCGCGACATTCAGATCCGCCGCAATGCCGATTACGTCGGCCGCGTGGAAGAATGCCTGGTCGAGGGCTTCAATAAAGCCACCGGGCAGTGGATCGGCCGCACCTCGCAGCACAAGACTCTGAATTTCCTGCGGCCCGCATCGGCAGACGATCTGCTCGGCAAGTATGTCGACGTTCGCGTCACTCGCGCCGGGCCAAACTCGCTCGCGGGCGAGTGTGTAAACTGATAGCGGAGGGGAGACGGACCACATGGAAGTCGAGATGAAAATCCGCGGACTGATGATGGACCCGTTGAGTAACCTTCCCATCGTCGTATTGAAAGACGTCAACGGCACCGCGATTCTGCCCATCTGGGTGGGCGTTTACGAAGCGCACGCCATCGCCAACGAAATCGAGAAGACCGTGGCGCCCCGCCCCATGACGCACGACCTGATCCGCAATCTGCTGTTCGGCCTCGAAGCGGGCGTGAAAAAGGTGGTAGTGAACGACCTCAAGGAAGACACCTTCTACGCGGTGATCTGGCTGGAGCGAAATGGACAGTTGATCTCGGTGGATTCGCGGCCCAGCGACGCGCTCGCCATCGCGCTGCGTCTCGATTGCCCGATTTACGTCGAAGAGGCCGTGCTCAAAAGTTCGAAAAGCGTCGCTGCCGTGGCCGAAGCCGGAAGCAACGAAGAGCTACGCAAATGGCTCGAGAATCTCAATGACGAGGATCTCGGCCGCTACAAAATGTGATGTGGCGCGGGCTTTTAGCCCGCAGCTTTGGCTTCAGCCAAAGTACCGTCGGCTAAAGGAGGAACCCTTGACGAAGATCCGACTCTTAGGCGCGATGGTGCTGGTAGGCGCGGCCGTTTCCGCCGCCGAAATCCCCAAGGGCGCGCACGCGCTGCTCAAGATGGTGAACTCGGTCAGCAGCCGCACCGCCAAGGAAGGCGACCAGGTTTATCTCCAGACCGCCGTTCCCATCGCGGCCAACGACCAGATCCTGGTGCCCGCCGGTTCCTACGTGCAAGGCGTGATCACCCACACCAAGCGCAGTGGACGCGTGGCCGGGCGGGCGCAACTCGCCATCCGCATTGAAACCCTCACGTTTCCCGGCGGCAAGACCATCAAGCTGTCCCCCCGTGTCGGCTCGGTCGATTCCGGGGGCACGGACCAAAAGGTAAATGGCGAGAGCACCATTCAGCAAGGCTCGGATCGAATGAAGGACCTTGGCCGCGTGGCGATTCTGTCGGGCTCGGGCGCGGCCATCGGCACCTTCGCCGACCGCACCTACGAGGAGACCGCCAGCCTGCGTGGCGCGGGGATCGGCGCAGGAGCAGGCGCCGCCATCGGATTCGCCACCGTCCTGCTCACTCGCGGCCGCGAGGTCGACCTTCACGCCGGTTCAACCCTAGACGTGGTCTTCGATCGCGCAGTCGATATCCAATAAAATCTTATAGTTGCAAGCAGTCAGGCCCGATTTGTCTTGACCAATGATCTCAGAGTGATATCATATTGATGTTGTGAGGAGATCAAGACAATGACTGAGGTTTCAAGCGGTTCTATCAAAGAAATCCAACGTCAGACGGCGTCGGGGTTCGCCTACCTGGTGCTGCTGATTCTTATTTTCGGAGCGTGCATCTGGGGAATCGTGGTCCTGGCGCAGCCTCCCCAAGGCGAAGGCAACGTCGGCTGGATCCTGGGCCTGTGTCTCGTCATGCTCCTGGACGTGATTGGCTTGAAAGGACTGTTCGGAGTCCAACCCAACCAAGGCGCGGTGCTGCAACTGTTCGGGCACTATGTGGGCACCGAGCGAACCGCCGGATTGCGCTGGGCGAATCCCTTCTACTCGAAGCGTTTAATCTCGCTGCGGACCCGCAACTTCGAGACCAGCCAGTTGAAGGTTAACGACCTGGACGGCAACCCGATCGAGTTCGCGGCGGTCGTGGTCTGGGCCGTGGTCGACACGGCGGAGGCGATCTTCCGCGTGGACAACTATGAGAACTACGTCAAGGTCCAGAGCGAAGCCGCGCTGCGCAATTTGGCCACTTCATATCCCTACGACGCGCACGAAGAGCACGTGAAATCGCTGCGCGGGAACACTGCCGAAGTGGCCGCCCACCTGGCGCAGGAGATTCAGGACCGGCTCGCCGTGGCGGGCGTAGAGGTGAAAGAAGCGCGCATCAGCCACCTCGCCTACGCGCCCGAGATCGCCGGCGCGATGCTGCAGCGCCAGCAGGCGTCCGCCATTATCGCGGCACGGACCCGCATCGTAGAAGGCGCGGTGGGCATGGTCGAAATGGCGCTGGAGCGTCTCGAAAAACACGGCACGGTCACACTGGACGAGGAGCGCAAGGCCGCCATGGTGAGCAATCTCCTGGTAGTGCTCTGCGGCGAGCGCGGCGCCCAGCCGGTGCTCAACACCGGAACCATCCATCACTAGAACGTGCGTAAGAATTATCCATTACGGATAGATGCGGAGGTTCTCGATTCGGTCCGCCGCTGGGCCGATGACGATCTCCGCAGCCTCAACGGGCAGATCGAATTTCTGCTGCGGGAGGCCTTGCGCCGCGTGGGGCGTCTGGATAAAGCCGCTCCGCAAGTTCCCGAAAAAGATGGAGAAAACGGTTAGCTGAGATTTCTTTACGGTCTTAACGCTAACCGCTGGTACCAGGCCGTCGTCTTACCAGCATGGAAACGAGACACAGCAAAGGACGGAGGCGGCTGGTGATCCTGGCCACGCTGTTCGTCGCGCTGGCCTCGATCAAAGTGATGGCCACGCCGTCGATCCGGCGGCCGGTAGTCCACTTTATCCACTTCTATCAGCAGGCCGAGGACATGGGGCTCTGGGAGCGCTTCGTCTACGGGCTGATCGAAGTTAAGAACTCAAACCCGAAGTAGGGCTGATCTCCCGATCCGCGCGGGACGTCCTGGTCCCACTTTGGGTGTTCGGTTTTACAGCCCCTTCTTCTTAACTACGGCTTTACCTTTGCCCGTACCAGAGGTCGGAGCGGTCTTTACGGGTACCCAGCCAGTGATCTTGGCCTTGTCGGCGGTGATCGTCAGCATGTACGGATCCTTCGTATACGCCGCTCCCACCCCCTCCGCGACTTCGATATCGGCGCCGGGTTCCATTTTCCCGGGTAGCACCTGTCCCTCATCCAACTTGACAGTCAGGTCCGCCACATCCGGCTTCTCCACTGCCAGCACGATCTCTTTCGGCCGAATCGCGGGCTTCATCGAGACCAGCTTGCCCTTGAACGTCGGCAGCGCCTTCTCTTTGACGGAGTCGTTGAAATAGGTATCGCCGTTGGGACCGGTAAGTTCCTTTTTGATGTCGGTCCACAGCGTCATCATCGGATTCTTCAGGCGCTCTTCCTGCTCCTTCACAGCCTTTGCCTGGTTGATGGTTCCGATGTCGACGATGGTGAAGTCGGCGGGCGGCAGGGGCGAATTCTTCGCGGCGGCCAGAACTTTATCCAGACCCTCGTCGGAGCCGTGATACTGCTTGTAGTAACTGCCCAGCGTGCGCCGGACGGCGTCCTTCATCTTGGGGTCCAGAGCGCCCTGACCATCGACGCTCACCGCACGGGCATACTCAAACAGAGCGGGGATCTGTTTTTCCGGATGAGCCGTGCGCTGTGCAAAGATCACCTGTGCCAGCCAGAAAGAAGCATACGCGCTGGTCGGATCCAGCTCAACCGCCTTCCTCAACTCTGCTTCGGCCTTCTCGTTGTCTTTCTGGGTCATGTAGATGTACCCCAGCGTGCGCTGCGCGAAAGCCTTTACTTGCGGCTTGACGGCGGCCCAGGCCGCGGCGTCCATTTGAGCGGGCTTCTTTTCCGCCGAATAGATCGCGTCCAGGTTGCTCAATCAGACGGCGAAACGTTGGGCTGGTACGCGTAGCTGACAATCGCCGAGAGCGCAGGAATGTTGTTGGGGTCGTCTTTCAGGACTTCCTGGGCGGCCTCAAACGCTTCGCGCGGCTTCTGAAGCTGCTGATAGGTGTTCAGAAACTCGACGCGCCGCTCGGGGGCGTAGTCGGTTTGCGGATAATCCTTGGCCCACTTCTGCAGGAGCGTCAGGCGATTCGCCCAGTTAGACGTTTCCTTCGCGACGGAGTTGATCAGATCCGCTTCGGCCTGATCCTTCGCATGCTTTTCCGGCGCCGCCGCGGCTGGCGGCTTTTCCTGCGCGACGCACAACGCCGCTACCGCGATCACTGCCATCGATACGTTACGAATAGTTGTTAGAAGCACACGAACCTCGCGAATTTGAGAATCTAACCGGCCTTCTTTTTCCCGGCGCCGCCGGGCTTCTTCGGGGAAGGGGCAGGAGTGTTCTTACCGGTCCAGCCCACGATCTTCGATTTCTCGACATCAAAGGTTACCATGAACGGCTCTTTGGTAAAAGCCGCCGCCACCCCTTCGAACTCGATTTCCCCGCCTGCCTCCATTTTACCCGGCAGAGCACCCTCCAGCTTCAGCAGTACGTCCGGCGTCTCGCCGTTTTCGATCGCCAGAATCAATTCTTTGGGGCGCGTTGCGGGGGTCATGGAGATCAACTTGCCCTTAAACTTGGTCACTCCTTCTACTACATTCCCCGGCAGGAGCGCGCCTTTCATCCCCGTGTCAAAGTATTCCTGGCCGCCTGCGCCGGTTAGCTCGCGCTTGATGTTACGCCACAGCGCCAGCATCGGATTGGCCCGGACGATGGCCTCTTCGGCGGCCAGCTTTTCTTTGACCATCTCGGCCGCAGTCTTTATTCCCGCCCACTCGGCTGGCGGCATGACGTTATTCTTCGCCAGCGTGAGCAACTCCTCGATCCCTTCGGCCGAGCCGTGATACTGCGTGTAGGCTTTCAGCAGAAAGTCGCGAATATTCTTACGATCGCTCGCCACCAGGCTGCCCGGCCCATCGAACGCTGCGGCGCGCGCGTAGTGGAAGAGCGCGAGCGCATACTTTTCGCGTTGCGCCATCAGGGCGCCCCCCAGCCAAAAAGAAACCTGGCCCTGATTCGGATCCAGCGCCAGCGTCTTCAACGCCTCCACTTCGGTGCGCTGGTTATCTTTGCGCTGCACGGCCAGCCAGGTCAGAGTCCGCTGCGCGAAAACCTTCATCTCCGGCTTGGCCTTGGCCCAGTCTTCGTCTTTCGTCTCGGGCGGCTTATTGGCGGGGGCGTAAATGCTGTCCAGGTTGGTCAGCAGTTGATTCGCGGCCTGCTCGGTCACTTCCAGATCGGTAGGGGTCGGATCTTTAAATTGGTAGACGCAGCCGACGATTGCCGAGAGGGCCCGCATTTGAGTGGGGCGCGTCCGCAGGATCTCGATCCCCATGTTGAACGCGTCGCGCGGCCGGTTCAACTGCTGATAGCTGATCAGAAACATGTCCTGGCGGACGTCGTTGAAGTCGGTCTGGAAATACTGCGACCTCCATTTTTCGAGCGTCGTCAAGCGGCTGGTGGCGTTGGCGTCTTTTGCGGCGGAGTCGTACAGATCGTACTCGGCGCGATCCTTCCACTCCGGCTTTTTGTCCTCTGCGGCAAAGCCGTACGCCAGGGCAAAAACAACGCCCACGGCGGCCAGTCCTACCTTAGACAGCACCAGTTTCCTCCATGCAGGGGTCGCTCGCGGGCGGCCGGATCCTGCACCTCCGGTCTCCGCGAATTTTCGGAGTATACCGGATGCCGGCGCGACGCCGCAACTTTCACCCGTCACAACACATCCCGCTTACGACGATCCCGTTGACAACGATCCCGTTTCAAATACAGTTCGTCCCGTTCGGGCTCCGCATCGTTCCCGCGCTATCCTGTCTTGTTATTACATGCATACGGTCGACCTGGTCGTCATCGCGGTGTACCTGGCCGGCATCACCTGGTTCGGAGCGCAGTTCCGCTCCTCGCAGCGCTCGCTCAAGGATTACTTTCTGGGTGGGCGCGAGGCCCCCTGGTGGGCCATCGGATTCTCCATCGTTTCGGCCGAAACCAGCACCCTGACCGTGATCGGCACCCCCGCGCTCTCGATTCAAGGCAACTTCGGATTTCTCCAGGTGGTGCTGGGCTATCTTTTCGCGCGTATTGTGATCTCGCTTCTTTTCCTCCCGGCGTATTTTCGTGGCGAAATGTACACCGCCTACGAACTCATGCGCATCCGCTTCGGCACCCGCATCCGCCGCCTTACCGCCGGGACCTTTCTTCTGCTGCGCGCGCTGGCCGAAGGCGTCCGCGTGGTCGCCATCGCCATCGTGATCGGAATTATTCTGGGCAGCGGCGAGGTCACCTCCATCCTGGTGATCGTCTG
>WNFL01328366.1_pt1 | contig 24705 bp, 25 predicted proteins | sample 5400361 | NCBI WGS metagenome assembly WNFL01 (sample SAMN13153351, study PRJNA577476) | soil metagenome | isolation source: 40 cm soil on Douglas fir-dominated hillslope | place: USA:California | collected 2013-09-17
CAGGTCGGCCAGCGGCCCTTCGACATGGGCTACAAGTCGATGTTCGTGCTCAAGGACCTGGTGGACAAAAAGAAGGTCGAGGATCCCATCTATACCGGTCTCGATGTCTGCGAGCCGGAAACCGCGGCAACCTGCATCGCCAAGTAGTCGCGCGTTTTCACACCGACGGCCACCGCAATCGCGGTGGCCGTTTTTTTCTGAATATTTTTCACCGCAAAGGACGCAAAGGGACGCGAAGGAAAGGCAACCGACGACAAGGATATCGGGTTAGGAGTGGCGGATTGTTTGCCGCCTTCCGCTGCCAATAATCATTCACTGCGATGGCTTATCAGCCAATGAATGCTTTTCACACGAGTACGCTATTTTCCCTTGCCTTTCCTTCGCGTCCTTTGCGGTGAACCCGATCTAGCCTTTCGCATTAGCGCTCCAGCGCGCGCTTGAGTTCGGAGAGGTGGCGGAAACCCATTTGTGCGTATTTGTAGCTCGGTGCAGTGGCCGGATCCTGTTCGGCTTCGACCACCAGCCAGCCTCGATAACCATGGGCGTGCAGGATCTGCAGCAGCGACCTGAAATCGATGCAACCGTCGCCGGGTACCGTGAATACGCCCTTCAAGACGGAATTCAGGAAGCTCCAGTCCTGCTCGCGCGCCTCGCTTGCCACCGCCGGCCGCACGTCCTTGCAGTGAACGTGACAGACGCGCGCGATGTGCCTTTTCAACGTGTCGACCGCGTCGCCGCCGGCGAACGTGATGTGGCCGCTGTCGAACAGCAGGCCGACATCGGGACCGGTCAGCGACATCAGGCGATCCACGTCTTCGACAGTCTCGACGTAGGCCCCCATGTGGTGGTGATAGGCAAGGCGAATGCCTTGCGACAGCGTGTACCGCGCGAAGGCATCGAGCTTCTTCGCGTATTCATGCCATTGGGCGTCGCCGGCGAACTGCGGACGACGGGATAGCGCAACCTCCTGTTTGCCCTGGATCGAATCGGCGACTTCGCCATAGACCATCACGTTCGCGCCGTTCTTCGCCAGCAATTGCAGATGCGGACCGACGGCCTTGATCTCCTGCTCGACGGAGCGGCGTGCCAGTTCGCCGGAATACCAGCCCGACACCAGTTCCACGCGGTATTGCGCCAGTACTTTGCGCAGGGCTTCCGGTTGCCTCGGAAACTTGTTGCCGAGTTCGAAGCCGCGATAGCCGATCTCGCTGCCCTCGGACAGGATGGTTTCCAGCGGCGTGTCGCCACCCAGTTCCGGCAGGTCGTCGTTGGCCCAGGAGATCGGGTTGATGCCGATTTTCACGTCGAAGGCTTTCATGCTCAGGCCTTCTGCTCCTGTTTGCCCTGTTCGTAGGCCTTGCGCGCCGCGGCGACTTCCTTGCGCTGCGAGACTTCCGGTACGGCCACTTCCCACCACCAGCCGCCTTCCTCGGTCGAGCGGTTCGGATCGGTCTCGATGCAGATGACCGATGTGCGCCCCGCAGTGCGTGCACGCCTCAGTGCGGATTCCAGGCCGGCAATGTCATCCGCTTTCTCCGCGACCGCGCCGAGCGACGCCGCATGTGCAACGAAGTCGATGCGCGGGGCGCCGTGCGCGCTCTGCACGCAGTTGTCGAACAGGTTGTTGAAAGGCGCGCCGCCGCAGGCCTGCTGAAGGCGGTGGATGCAAGCGTAGCCGCGATTGTCGAGCAGCACGATCACCAGCTTGAGGCCGAGCATCACGGAGGTGGCAATCTCGGAATTCATCATGAGATAACTGCCGTCGCCGACGATGACGATGACTTCGCGGTCAGGGCGGGCCATTTTCACGCCGAGCCCGCCGGCGATCTCGTAGCCCATGCACGAGTAGCCGTACTCGAGGTGATAGCCGCCGGGCACCGAGGTGCGCCAGAGCTTGTGCAGTTCGCCGGGCAATCCGCCCGCGGCGCAAACGACGATGTCGCCCGCCGCAGAATCCGCCGCGGAGCGCTGCACGGCGCCGATGACTTCGCCCTCGTAGGGCAGCTTCGCATTGCGGCGACCGGTGATTGCATCGACCTTCGCACGCCACTCCGTGGCAAGCTTCGTCGCGCTTGCGGTCCACGCGGCATCCGCTTTCCATCCGGACAGCGCGGCGTCGAGCGCCTGAAGTCCCGACCGGCCGTCGGCGTGCAAGGCCAGTCCCCGCAGCTTGATCGCATCCAGCCCGTTGACGTTGAGGTTGACCAGCTTCGCCTGGGTGAACAGCGAGTGCGACCCGGTGGTGAAGTCCTGCAGCCGCGTGCCGATTGCCAACACCAGATCGGCTTCGCGCGCGAGCGCGTTGGCGGCCGTGGAGCCGGTGACGCCGATCGATCCGAGCTGCAGCGGATGGTCCCACGGCAGCGCGCCCTTGCCGGCCTGGGTTTCCGCCACCGGCACGCCGTGCCCGTCGGCGAAACCGCGCAGCATGTCCGTTGCCTCCCCGTAGAGCACACCGCCGCCGGCGACGATCAGTGGACGTTTGGCGTTTCTCAGCGCGGCCGCGGCTTCGTGCAACGCTGCGGGAGCAGGCGGGACCGCGCGCATCGTGATCCTCTGTGGCGAGAAGAAATCCTCCGGCCAGTCGTAAGCCATGGTCTGCACGTCCTGTGGCATCGCCAGCGTGACCGGCCCGCACAGCGCGGGGTCGGTCAGCACATGGATGGCACGCGGCAACGCCGTCAGCAATTGCTGCGGATGGACGATGCGATCGAAGTAGCGCGACACCGGCCTGAGGCAATCGTTTGCCGACACGCCGCCGTCGTGGAAATCCTCCACCTGTTGCAGCACCGGATCCGGCGCGCGCGAGACGAAGATGTCGCCGGGCAGCAATAGCACCGGCAGGCGGTTCACATGCGCGACGGCCGCCGCGGTCACCATGTTGGTCGCGCCCGGCCCGATCGACGTGGTGCAGGCCATCATGCGACGGCGCATGTTCGCCTTTGCATAGGCGATCGCGGCCAGCGCCATGGCCTGCTCGTTGTGCGCGCGAAAAGTCGGCAACCGGTCGCGAACCCGGTACAGCGCCTCGCCGATGCCGGCCACGTTGCCGTGTCCGAAGATCGCGAACACGCCGCCGAACAGTGGCTGTTCGCCGTCCAGGTCGGTGCGCAATTCTGCGAGGTAGCGCACCAGCGCCTGCGCGGCGGTCAAGCGGATCGTTCTGCTCATGCCTTTCCTCCCGTTAGCCCGCTCGTCGCGCGGGCTTGACGCTGTCAGTCAAATGGCCTGTCGATTCTCTCCACGGTAACCAAAAATCTCACCACGCGCCGCGAGCGGCACAAGTGTTCCCTTGAGGCACGAAGGACACGAAGTAGCACGAAGGAAAGCGAGAAACAGATGGAAATTGACAATCGATAAATTGTCGACCGTTGCGGAATGCCGGTATTGACGGCAAACCATCTACTGACCCATTCCCTCTTTGCCTTTGTCTTTCTTCGTGACCCTTCGTGTCCTTCGTGCCTTCGTGGTGAGACTGAAGTTTTCCCGTGCACTCCTATTTTCCACCCTGATCAAAACTTCGTACAATCCTCTTTCACCCTTAATGACGAACCGATTGCATCGCATTGCAGCAATCGGCGCGGACAACGACAAGCTTCACCGGGGAGGAGACATGATCGAAGTGGCGATGTTCGGTGCCGGACGCATCGGCAAGATCCACGGCGCCAATCTGGCGGCGCAACCCGGGGTCAAGCTCCGGTACGTGGTCGATGTGAGCGCTGCGGCCGCGGGCGAACTGGCGCAACGTCATGGCGCGAAAGTCGCGGATGCCGAGGCTGCGTTGAAGGATCCGGCGGTCAAAGCGGTCGTGATCGCATCCAGTACCGACACGCATGCCGATCTGATCATGCGCGCCGCCGCCGCAGGCAAGGCGATCTTCTGCGAGAAGCCGGTCGACCTTGCACTTGATCGCGCACGGGCGTGCGTCGGCATCGTGGAAAAGGCCGGCGTGCTGTGCATGATCGGTTTCCAGCGCCGCTTCGATCCGACGTTCTCGGCCCTGAAGCAGCGCCTGGATGCCGGAGAAATCGGCAACCCGGAAATGCTGGTCATCACCAGCCGCGATCCCGGCCCGCCGCCGGTCAGTTACATCAAGGTCTCCGGCGGCATCTTCAAAGACATGTTGATCCACGACTTCGACGTGTTCCGCTGGATCCTCGCCGACGAAGCGCAGACCGTGTACGCAACCGGCAGTTGCCTGGTGCAGAAAGAGATCGGCGAAGCCGGCGACGTCGATTCCACGGCCGTCACCATTCGCACGAAAGCCGGACGCCTGTGCCAGATCAACACCACGCGCCGCGCCGCCTACGGCTACGACCAGCGCTTCGAAGTGCTCGGTGCGAAGGGGCAGTTGCAGGCGGGCAATCACAAGCCCACCGAAGTCGTCGCGCATACCGCAGTGAGCGTGAGCGAGGACAAGCCCGAGTATTTCTTCCTTGAGCGTTACCGTGCAGCCTACGCGCTGGAGATCGCGCATTTCTTCGATGCCCTGACGCACGGCAAGCCGGTACGCACCACGTTGCAGGACGGCGTGAAGGCGCTGGAACTTGCCGACGCGGCGACGCGTTCCTGGCAGGAAAGCCGCATCGTCACGCTGTGACTCTTGTGTAAGGCTCGAAAAGTGTGAACCACGGAGGACACGGAGGGAAGGCAACAGCAAGGAAAATGCTTGGATTGAAATGCTTCCGGGGCCGAGAATCTGTCACGCTGAAAGTTGGCTGCACAGGTCTGCGACCAATTACTTGCCTCCCATCCCGGATTTGTTTTTTCTCGACTTGTTTTTCCTCCGTGTCCTCCGTGTCCTCCGTGGTGAGTGTCTTCTGCTGTTGATAATTTAAGGAGATCGTAAAGATGAATGCTCCGCTTCGAATAGGTATTGCCGGCATCGGGCGCATGGGGCAACGCCATGCGTTGAATCTCGCGCACCGCACGCTCGGCGCCCAGCTCATGGCGGTCTGCAGCCCCGTCGCTAGCGAGCTCGAATGGGCGAAAGAAAAATTGAACGTCAAGTACCTGTACCGGGACTACAAGGACCTGCTTGCGCATCCGGGACTCGATGTGGTGTTCCTGGTGACGCCGACCACGCTGCATGCCGACCAGATCATCCAGGGCCTGCAAGCGGGCAAGCACGTGTTCTCGGAAAAGCCGCTCGCCCTCAATATTCCGGATTGCCTGAAGGTGGAGCAGGAGGCCGCGAAGTTTCCAAAGCAGAAAGTCATGATCGGCTTCGTGCGCCGCTTCGACCCGAGCTATCGCGATGCCTGGGACAAGGTCCAGGCCGGCCTGATCGGCCGGCCTTTCCTGGTGCGCTCGCAGACGGCCGACCAGAACGATCCGAGCGGATTCTTCGTGCGCTTCGCGCCCACCAGCGGCGGCGCCATGCTCGACATGAGCGTCCATGACATCGACGTCGCGCGCTGGTTCCTCGGCGCGGGCGGCGCCAAACGCGTCTACGCGGCCGGCACGATCGCCATCCACAAAGGCCTCGCCGAATGCGGCGACGTCGACAATGGCGTCGCGATATGCGAGTTCGGCGACGGGCAGATCGCGTGCTTCTATGCGTCGCGGACGATGGCGCACGGCCATGAAACCCTGTCCGAGATCATCGGCACGCAGGGGCGCCTAATGGTCGGGCAGAACCCGCGCATCGACCGGGTGGAGATTTCCGATGCGCACGGCGTGCGCAACGAATGCACACCGACGTTCTACGAGCGCTTCGCCGAAGCCTTCCAGCTCGAAGCCCAGGCGTTCGTCGATGCCGTGCTTGGCGACTTGCCGCTGCCCCTGACGCTGCGCGATGCGACCGAGGCCACCCGCATCGGTATCGCGCTCACGCAGTCGCTGCGCAGCGGACGGGCGGTGGACGTCGAGTAGATCATCTTGCCGGAAAACGGGTTCTCACCCCGTGTACCGGAATACTTCGCCACTGGCGGTCAGACTTCGCAGCGCGTGACGCGCCGGCAAGACCGATGGCTAGAGCAAACCGAGTTTTCTCAGCATCGAGACGCCGTCCCAAATCAGCTTCCAGCCTGTCGCGAACAGCAATATGTTGGCCCAACGATAGACCATAGCGTCGGTGATGCGCCCCTGCATCCACAGGCCGATGTACACGCCGACCGGCGCCAGCGGCAGCAATACTAGTGAAGCCAGCAAATTGCGCAGGTGGAGCTGGCCGAGAAAGTAGTAGGGCACCAGCTTGACGTAGTTCACCACCAGGAAAAACATCACGGTAGTCCCCACGAAAAGCTTTCTCTCCAGGCGTTGCGGCATCAGGTAGACCAGCAGCGGCGCACCGCCGTTGTGGCAGATGAAGCTGGTGAATCCTGACATGGCTGACCAGAATCCGCCCTTGACGACGGATGTGCCGGCCGCTTCCTGGCGACGCGCGAGCCCGCTCCAGTTGAGCAGCGGAAATCCCACGCCGATCGTTCCAACGAGCAGCAACAGCCAGCCCTTGTTCAGCAGTCCGAAGCACAGCGTGCCCAGCGTGATGCCGACCAGGGCGCCGGGAAGGATGATGCGCAGATTCGGCCAGTCAAACGACCCCGTAAAACGCCGCAGGCCGACAACATCCATCGTGCAAAGGATCGGCAGCATGATTCCCACGGCATCCGCGGGCGGAATGACGAGCGACATCAGCGGCACCGCCAGGCCGCCCATCGCACCGCCGAAACCCGATTTGGAAATGCCGGTGATCAGGATCGCGGGAATCGCGAGCAGATAGAAAAACGGATCGGTGATCATCTAAGTCTCGACAAGCGTTCACCGCAAAGGACGCAAAGGACGCAAGGGAAAAGCAGAAACAGAAAAGATTATTGTGTCGGCACGGTTCATTGACTGACGATCCGTCGGAGTGAAGCCTGCCGATACATGTCCATGAACAGTTGCGCTACTATTCACCACAGTATCCCTTCCTCGTTCTTGTTTTTCCTTCGCGTCCCTTGCGTCCTTTGCGGTGAATATTATGTTTGAAAGTTTCTTCAACAAATAAAAACCGGCATCTTGAGGGATGCCGGTCATCATACGGATTCCTGAAGTACTTAAGGTAACGCCGGAAGCTAGTTGTGGCCGGGGGTCGCGACGGGCTGGCTGTCGTTCTTCTTGGCAATGCTGCCATCGCCGGGCTTGCGGTCCTTTACGTCCTTCTTGATCTTGGCCTTGTCGGCACGATAGGCCTTCTTGGTACCGCTGCCGACCTGGTGGCCGACATCCACGGCAGCGTCTTTTACACCTTTACCCGCAGCTTTGACGTCTGACTTGAGTTCTTCCTTGGTGTATTTCTTATCCGCATCGGCTGCATTCACCGCGGTTGTCGCGAACGCAGCCAGGGCTGCGAGCGTACCGATGAGAGCGATTCTCGATTTCATGATTGATTCTCCTTTGTATGCCATGTTCATTCGGCGCCTTCCTTCACCTTGCGTTTTCGACCCGCGTTCTGCAACGGAGTTCCCGCGTCACGTTCCGCCATATGGCGGATCCACTGCATCCAGCTCCACAGGGCGAGCAAGGTCAACAGCACGGCGAACAGAACCACGACGTCAAGCGCGGCGTTCTGGCGCAGGGCGAGCGCATTCACCAGCGAGTCGAGCAGGAATCGCCAGCCGCCCTGTACACGGCCGAAGGCAATCCAGTCGAAGAGAGTTGCCAGCGCCGTGATCGACAGCGAAGCCAGCAAGCCACGCGGACGCGAAAGCGATTCCGGGACCAGCAGCGACAATCCGGCGAAAGCAAGGGCGGCACCGCCGCAGCCCAACGCCCACAGCGCAACGGGGAGGTCCTCCGATGGGAACGTCAGCCAGCCGAGCGCCAGCGCCAGCGGAGGAAGCCCCGCGACGACGAATGCGAAACCGATCGCATTGGTGATGCTCCTGGAAGTCGTCATGCCGGTTCCTCAGCCGAGTGTGACGTTCGCGCGAACGGTGCCGGCGCGCTCGTGGCGAGCCACGAGTTTGATCACCGCGCCTTTTGGCGCACGCACCACCCACTCGATTGTCAGGCGGTCATCGGTTTCGTCCGCGCTCGATCCGGCCCAGGTATTGGCCGCGGCCGGCTTGTAGGCACGGCCTTCGAGCTGGCCGAGTTCCTCGCGCGGCTTGCCGGTTTCAAGCACCGCCTTTTCCGGCAGTTCGATTTCGCACACCACGCCGCGCGCGAGTTTCCTGTTCCTGGCCATCTTGGTGACGTAGCTCGGCAACCAGCCGCTGTTCTGTACCGCGAGCTGCACGCGCCAGGTTTCTTTCCCGAGCGGGGTCGCCTTCACTTCGAGGATCTCCAGCTTCGGCGAGATCAGCGCATGCCAGGTCAGCCAGCGCGAGAACGGCGCGATTTCCTTTTCCAGCAGATGCGGCGGCGGGTTGCTCCAGGTGTAGAGGCTCTGCCAGCCGCCCAGTTCCACGCGCCCGAGTTGCGGATGATCGAACCCGTACCAGTCGACGAAGCCCTTGCCCTTGAGCACGGTGTCGTTCCACTTCATCAGCTTGAGATCGTCCTCGACCGGGTGCTCGCGGTACCAGTCGATGTATTTGTAATCCGTGATGCCGGCCTGCCGTTGCGGGCTCCAGATTTCAACCGTCCATGCGAATACCCCGAGGTGGTCGTACATCCAGGAATCGAAATCGCCGGTGATCACTTCCTTGGGGTGATAGCGGAACTCGTGATACGCGGATGCGACCGGGTAGCCGGTGATCTCGCTGCCTTTCTCGCCGATCTTCTGGAAAGTCCACAGGTCTTCCGGCGGCATCTGGTCGTCGGCGAGGTGCGAATAGGGGCGCAGCAGCACGCCGCTGTAGGTATGGAACGCGACCGCGCCGGTGATGTTCGGATGCCGGGCTATGAAACCGGTGACCGCGGCGATTTCCGGTTCCGAAGTCGGAAACGGACCGGCGCCCATCTGCTCGTGCTCGGCGCGCCAGAACGCGGGAAAGTTGCGGTTGAGGTCGAGGCGTTCCTTGCGCGCCTGCAGTCTGACGTTGACGCCGTCGAAATCCTCGATGCGGCCTTCGGGCAGCAGCCGGTAGTAACGGCCTCCACCCTCGACCGGATCGCGCCGCACGAGAATCCGTGCGTCCTGTTCGCAGAGTTTCCAAGGTCCGTTCGCATCGGGCACGCGCATCGACAGGATCCGGCCGTCGCCGTCGATATCCTCGCGATTGAGGCCGCCCACCGGTTCTTCGTCGTAAGGATAGGGGCGCGTGCTGGAGCGGATCAGCCTAGGCACATCGGCCAGCGCCCATTCGGCGCCGTCGGGATTCACGCGCGGACAGACGTAGAACGCGCGGGTATCCAGACAGCGCGTGATGTCCGCATCCTTGCCGTAGCCGGTGATCAGGCGGTGCAGCAGGTGCAGGCAGGCCATCGAGCCGGCGAGTTCGGTGGCGTGGATGTTGCCATCCACCCAAAGTGCGGGCTTATCGGTGTCGAGTCCCGTCTTGTAGTTGGTCACGCGCACGACATAGATTTCGCGGCCTTCGTAGCTTTTCCCCACCGGCTCGAGCCGCACGAGGCCCGGATGCGTCCCCGCCCAATCGGTGAGAAAACGCACCAGATCGTCGTAGCGATAGTAGGTGTCGAAGCGGATCGCGGTCATGCATGCACCATCTAGAACAAGTGTTAGAACAAATTTGCCACAGAGGACACAGAGGGCACAGAGGAAACCAAGAAAACAGGAAGATAGGGATTCACATCGCCAATGCTACGGGATATATGCGTAGTGGCTCCTTATTTCAATCATCGGCTCTCCAGAACTGGTTTTCCTCTGTGACTTCTGTGGCTAAATTATTTTGATTTAGCTCAGGTTGCCGAGCACGGGGTGTGGTTTGTAGGGCTCGGCCAGGGACTTCAGCTCTTCCTCGGTCAGCTTGACCGACAACGCGGCGACGGCGTCTTCGAGATGCTGCATCCTGGTGGCGCCGACGATCGGCGCCGTTACACCTGGTTGCTGCAACAGCCACGCGATTGCGACCTGCGCATTCGGCACGCCGCGCTTCGTCGCGACTTCCGTCACGCGTTTGACGACCTCGAAATCCGAGTCCTCGTAATACATGTTGTGAGCGAAATCGTCGCTCTTCGCGCGTGTCGTCGCGCCCCAGCTTTTACTGGTGCGGTTGCCGGCCAGGAAGCCGCGTGCCAGCGGGCTCCAGGGAATCAGTCCGACGCCTTCCTCGCGGCACAGCGGATTCATCTCGCGCTCTTCTTCCCGGTAGACCAGGTTGTAATGGTTTTGCATCGTCACGAAGCGCGAGTAGCCGTTCGTATCCGAAACGTGCAGCATCTTCGCGAACTGGTACGCGTACATCGACGAGGCGCCGACGTAGAGCGCCTTGCCGGCCTTGACCACGTCGGTCAGCGCTTCCATCGTTTCCTCGATCGGGGTTCTGCGATCGAAGCGATGGATCTGGTAGAGGTCCACGTAATCGAGGCCGAGGCGCTGCAGGCTGCTGTCGATCGCGTGCATGATGTGCTTGCGCGACAAGCCCCTCTGGTTGGGATCCTTGCCCATCGGGCCGTGCACCTTGGTCGCCACGACGACCTGCTCACGCAGCACACCCAGTTCCTTCAACGCCCGTCCGGTGACCACTTCGCTTTCGCCGTCCGAATATACGTCGGCGGTATCGAAAAAATTGATGCCCAGTTCCAGCGCTCGCTTGAAGAATGGCTTTGACGCGTCGTAGTCGAGCACCCAGTCGCGCCATTTCGGGGAACCGTAGCTCATGCAGCCCAGGCAGATGCGCGAGACTTTCAGGCCGGTGCTGCCGAGATTGACATATTCCATCGTTGCGTCCTTTCGACCAGGTTCGTTACGGGGAGAGGGTGGTGTCGGGCAGCTTGAAGATTGCCAGGTAGAGGCTGCGCCTGCGCTCGAAGCGCACTCGTCAGGCAACACCTGTAGATCGACCGGCGCAATTGTATCGCGCAGGTTCCGCCATGGCGGTCACTCTATGATGGCGGCGGCGGGGGTCTTGCCGGGAGCGCCTTGCGGCCTCGGGATTTCGACAGTCGGGACGGTTTCGGGAAACACGACGCTCACGCGCGTACCGCCCCCATGGGCGCCCTCACCAATGGCGACGGTTGCGCCGTGGAGGTTGGCGATCTCGTAGACAATGGCGAGTCCCAGGCCGCAGCCTTCTCCCGGCGTGCCTTCGACGCGATGAAAGCGTTCCAGCACCCGTGCGCGTTCGGCGGGCACGATGCCCGGACCGTTATCTTCCACTTCCAGCAGGCAGCATTGCGCATGCCGTGCGACCCGCACCGTTATGCTTCCGCCCTCTGGCGTATAACGCAACGCGTTGTCGATCAGGTTGGCCAGCAGCTCGTGCAACAGATCGGCGTAGCCCCTGACGCGTATCGTTTCGTCCAGCGTCTCGAAACCGAGGTCGAGGTGGACATCCAATGCCTTGCCGACCCATTCCGCGGCGGTCTCGCTCGCGAGCAGGCTCAGGTTGAGCGGCACGGGCGGTGAAGGATGCTCGCGCGAATGATCCGCCTGTGCCAGTGCGAGCAACTGATTGACCAGGTGCACGCTTCGATCGACGGCGGCGCTTACCCGCCCCAGCGCGGCGCGCATCGCCCCCACGTTGTCTTCGCGTATCGCCAGTTCGGCCTGGGTCTTGAGGCCGGCAAGCGGTGTGCGGAGTTGATGTGCCGCATTGGCGATGAACCGGTTCTGTCCGGCGACCGCGCGATCGAGCCGCTCGAACAATTCGTTGAGCGCCTTGGCGAGCGGTGCGACTTCCGCCGGCACCCGGGATGCCTCGAGCGGCGAGAGATCCCGGTGCGAGCGTCGCAGAATGTCGTCGCGCAGGCGATCGAGCGGCCCGAGCCCGCGTCCGACCCCGTACCAGATCAGGATGCCGGCCATGGCGATCAGCAACAGTTGCGGAAGCAGCATGACGGCAAGAATCTCGCTCATGAGGGCTTCGCGCTTGACCAGCGTCTCGGCGACCTGCACGAGTGCACTGCCGCCGGTGCCACTCACGCGCAGCGCGGCGATGCGAACGGAAATGCCGTCTATCCGCCCATCGTAAAAGACCGGCATTACGCCAAGCGCCGGGGGATCAGGAATCCTGCCTTGCTCCGCAAATACGCTGCCGTCGCTGCCCGTGATCCGGTAGTAGATGCGATCCACGGCGTCGTATTCCAGGATGCGCAAAACCACGGCGGGCAGATCGGCACTCACTTTGTCCGATTGCACGTGCACTTGCCGCGCCAGTGAAACGGCGGAGTCGAGCAGCCATCTGTCGTAGACGCGATTGGCGAAATCCACCACGAAGTAATGCGCGAGCAATGCGCCCATAAGCCAGAGCGCAAGCAGCGGAAACATCAGCCACGCAAGCAGCCGCCGGCGGACCGAATTTTCATGCATGGGGGATTTTGTCGATCATGTATCCCAGGCCGCGAATGGTGCGGATGGCGACACTTGCGGGCTCGAGTTTTTTGCGCACGCGATGCACGAAGACCTCGACCGCGTTCTCCCCGGCGTGATCCTCGGCGCCATACAATTTCTCCAGCAGGCCCTCCTTGCTGACGACACGCCCTGCGCGCAGCATCAGCATCTCCAGCAGCGCGAATTCCCGCGCGGAGAGATCCACGCCTTCCCCGCCGATCTCGGCGCGGCGTCCGACGGTGTCGAGGCTCAGCGTGCCATGGCGCAGGACCGGCGTCGGAGCGGAACTGGCCCGCCGCAGCAGCGAACGTACCCGGGCCTCCAGTTCCGCGAGCTCGAACGGTTTTGCGAGATAGTCGTCCGCCCCCGTATCCAGTCCGCCGACCCGATCCGCCAGCGCGCCCCGCGCTGTGAGGATCATGACCGGCGCGCGTCCGCCTCCGTTGCGGTAGTTGCGCAGCACGTCAAGGCCGTTACGCTGCGGCAATTGCAGGTCGAGGATCACGAGATCATAGGGCGTTACCTCGAGCGTGGCTCCGGCAGTCAGGCCATCCGCCACTACGTCGACGGCATGGCCCGATTTTGCCAGGCTGCGTGAGACGCCGTCGGCGAGATGAAGATCGTCTTCGACTACGAGTATGCGCATGATTGTTCCATGTAAGATTGATGTAAGGTGATCCGGACACTTTGCCCCGGCTGAGCCGCCGCCATCGGCAAGTTGAACCCACGTTCAAGGCACAGGGGGTCCCGGTCATGGTCGCGGACTTTCCCAGGTTGCCTCCGGCGATAACGTCCTGGGCGTGATTCGGCTGACTCTATGCATCCGCACGGGCGCCGCTGGTTTCCCCGGGGCCGAAATCCGGCACTTTTGCCGGTGCGATCCGACTCAGACAGCGATGGCTTCTTCCTGCGGCATGGCTTCGAACAGAAGTTCGGGCCGGCCGGCGGCCAGCAGGTTTGCATCCGACAGCATGCGCCGCCACGTCCTTGCATTGGGCTGGCCGTGATACAGCCCGAGCATGTGGCGGACGACCGCGCGCAGGGGCGTGCCTTGGGCCACCTGGTCCGTTGCGTAGGCGTACATGCGGTCGATGATGGAAAGGCGCGGGCGCAGCGGTTCGCCGAACAGTCGTGCATCGGCCTGCGCGAGCAGGTAGGGATCGTGATAGGCCACACGTCCGAGCATGACGCCATCGACATGCGCCAAATGCGGCTCGATTGCCCCCAGCTTGTCCACGCCGCCATTGACGACAATACGCAACGCGGGGAAATCGCGCTTCAGGCGGTAGACATAGTCGTATTTCAGCGGCGGCACTTCGCGGTTGTCTTTCGGCGAGAGGCCCTTGAGCACCGCATTGCGGGCATGGACGAAGAAGGTTTCGCAGCCGGCAGATGCCGAGGCGATGCTTGACGGTTACCGGGATCGATACCGCATCCCGCATCGCCTCTACGCAATCGGCAACCAGTTGCGGCTCCGCCATCAGGCAGGCGCCAAACGCGCCGTGCTGCACGCGCTCGGATGGACAGCCGCAGTTCAGGTTGATTTCGTCGTAACCGTACTGCTCGCCCAGGCGGGCGCAATGCGCGAGCGCCGCCGGATCCGAGCCGCCCAGTTGCAATGCGACCGGATGCTCGGCGGCATCGAAGCGCAGGTGCCGTTCGACGTCGCCATGGATCAGCGCCCCGGTCGTCACCATCTCGGTGTACACCACGGCATGATTGGAAACCTGCCGGAAGAAATAACGGCAATGCCGGTCCGACCAGTCCATCATCGGCGCCGTGCAGAGGCGGTGGTCAAGCGTCGTCATGCGAACATGGAAACGGGGGGGGTAGTTCAGCGCAGACGGTATTCGACCCTGATGCCGAACACGGACATGGTGGTGGCGGGCTGAACTAATGTCGTCGGTCCCATCCCGGCGGCGATTTCGTTGGCCTGAACCGGAGCCGACCTGCCGAAGCGAAAGCCGTCGTAGTAGCCCACGACCTGCAGGTTCTGCGTGAAACGATATCCCAGGCTGCCGAACGGGGAGATTTCCTTGCCGGGATGCAGGATCGGATTCGAATCGAAACCGATTTCGTCGAAATGCGCATTCTCGTAGGTCCATATCGGATACTTGAAGCCCAGCCCCACCGTCCACCTGCTCAGCTCATCCGTGCCGGACTCCACTCCCAGGCGCAGGTAGCCGATGGCGTAGTCCTCCTTCTGCACCGAGGAAAGGCTCCTGCGCCATACGTCGAGGCCGACGCCAAATACGCCGTCGAGATTGCCGCCGACCTTGCCGGGTTTGCGCCAGCGCGCCTGCACTTCGTTGCTGGCGCCGATGTAGTTCGTATTGCTCTGTACCGGCGTTGCGCCGAAAAGCGTGGCGCCCTCGTAGTCCACCGAGCCTCCCCACAGTTTTCCACGGTAGGCGAACAGCACGCCCGCATCGCGATCCTGCGTGTAGCCGAGCCCAAGTGAATACAGCGGACCGGTCTCCTTTACCTTCGGAACGCTGGTTTCATCCCAGTAGAGATAGTCGACGCCGCCGTTGAGCGTCAATTCCGCACAGGCGATGGAGGGCAGCAGGGCGGTCAACAGTGCCACGGCGCTCCCGCGCTTCCAGCCGACGCCGCCCGTCATTTGCAAGATCCGCTGCAGCGGATCACACGCTCGGCACAAGTAATCTTCGCGATCTGCTCACCCATTTCCGGCGCAGCGTCGCCTCCGTCATGTTCCACGCGGGCGCCGTTGCACTGGTATTGCGAAGTGACGTATATCGGATCGGAAACCCATTCGACGTTCAGGCAGCCCGGCGCTCCGACACCGAAACGCACTCCCATCCGGTAAGTGGCGCACAGCAGGCTGCGGTGCTTTACCCAGCCGTGGACGTGGAAATCGCCGTTGCCGTTCACCCAGGCGGTCGCCTCGCTCGGCCGAAACTCGAAATCGAGCCGGTTGATCCTGGGCTGCGCGTCCAGCGAGTAAGTCGGGCGCGCTTGCGCCGTTACGCCGCGCTCGTCGGATTCGAGCTGCTGTTCTGCCGCCCACGCGCTTCCTGCAAGCAGCGCACCCAGTGACAGGATGGCGACGATGCGGATCATCATGATTCTCCGGAATGTAATCGCAACATCATAGACCTATCCTGTCAGCCGCGTGCCGCCGGCCCCCATCTTGTCAGCGCGGCGCGAATCGCGACGGCGATGGCCAGCGACTTCAGGCTGCCGAACACTACGTCGGCCGGGAAATGGAAACCAAGGTAGGAACGCGACACGCAAACGCCGATCACATAGAGGACCAGCGCGATGCGCACACCGGGCCGCTTGGCCAACGGCCAGAGCACGGCGGCGAGCAGCGTTGCGAAAGACGCGTGACCGCTGGGAAAGCTGTGATGGAATTCGGGCGTACCCACGACAACAATGGTGCCCGGGGAAAATACCGCGGGTGGCCGCGGAAAATCGAAAGCGGACTTCAGGCCGATCACCAGCACGCCGTCGAGCAGATAGCCGATCGCAAACGTCGCAAGCGCCAGCATCCACGCACGGGCGCCCGGGCTCGCGACGTCGCGCGCGAATAGTCGCCAGGTTGCCAATGTCAGAACGGCGAGGTAAAGCGGGAAGCGGTCGTGATCCCCGGCCCAGGTCAGCGCCAGCATGATCCAGTCCGACCATGCCGTGTGATTTGTGTTGATCGCGTGAAACAGGGCGATATTCAAGCCGCCCCAGTCGTACAGCCAGTCCTTCATCGCCGGGTCCTACAGCGCCAGGGCAATTCCGAACAGGGTGACGCCGCCGGCTGCCGCAACGAGGGCCGTCACGAACAGCCAGCGTTTGCGGGTCAGCGCCGTTATCGAGCCCAGCGCGATGGCGATCTGGATCAGCGTCAGCGCCTGCTCCAGCTTGTGCAGGGGATGCAGCGCATGGTCGCTTTCCTCGTTCATCTTGTGCGATTCCTTGTCCAGATCCTCGGCCTTGACGCGGATTTCCTTCTTCTCGGTGTCGTAGCGCCCGATCTCCTTCTTGTAGTACTCGACCTGTACCGGATCCTTCGTGAGCCGCGCGGCCAGTTCGGCAAGGTGGCCCTTGGTGCTTTTCGACTGATAGAAATTCCATTGGTCCGACGCCTCGGCTTTTTTCAGCACGGCTTCGTTTTTCAGCAGCATCGCCTCGTTTTGCGTCGCCGCGCCCATGTAGGCGACCACCGCGCCGATGGTGGACAGGATGGCGGTGAAGATCGCCACCTGTTGCGCGAGCCCCGGCCCTTGGCTGGCCTGGTGTTCGACGGCGTGATCGTGTGCACCGTGTACATGCATATGCTGTTCGGACATGCTTCCTCCTGGTATTCCGTATTTGCCGCGCCGCCGGCGGTCCGCATCGGAGCGTCACTATAGATAAAAAAAGGCGCACGCGAGCGTGCGCCTTTTCGTTGATCAGGCCTCGCGGCCGGATCAGCCGCCGAAGACTTTCTGCTTTTGCTCGCCAAGGCCGTCGATGCCGATCCGCATCTCGTCGCCGGCCTTGAGGAACTGCGGTGCCGGCTTGATGCCCATGCCGACGCCGGGCGGCGTGCCGGTGCTTACGACGTCGCCGGGGGTCAGGGTGCACATGTAAGACAGATACGACACCAGCTTCTTCACGCCGAAGATCATCGTGCTGGTATTGCCGGTTTGCTTGCGCTGGCCGTTGACATCGAGCCACATCGCCAGGTTCTGCGGATCCTTGATTTCGTCCGCGGTCACGAACCAGGGCCCGAGCGGCGCAAAGGTGTCGAAGCTCTTGCCCTTCGACCATTGGCTGCCGTGCTCCCGGCAACGTAACTCAGCGAATCGGCTTCCGAAACGCTCTGCGCCTTTTTGCCTATCACGAATGCGAGTTCGACTTCCCAGTCGCCTTTCTTGGAGCCCTTGGGCAGCTTCACGTCGTCGTTCGGGCCCGTGATCGCCGTGATCGCTTTCATGAATACCACCGGCTCCGGCGGGATCGGCAGACCGGACTCCTTGGCGTGATCGGCATAGTTGAGGCCGATGCAGATCAGCTTCGGCACGTTCGCGATCGGCGACCCGAGTCTCGGGTTCCCGCTGACCTTGGGCAGGCTGTCCACTTTCACGCCCTTGAGTTTGGCTATGCCTTCCGGCGAGACCGTCGCCGCGTCGATATCCTTGACCACGCCAGACAGGTCGCGGATCGCGCCCTGCGCGTCCAGGATGCCCGGCTTCTCTTTTCCTGCTTCTCCGTAACGTACGAGTTTCATTTTTTATACTCCCACATGAAATACATTCAAGGTTGACTTACCACAGAGACACAGAGACACAGAGGCACGCAGAAAATCGCGTCTTGATAAGGACCGGCAGAAATATGCGTCATTGCTGCCGTCGCCATCGATTGTTGTTCTCGGTGTCTCTGTGCCTCTGTGGTGATGGTTCTAAATGGTTATCCCGCCGTCCATGATGACGGCCTGGCCGGTCATGAATATCGATTCGTCGGAGGCGAGGAATACCGACAACTCGGCCAGTTCCTCAGCTTTCGCCAGCCGCCCCATCGGCTGGCGGGCGATGAAATCCTTGCGCGCCTGGACCGGGTCGTCGAATGCGTTGATGCGCTCGCCCAGCGAAGGCGTGTCCACCGTGCCCGGGCACAAGGCGTTGCAGCGAATGCCCTGCTTGACGTAGTCGATGGCGATGGATTTCGTCAGCCCGATGACCGCGGCTTTCGACGCGCCATAGACGAAGCGGTTGGCGATGCCCTTGATGGATCCCGCCACCGAGGCGACGTTGATGATCGAACCGCCGCCCGCTTCCAGCATCTTCGGCAGGAAGCTGCGGATCACGACGTAATGGCTGCGCACGTTGAGGTTGAAGGAAAAATCCCAGTCCTTGTCGGCGCACTGCAGGATGGTGCCGTGATGCACGAAACCGGCGCAGTTGAAAATGACGTTCGGCGCGCCGACTTCGGCTGCGAGTTTCGCAACGTCGGCATCCTTGAGCACGTCGAGTTTGCGTACTTCGATGCCCGGCGTGCCTTTCAGTTCGGCGAGTTTTGCCTCGTTCAGGTCGGTCGCCCACACCCTGGCGCCCTCGCGCGCGAAAGCCAGCGCGGTTGCGCGGCCGATACCCTGTGCTGCGGCAGTCACGAATGCAACCTTACCGCTCAATCTTCCAGCCACGCTCTCCCCCCTTTGATATTTCTGATTGATACCGCGAAGGGACGTAAGTATGCCACAGGCGCGCGCCGGTTCTTGGTCCGCTCCCCTGAAGGGAACCGGCCTTGCTGCTGCGTTGCGGTTTACTTTAGACTGGGCCGCACCACGATCAGAGCCCGCGGGATTGACGACGGCGCTTGCGAACTTCCCTCATGCTCATGGTGTCCCTCGTAATACGCGACTGGCGGATTCGCAATAACCCGGTCCGCAATTCCCCAGGTAGGTGCAAATGGCATCCGTCGAACTCAGGCAGGTCCGCAAATCCTTCGGCACCACCCAGGTTGTGCACGGCGTCGATGTTTTCATTTCCGATGGCGAGTTCGTGGTACTGGTCGGTCCGTCGGGCTGCGGAAAATCGACCCTTCTGCGCATGATTGCCGGCCTCGAAGAAATCAGCGCCGGGGAGATTCTCATCGGCGATCGGGTGGTCAACAACATTCCGCCCAAGCAGCGCGACATTGCAATGGTGTTCCAGAACTACGCGCTGTATCCGCATATGAAGGTCATCGACAACATGGCCTTCTCGATGAAGCTGGCGGGGCGAAGCCGGGAGGAGATTCGCGAGCGGGTGGACAAGGCGGCGAAGATCCTCGGCCTTGCCGATTACCTCGAGCGCTATCCGCGGCAACTTTCCGGCGGCCAGCGCCAGCGCGTGGCGATGGGACGCGCCATCGTGCGCGATCCTCAGGTGTTCCTGTTCGACGAGCCGCTGTCCAACCTCGACGCCAAGCTGCGCGTGCAAATGCGCACCGAAATCAAGGAACTGCACCTGCGGTTGAAGACCACGTCGATCTACGTGACGCACGACCAGATCGAAGCCATGACCATGGCCGACAAGATCGTCGTGATGAACGGCGGCAAGGTCGAACAGATCGGCACCCCGCTCGAACTCTACGACCAACCCGCCAATTTGTTCGTGGCCGGCTTCATCGGCTCGCCGGCGATGAATTTCCTGTCCGGCAAACTCGTCACCGAGTGGGGAGGGCGTGGTGTGAAGATTGCGGAGGGTTGCGTGCTGCCGGCGCCCGTGAACCCGGAACCGGATGGGCGCGAAGTCGTCATCGGCGTGCGCCCGGAGCACTTTGACATCGGGGAACCCTGTGTGAAGGCGCAGGTTGTAGTGGTCGAGCCGACGGGCGCGGACACGCAGGTGTATTGCCGGATCGCGGGTCAGGACGTCACCGCGGTATCGCGCGCGCGGCACACGTTCCGGCCGGGCGATACCATCGATCTCAAGCCATCGGAGGGAAAGAGTTACCTGTTCGATCCGGCGTCCGGCGCCCGGATCGCCTGAAGCGTCGGCATCCACGGGGAGGCAACGTGACTCGAATCACACGGCGTCATTTTCTGCGGGCATCCGCCGCTGCGGGTGCCGCACTCGGCGCGCCGATGCTGGCGCGCGAATCGCAAGCCCAGGAATTGTCCTTCAAGCCCGAAGCAGGCGCCAGGCTGCGCGTGCTGCGCTGGAAGCGCTTTGTCCAGGGCGACGAAGACCAGTGGCTGTCGAACACGAAAAAATTCACCGAGAGGACCGGCATCGAAGTCACGGTCGATGCCGAGAACTGGGAAGACGTACGTCCCAAAGCCGCGGTGGCCGCGAACATCGGCAACGGCCCGGACATCATCCTTTCGACCAACGACGATTCGCACCAGTATCCGGACAAGCTGCTCGACGTCGGCGACTTGTGCGAATACCTCGGCAATAAATACGGGCCGTGGTATCCGAGCGCGCTGGCCTATGGAAAGAGCAGCGGACGCTGGATCGCGGTGCCGCTCGGCTGCGGCGGCAATTGCCTGAACTATCGCGAGAGCCACGTGAAGGCGGCCGGGTTCGAGGAGCTTCCAAAAGATACCGATGGATTCCTGAAACTCTGTCAGGCTCTGAAAAAAAATGGGACACCGGCGGGGTTCGCGCTGGGCAACGCCACCGGAGACGCGAACGGCTGGTGTCACTGGCTGCTCTGGGCGTTCGGCGGCCGGGTGGTGGACGAGCAGAACAAGGTCGCGATCAACAGCAAGGAAACCGCAAGGGCGCTGGAGTATGCGAAGACGCTGTATCCGACTTTCATCCCGGGCACGCTGTCCTGGCTCGACCCGAACAACAACAAGGCTTTCCTGTCCGGTGAGATCAGCCTGACGGCCAATGGCATTTCCATCTATGTTGCCGCCAAGAATTCGCCGGATGCGAAAATGCAGCTGATAGCGAAGGACATGAACCACGCGGCGTTTCCGGTCGGCCCTGTCGGCCATCAGACGATGAGCGCGCTGTTCTTCACCTGCGGGATATTCAAGTACACGAAGTATCCGAATGCGGCCAAGGAATACCTGCGCTTCATGATGGAGAAAGAGCAGTACGAGGCCTGGCAAAAGGCGTCGGCCAGCTTCGTCGTGCAGCCATTGACCTTCTACGAGCGCAACCCGGTGTGGACCGAGGATCCGAAAAACACGCCGTTCAAGTACACCTGCAAGAACATGTTGCCGAATGGCTACGCCGGGACCATGGGGACGGCTTCCGCCGGTTGCATGGCCGATTTCGTCGTCGTCAACATGGTCGCGGAAGCTGCATCCGGAAACGTTTCCGTCAAGGAAGCCATCGAAAGGGCGGAAAAGCGGGCCAAAAGGTATTACCGCTAGCGGAAGGAACGGCGTGAACAGTGAACAGTTAACGGTAAACGGTAGGCTCGATCCTGAGGCTTGGCTCCGCAGGGCAGACTGTTCACCGTTCGCTGATCACCGTTCACCGGGACGCGTGTGAGCACAGCGTCCCGATTTTTCGACAACCGCAATGTCCTCGGGCTGCTGTTCATGCTGCCCGCGGGCGCGTTGCTGATTTTCTTTCTGACCTACCCGCTGGCCCTGGGCGTCTGGCTCGGTTTCACCGACGCCAAGATCGGCCGCGTCGGCGAATGGATCGGCATCGAGAATTACGAGTTCCTGGTGACCGACAGCGTATTCCGCCTGTCGGTGTTCAACACGTTTCTCTATACAGTGGTGGCGAGCGCGGTCAAGTTCGTGCTCGGCCTGTGGCTCGCGTTGCTGCTCAACAAGCACATTCCGTTCAAATCGTTCGTACGCGCCATCGTGCTGCTGCCCTTCATCGTGCCCACGGTGCTGTCGGCGATCGCGTTCTGGTGGATCTACGACGCCCAGTTCTCGATTGTGAGCTGGGTACTGGTGAAGATGGGCGTGATGGATCACTACATCAATTTCCTGGGCGAGCCGAACCTTGCCCGGATGTCGACCATCATCGCCAACGTCTGGCGCGGCGTGCCGTTCGTCGCCATTTGCCTGCTGGCCGGCCTGCAGACCATCCCGCCGTCGATGTACGAAGCGGCGAGCATCGACGGTGCCACGCCGTTCCAGCAGTTCCGCTATGTGACCCTGCCGATGCTCACGCCGATCATCGCCGTGGTAATGACTTTCTCGGTGCTGTTCACGTTCACCGATTTCCAGCTGATCTGGGTGCTGACGCGCGGCGGCCCGATCAATGCGACCCACCTGATGGCGACGCTGTCCTTCCAGCGCGCCATTCCCGGCGGCGCGCTCGGCGAAGGCGCGGCGATCGCGACCGCGATGATCCCCTTCCTGCTGGCGGCGATCCTGTTCAGTTATTTTGGCTTGCAGCGCAGGAGATGGCAGCAGGGGGGAAGCGATAAATGAACCGTGACGAACGTGACGACGTGACGATCGTGACGAGGCAAACCACTGCTCCCTCTCCGCCGCTTGCGGGGGAGAGGTTTTGCCGACACGGCGTTGACGGAGTCATCCGGGGCGGGAGGCAAAACGAATGCGCTGCCCGCAAACGGGTAACTTCGTTACTAACGTGTCCGCGCATTGGGGTGAGGTGGCATGGCGCGCGTTGAGCCCCAAGGCATGCACTACCTCGAGTCGCTTCCGCGACGCTGGGTGACGGTCTACATCCCCTTGCTCGTCTTCCTGTTCGTGCTGTTGTTCCCGTTCTACTGGATGATAATCACGTCGTTCAAGTCGAACGCGGAGTTGCTGTCCACCGGAGGCAATCCGTTCTGGGTCGTGGAGCCCACGCTCGATCATTTCCGGAAGCTGTTTTACGCGACGTCGTATCCGAAGTGGATGTGGAACACGATCATCGTGTCGGTGACCGCCACCTTCGTCTCGCTGGCCGCAAGCGTGTTCGCCGCTTACGCGATCGAGCGGCTGCGCTTCAAGGGTTCGCGCCAGACCGGACTGGCGATTTTCCTGGCCTACCTGGTTCCGCCGTCGATCCTGTTCATCCCGCTGGCGATGATGGTGTTCCAGATCGGCATCTTCGATACCCGCTGGGCGCTGATCCTGACGTATCCGACTTTCCTGATCCCGTTCTGCACCTGGCTGCTGATGGGCTATTTCCGTTCGATCCCGTATGAACTTGAAGAGTGCGCATTGATCGACGGCGCAACACGCTGGCAGATCCTGACCAGGATCATCCTGCCGCTGGCCGTGCCGGGCCTGATCTCGGCGGGGATCTTTGCATTCACGTTATCCTGGAACGAATTTCTCTACGCGCTGACTTTCATCTCGGCGTCCGAAAACAAAACGGTTCCGGTGGGTGTGATCACCGAACTGGTGGAGGGCGACGTCTACCACTGGGGCGCCTTGATGGCCGGCGCACTGGTCGGATCGCTGCCGGTCGCAATCATGTATTCTTTCTTCGTCGAGTATTACGTCGCCGGCATGACCGGGGCCGTTAAGGAATAAAACAAAAAGTTTGCCACAGAGGACACAGAGGTCACAGAGAAAGGCCAAAGCAGAATTTAGGAAGTTGATTGGCTCGATAGTCGATTGCCGAGGCTGCGATTCTCGATATCACTCCTGCGCTTACGCAAATCCTTTTTCGCTTTTCCTCTGTGATCTCTGTGTCCTCTGTGGCAAAGAATTTTGATTCGCTTTTTAGGGGGGAATAGCAAATGGCTGCAAAGAAAAAACTGCGTAGTTATAACTGGTTCGGCGAACCGGGCATCGACGGCATGGTGCATCGTTCCTGGATGAAGAACCAGGGCCTGCCGTCGCACCTGTTCGATGGCCGCCCGGTCATAGGCATTTGCAACACCTGGTCCGAACTCACGCCCTGTAATGCGCACTTCCGCCAGATTGCCGACCGGGTGAAGCGCGGCGTGCTGGAAGCCGGCGGTTTCCCGCTGGAGTTTCCGGTGATGTCGCTGGGCGAGCCGGTGATGCGGCCGACCGCGATGCTGTTCCGCAACCTGGCTTCAATGGATGTGGAGGAATCGATCCGCGCCAATCCGCTCGACGGCGTGATCCTGCTGACCGGATGCGACAAGACGACACCGGCGCTGATGATGGGCGCGGCCTCCTGCGACGTACCGGCGCTGGTCGTTTCCGGCGGACCGATGCTGAACGGCCGCTGGCGCGACCAGACCATCGGCTCCGGCACGCATGTCTTCAAGTTCAAGGAAATGCTCAAGACCGGCGAGATGAACGACGACGACCTGATGGAAGCCGAGCAGGCGATGTCGCGTTCCGCCGGGCACTGCATGACCATGGGTACCGCGTCGACGATGGCGTCCATGGCCGAAGCGCTGGGCATGGCGTTGCCCACCAATGCCGCCATTCCCGCGGTGGACTCGCGTCGCTACGTGCTCGCCCACATGGCGGGACGGCGCATCGTGCAGCTGGTCAAAGACGACGTACGCATGTCGAAGATCCTGACCAGGCAGGCGTTCGAGAACGCGATCCGCGTCAACGGCGCCATCGGCGGTTCGACCAACGCGGTGGTGCACCTGGAAGCTGACGCTGGACGACTGGGATCGGCTGGGACGCAAGCTGCCTTGCCTGGTGAACCTGATGCCGTCCGGCGAATACCTGATGGAAGATTTCTATTACGCGGGCGGGCTGCCGGTGGTCATGCGCGAACTCGGCAAGGCCGGCCTGTTGCACAAGAATGCGATAACCGTCAGCGGCGACACCATCTGGAACAACGTGAAGGCCGCCAAGAACTGGAACCCTAAGGTGATTTTCCCGATGGATAAGCCGTTCAAGAAGCAGGGCGGCATTGCTGTGCTGCGCGGCAATCTCGTTCCCAAAGGCGCCGTCATCAAGCCGTCCGCGGCGACGCCGAAGCTGATGAAACATCGCGGGCGCGCCGTCGTGTTCGAAAGCATCGAAG
>WNFL01287103.1_pt2 | contig 24678 bp, 31 predicted proteins | sample 5400361 | NCBI WGS metagenome assembly WNFL01 (sample SAMN13153351, study PRJNA577476) | soil metagenome | isolation source: 40 cm soil on Douglas fir-dominated hillslope | place: USA:California | collected 2013-09-17
TTTACCTTCCAAGGTTTTCGCTATCGATCGTGCGCGGGCTGACATGGGTTTAGACTATAAGGTAACGGTAAATAAGTGATGGTAGGTACATACGCCTCGCAGGTGTAGCCTTCTTTGATGATGTGGGCTGAAATACGAACGGCCATGCAGTAACCACGCGAGAGCGTCGAGTGGGGCATGCACAAGCGAAACCGTCAGAATGGCACCCCGGACAGCAAAGGCTATCTAGTATCACGCACCTCATCTTTTGCTGGCTCATCCTCATCATGCTTCTTCTTCTTCATCGGGGTTTGTGGTGGAAGATCTGAAGATTGGCAATAAGTGGCGGCAAAAGTTTGGCTTGAATGCCGTGCAATACCTTCCGGTTCTGCTTCAGACTCTGCCTCACTCTCGTTCTCCATGTCCGGTTCCACGAAGTTGTCCAAATTGAGGTCCGCGTAAACACCTTCGTCATAGTCAAAATCCTCTTCCTTGAAGATATACAAGATGAGCATAGTGTCCTTAAATACTTGGAGAGGTGTCACGTACTGCGTTCATCGATACGAAAAAGTCGACGTCCTCTTTCACATTTTCTACGTCTTCTACCTTGAGACTAGAGTTCTCCAGTAGCCGCATTATAATCTCTAGTTGGCTTATGTGCCATTGCCGTCGCTCATTCTGGAGCTCCAGGAGGTCAACTCGCGCTTGACCCGCCTCACCGGCTTTCCCTTTCTTCTGCCTCTGCGCCTTCGACCTGTCGTTGGAGCTCCTCGACCTTGTCGGCGATCCACTGTGTCAGGTCTATTCGCTGTTGCTCCTTGGCGTCGATCCGTACCGCGGTCCCCAGACCCTCCTTTGAATAGGCTTTTGTCTTCATCTCCTTCTCAATTATCTTGAAGCGCTCCATTTGCTATTAAAAGGGGATCAGGAACGCGTCAGTCACCGAGCTTCACGAGCTCGTAGGGTGTTGAGCTCTTGTAAAGTCCGAAGAAGGCTAGGGAAGCATACTGACCACTTCAATCAACTTTCTGTGCTCCAGTAAAGGGCCCTTGTCCTTAACCTCAGTGCCGGCCTGCCATGTTTTGAGCTGGTCCCTGAGCCGCTGAAGTTTCTTGATCTGTGTCTTGAGGTCCGCCTCGTATTTCTCTTTCTGAGCAGCTGAATTTGCTGCATTCATCTTTGTTTCAATGTCCTGGAAATTCTCAACGCCTTCCACGATGCGCTTGTGGGTGCGGTCCATTTCCGCTACCGACGTCGATTATGGCGGCGAGGGGGCTGGTAAGCATGAGGTATGGTCGAAGATGATACCATATCACCTTGTAGTTTACGTGCCGCCATGGTGAACTGTCCGTAATCCCAAAAGGCAACCAGAGAATTCGCAGGGGTTCCAAGGTTGGTTGCTTTGTCAGTTGCTTCCTTCCACGCTCAAAGGGGAGAAAGGACACGCTCTGTACATTGTGGAATATCTGGGACAATATGATACCCTCTGCACATGTTCAGCTCGAATGCGGATATCAGTCGTCAACACGGTCTGCTTGGTCTTCCTTGCACTCGTCCATTAACCCGCTACACGGAGGCAATAATACACCTAAAAATGAATACTGCGTATCACTGACACCCTCCTTTGTTATCTCGTTATCCCCCGCGCTGTCCGGAAGCCCAGCGATGTTGGTTGTGCAACGCGTCGCTCGCTGTAGGGCGGCGGTTCGGGAGGCGGTTCGGGAGGCGGTTCGGGAGACGCCTAATAGTCCCACAATCACGCCTATTCTCTTTGCTTCACGCAGTATCTATCCAGCGTACCATTGCGATCTCGCAAGCAGGAAATTCAGCCATACATCCGGTTGAGGTTAACGGCCGGGTCTTCCCACTAGAAGGTCGTACGAGCACCTATATTCTACTTTCGAGCACTCCGCACCTCTTCCAGTAAATAACGTGTGATAACCTGCTAACCCGGGAGGTCACTATTTCTGTACATCCCCTGAACGCCTTCAACACCATCTTACCATCTTCGTCATTATATAGGTTTACAATGAATCATACGAATTGAATGTGGTTACTACAGACCTCTTTCAAGTGGGATACACCTGGTTGTGGTGGGTCCTAGAAGAGATTAAGAAAAACTGGCTTCAATAGTCGAATATACTCGGATCTTTTAAACGTTGAAAACGTGTATTTCAGCGAAGGTCATAGTAACTTCTGTCCAAAAATGTTTGTGTTTGTGCCAATTACACTTTCCGCTACGACACCCCTGTGTTACTATGCCGCTTTTCGAAGTGCCTGATTGGAACGCCCCCTCTTCTGTCCAATCATCTGTCCAGTCGGCAAAACCAAGCAGAAAACGCAAACGGCCCGCTTATGAAGAGGACATGCGACTTGGTAAAGCCGCCTTCAATTTTGAAAAGTTGGTAAAGCAACTCGAAGAAGGAGGTAGCACATCACCAAAGGAAAAGAAAAAAGCCCGGAGTGAGATCCGCAAATCAGAAAAGAAGGCGGAGAGCGCCTCGTCGAAAGCCGATCGGCGTCCTGAAGGCAAAAAGGAAAGGAAAGGAAAAGGAAAAGAAAAACCAAAGGAGAGGCCCTCAAGCACTACAGAAGATGACACAGTGATGCCGCTGAAAAAGAAACGGCAGAAGGAAAATAAGTCTGAGCAGACGCCTGTGGTTGCCGAGGATAAACCAAAACCCCAGAATTTATCAAAGAAGAGTAAACCCTTCAAAGAACACGATCTCACGCCACTCCAAAGCAAGATGAAGGCGACATTGGACGGAGCCCGCTTCAGGTGTGTATCGCGCGAGGCATGGATGATGAACCATCGATGATATATTATTCTAGACACATTAATGAAGTCATGTACAAGTCAAAAAGTACCGATGTACAGAAGCTTATCGAGAAGGATCCTCAACTCTTCGAGGAGGTGCGCAATACCTGAGAACCTTGAGACTGTTGCACGATTAATGGTTGCTGTGTGCAGTACCATACCGGTTTCCGCCATCAGGTGGAGTCGTGGCCGACTAACCCAATCTCAGTTTTCACGAATCAGCTCCAAATGCTGCCAAAGGGAACAGTAGTTGCCGACTTGGGGTGTGGAGACGCCGCACTGGCAAAAGCACTCATTCCAAAAGGAATTTGCGTGCTTTCATACGACCTAAAGAGTGACGAGGCATACGTGGTTGCCACGGATATCTGTTCAAGATTACCTTTGCCTGGCGCAGCGGATGGATCGACGGGTCAAATTGTGGATGTAATCGTGTGCTCTCTCAGCCTGATGAGTACCAACTGGCTCGGATGTATTCGGGAGGCTTGGAGAGTACTCAAACCAGGGTGGGTCGCGGAGTTTGCTTTGAGGCCAGCATGCTGACTTTGACCAGAGGTAGGCTGAGGATAGCAGAAGTCACAAGCCGTATCGGAGATATTTCCGCATTTATCTCTGCCATTGACGCCTTTGGCTTCCGTCTAGATTCGAAGGTGCTTCCAGCATATTTATATGAAGGCTGGCCTCTCATTCCACTTTGTAGGATGACGGAAACACTCACTTCCTCTTGTTCGAATTTACCAAAGCAAAAAATTATCAGATAGCTACAGGGGATAAGTTGGAAAAGCTCTTGGCTGCTGGTGATGTGCTCAAGCCCTGTGAATATAAACGCCGGTAATATCTTTAACCTTGGAGGTATTCAGGCGTCCGGGGTTGTATGGTAGATGCCTCTGGGTATTATTATGCGTAGAATGATTCTATCCCAGCCGTTTCCTTGCTGGTAAATCCCGCGGCATTCGGCGGACTGCCATGATCGATGCAGCGTAGCTATGCGGGGTCACACAGGGTTGATTGTGGGAACAGTGGGAACAGTCTGGACGAGCTAGTATTGCGAGCAAATGAGGATCCCAGGTATCCGGCAGGGGTCCCGCCGTCAAACTTTTTCCCGCATCGTCCCGCATCACCCCGCATTTACGTTACGTCACCCCGTTTGCGCCACGAGGTAAAGTTGGACCTCGACCTCATCCAAGTCATGTCCGGTTCACTTACGGTTGTCGCTCACCCACTCGTTAATGCTAAACTCTCTGTTCTGAGGAAGTCAGAGACAACACCAAAGGAGTTTCGAGAGGTTTGTATTTTGGCGCCGTGTGCTCCACATTCTCAAGCAAAATATCGTGCTTAAATGGGATTAATTACGCACAGGGCATCCGTCAAATAAGCATGGTCCTTGGTGTTGAAGCCAGTCGCGATCTGCCGACGGAAGAGTTTCAGGGCGTGAGTGCTTCGATCACCACGAAGGTGTCGACAGATCTGAGATGAACATCCTGGATAGCAAACACCAGTTGCACCATTTGTTGGGACCACTATCAAGCCTAGGATAGGCCTCACTCCCATTCTACGTGCCGGTCTTGGAATGTGTGAAGCGATGCTCGAGCTCTTCCCTGAGGCACACGTCTACTACCTGGGTCTATTTAGGGAGAAGGTTACACTACAGCCTGTAGAATGTAGAAACTCTTTCTTGTCCTTTGCCCCGATGCTAAACGCCCTAACAAATGCTCCTTTTAGATTACTCAAAACTACCAAAGCAGCCTACTGTTGACTTGGTCTATCTTCTGGACCCATTGGTTGCCACTGGAGGGACAGCGGTCGCTGCCATCAATATGTTGATCGACTGGGGCATTTCCAGTTAGTGTAGAACCCTAATGCAGCACGCTTACGACCTAATCCGGATGAAAGTTAAGGATATCCGATTCCTTGTTGTCCTTGCGTCCAGGCAGGGTATCGATCATGTCCGGGGTGAATTCCCTGATCTCCAGGTATGTAAGCATGGCGAAACACTTTGAATAAATTGACCTATTTGAAATCTAGATCTTTGTGGCAGCCATTGACCAGCAATTGACCGACAAAGGCTACATCACCCCTGGTCTTGGAGATACAGTATGTAGCTCTGCACAATTCCCTTCAACTCCGTTGGCTCACATACACCACAGGGTGACCGGCTCAACAACACGTAAGGATCCCTGTCTCTAGCTCTCCTGTGCTAACCGATAGATGATGTTAGGTTCCAGTTCTAGTTGAACAACTCTATGCGATTTCAGTCAAAAGGACGTGAGATAAAATTGTATAGTTTTTCGCAACCTGTATATATCGCGGGATTTTCTGCATTCCAACCTTTGAGCAACGATGGCTGGATCCTCCTCACATTCCCAACCAGTCGATTGCTGTCACAAGTAGTGTCCCGCCTTCTTGAGGAGCTACACTGCGACCTGGCACCATCGATTTGTCTGGGCCACGCGAATCTTCGGTCCAAACCGGATGACGTGCTAGGGACAAAATTCTTGTCCTCTCCCACGCCTCCCCACGCTTAAGGAGTGTAAGAAACGTCTCCTTAATTTCTGGATAATCACCCTGATGCATCTCTAAGCAGCCCGAAGGAGTTCTTTGGGTCCAGCTATCGCTTGCCGTCGTGTTCTCGACCAATCATCAAGATGGCCTCTGGTGCAAGCACACCCGTCTCGCAATCTACGACTCTCACAAATCAGTCAGAACTCAAGGGTGTATTCCCAATGCGCGTGCCTACCACATTACCAGCCCACGTAGTTCTTGAGCAAATCTCCTCTCGCTTCAGTTCCGCGATCTATCTGTACGATGTCGCGAGAGATGTCGGAATAGGGCATGTATCCAAAGGACTTTCAAAGGAAGAGAACCTTTCAGCCCCGGTATTTGAACTCCAAACGCGAATTGGAGCCGGACTTCTACTCCTGGGTCGCTTGACGGAAGGGACGAGCTCTCAGGACGCAAATGGCTCTGTCATTACGGTGTACACTACAACAAAGGGATTAGAAGAGATGGCACCCTCTCTCGAATTATTCCCGACCCCGAAAGCAAACTCCCGCCTTGTAGCCCATATTGCTGCGAGTACACCTGTCGGGGGAGACCTGACGCTTTCAACATCACTCTCGGGTCTGTCGAATTTCTTCGCCACTGTTCCCGACCGCTTTACGGTTGTCCTCTCCGCTACACCGCAAGAAGTGATGGATGTGGCTGCAGCGACTTACGACATTTCTAACGCCCACATCGTCCACATCTTTGATCAGAATAGTGCTGGTCGAGAAGTGAGTGAGAAGCTCGTTCCCCCGAGCCCCTCCACTTCGCCAGTTTTCGACACATACACCGCTCTCAACAAGGCAGGGTACGAGTACTTCGAATACGCCGGGGATGTACATGCGGAGAACGTTATAGTACTCCTTAATGGTCCTCTGGCTTTAGCTCTGAAGGCGATCGCTTCTCAGGTGCCTTCGGTCGGCATTCTGATCATTAGAGTCCTGCGACCTTGGGACGAGTCCGCCTTTCTCCACGCCCTTCCCTCAGCTTGCACTAGTGTTCATGTATGGGACGACGTAGCTTCCGAACACTCCTCCGCGCCTCTCTATAACGATGTGATTGGCCCAATACTCCAATCTCCGAAATGCACCGCGCCTGTCCGATCTCATAAACTGGTCCCAGAGCTTTATTGCCAAATCGTCTCATCGACCAGACATCTCCTCACCTTCATCAGCCAGACTCTCCCCATCAACTGGTTCGCCCTGCCTAAACTCAACCCATTGTATGGCGGTCGTAAGATTGTGCTCTATACGACCCCTCATTCTTCTTCCGCTGCCCTTCCAAACTTTGCAGCACGGCCATTCTTGGGCAGCCCGAGCATTCGGGCTCGTCTATTAACCCAAGGAGATGCCTTCTCAAAACCTGGAGGTGTTGTTCGAAGTACACTACTATTATCACAGAAGTCAGGCACTACGGACGCCCCGATCGAGCTGGAGGTTGGTGGGGAACCAGACACTGATTTCGTCGTCGTGGCAGACCAATCGCTCCTCAAGACGCACAACGTTTTGGAGGGCGTTAAACCTGGTTCTGGAATACTGCTGGTTACCCCTTTGAACGCGGATGAAATCATTTCCAATATTCATCCGAAAACCTTAGCAACAATCCAGGCGAGTGGCTTACAAGTTTACGCGGTGAACCCCCCAAACAAGAACTCAGAGGCGCTCTCCGTCGCGCTCGCCTTCCTCCGATTATACTTGGGTTCGTTCGGAACGGAAAAGGTTGTCATGAATCTGGCCATAGCTGCGTTTAGTCAGGAGATGTTCGGATGTCAACTCAGCAGTATCGTCGCGGATACTTTGAGCAATTTGGTAGCAATTGAGATTGCCGGCAACGCCGCAGATGTTGCGGCCTCAGAGGACACAGCCATGCAAAAATTCTCATTTAACACCATCGTCTTCGCGGATGAAGTTCCATCGGCGAGTTTTGAGGTCAAGGTTGGGCCTGTAGTTGAAGCTGCAAAGTACATTCTCTTCCGCGAGGCCTTCGCGGTCCCCAACGAGCCCAACGAGCATGAGGGGCATCCCCAAATACCAGGTCTGCGTCCCGACGTACCCGAACGCACATTCCTCGTCACTTGCACTGTAAATCGACGACTTACGCCCCTTGACTACAATCGCAATGTCTTCCATCTCGAGTTTGACACCTCAGGCACTGGCCTCAAATACGAAATTGGAGAGGCACTCGGCGTGCACGGCTGGAATGACGCCGACGAAGTCCTTGATTTCTGCGATTGGTATGGGCTTGACCCGAATCAGATCATCTCCATGCCGGTACCAGGAGATTCGACAAGAAAGCATACACGGACTGTATTCCAAGCGTTCCAGCAACAGATCGATATCTTTGGACAACCCCCTAAAGGTTTCTATGCAACATTGGAAGCGTATGCGAAGGAAAGGGAGGACCGGATGGCTCTTCGTTTCATATCCGCTGCCGAGGGATCTAGCACTTTCAAGAAGCTCAGCGAGCTGGAGACAGTCACATTTGCAGAGGTCTTGAAGAGGTTTTCTAGTGCAAGACCACCTGTGGAACAACTTTGTGAAATTGTTGGGGATATCAAGCCTAGACACTACAGTATTGCAAGTGCCCAGAGCGTGGTTGGGGACCGTGTTGATTTGCTGGTTGTTACTATTGATTGGGTGACCCCTTCTGGTGCGTAATTCGGAGCATTCTCTCTCAACCTGCGAACTGATCACTGGATTTTAGGTGTACCTCGATATGGACAATGCACCAGGTACCTCGCTGGCTTGCGGATTGGTCAAAATATTACGGTATCCATCAAACCGAGTGTGATGAAGCCCCCGCCTGATAATATGCAACCCATCATTATGGCCGGTCTTGGAACGGGGTGTGTACATTGCTTCATCTGGTTGACCCAATCGACTAAGGATCCACAGCGCCGCCCCTTTCCGAGCATTTATGCAGCATCGCGCCCTTTTGGCTTCCCAATCAATCCCGGTTGGGCCTATGTTTTACTACTTCGGTTCACGTCACCGGTACGAAGAATATCTATATGGCGAAGAAATCGAGGCGTATCTTCTGGATGGTGTGATCACACGTGCTGGCCTTGCGTTCTCTCGAGATGAAAAGCGCAAGGTTTATATCCAACATAAAATGAAGGATGATGCGGAGATGCTGGCGGGCATGCTCGGTACCTCAGGGGCCATGCGCGGTGCCTTCTACTTGTGTGGACCAACGTGGCCAGTACCAGATGTATTTGAAGCTATCGTTGGCGCTCTGGGAGAGTACGACGGAATGGAACGGAAAGCAGCCGAAGAATACATTGAGGGGCTGAAGGAGGAAGAGCGATACGTTCTTGAAGTGTACTAGATTCCTCTCTTTATTTATGATACATGGCCACGTGATTTCTCTATTTGGTCCTAGGATAAGCCAGAGCCTGCCAAGTGGTTCATTCTCATTCTCTTCTTTGGTCCTAGCCATAACCTCGTCATTTCCCCGTGCTATGTTTAATCTTCATTTACAAGCCGCTGAGCAAGACCTTGTCAAAATTATTTCACTGGATTCCCATTTGCAAGTTACACTTGGTCGTCGTCCCGCCTCAGAGTGTTCAAGACAGAATGGCTTTTTTCCCCAAGAAGACAATCCTTCCATCAGTAGAGAGCATGCCACGCTGCAAATTGATGCAAATCAACAAGTTTGTGGATATAGCGTGCCACAATCAAACGAACATACTGATGGCGTTCCCAGCTGTTTATCGCGGATGCGGGATCAAAGCTGGGAACTTTCATCAATGGAAAACGTATTTCATCTAAGAATAAGGGTTCCCCATTTATTAAGCTCAAGACCGGAGACATCCTGGTACGCGACTGCTCACCGCTGGCGAGCTGCAGAGTCCGTCTCAACGAATTGTGAAGAAACTAGGTTCTGAAGTGCCTTTATGTATTGTGGAATGTCCATGCCCTATTCCGCCGTGCATGTTCGTTGCCATTTTATATCGACACCTCCTGTAACTAATTAGATGTCCCGCAGCTGCTTGACAAAACGCACTCCAAAGGAGAAGGTCAGATCGACAACACTTAAGCAACAACTCTCCTATCAATCCCGTGATGAGGACATTGTATCCCTTGCGTCAGAGTCTGGTTTTCCAGAGGAAATCATGGCTTTATCATCTCAACCCCTTCAACCAACTGTTGAACGACCGCCCTCCCCTACCCCTGTGCGGGCATCTACACCTTGTGAATCACCTCAAGTTGTACCAATTTTATCGCCACCAGATTTGTCACATGAACGCCCTGCAGCAGTCATGCCTCAAGACGTTCCTAGTCCAAAAGAAACCGTGTTCCCATCACCAGTAGGGAATTTATTATGGTCTGCGCTTGACAACCTTTCTCCTGCCCAGAACACTGTATCCGATCTGCCAGTGGAAGACCAAGAGGAGTTCTCACTGCTGTCCCAAGCTCTCCCTGGACATATACAACCAGACAGTCACGACATGGAAAACGCTCCGCTTGCGATCCGCGATGCAATCAATGCTGGTGCCCGGCTTGTGCAGTACGGGGTCCTCGGACAGGTGCTCACTCTTCGGTAGGTTAATATCCTGGGCTTTTGAATGGAGATTTGAGGGGCCTGTAGCTCACCCAACAAACTTGTTGCGCCGCGGGATGGGCGACTTTACGTCAATACTGTGAGTAGGGACAGGTGAAAACACTACGATGATATATCAACTCTCTGCAGAATGCACCATTCACTGCTGTCATTTGTGGTGTGCAGGGCAGTGGAAAAAGCCACTCCTCTAGCATACTTCTTGAATCCATGTTCGTGGCGGATAGGCGGATAGGCATCTTGCAACAACCCTTGTGTGGTCTTGTTCTTCATTTAGGCGAAGGCGGAGCCGACTCCAAACCATGCGAGGCCGCATTTCTTTCTCAACGCCAGCAGCGGGATGAAAGCTTTCGAACGCCTCCGGTTGTCGTATACGTCTCCAAGTCTAGTCTCAAGAAAATGGAAAAGATATATACACAACTCCCTAACGTCAAGGTTGAGGTTTTACAATTTTCAGAGGAACAGCTTGACGCCTCCGGACTACTTACGCTGATGGCAGTTGGAAGTTCGAGCGAGAGTGCGCCTCTCTATATTCAGACAGTTCTGGTATGTTTGTGTGAGCTTTGTGGTACTCTGATGGATTGAGCGTTCTGCAGTCAATTTTGAGGGATCTAGGTGAAGAATTCACCTTTACTCGATTTAAAGGAAAATTAGAAACCAAGAAGGAGTCATTTAATTTCAGTCAAAAATCGGGCCTCGAGCAACGCATGGCGTTACTCGAAAGCTTCCTGCACTCCCCGGGGAGGTTTGGTTATTACAACAAAGTTTCAAGTGGCCTTCGCTTCGCTTCTGGCCAGCTCACTATCGTTGACCTCTCAGACCGGCTCATTGACCCCTATATCGCCTCCGCTCTGTTTGACATTGTCGTTCGCAACTTTGAGAGAGCCGACGCAGGAACGGGAAAGGTGTTATTGGTTGATGAAGCACACAAGGTAACCAGCACCTTCGTTATGTAGGATTAATTTGTCTCAAATAGCTCCCATAGTATCTTTCATCAGCCACACCAAAGCACGGCCTCGCTAAAACCCTGATCGCTCTCAGTCGTCAACAACGTCACCACTCAATGCGGCTTATCATCAGTACCCAGGTCAGTAAAATGTCGAGTCTCTGGTTATTCTGAACACACACCAGGAACCTACTGTTATTCCACCCGTCCTCCTTGACCTCTGCACTATGGCAATCATCCATCGGTTTTCCTCCTTGACCTGGTGGAACCATCTCTCGAACCATTTGGCGGCAGAGTTTGAACCTATAACGTTTGATACCGTTGTGAGATTACAGGTCAGTGCACCGGCTTATCCGGTGTGATCCTAAGAGTTGACGCGATCGTTCCTCAAGACTGGCGAAGCGATCATAGTAGCCCCGTCTTCCTTGGTGACGAAGGGTACAGGCGCAAGGGGAACGCTTCAACAGCTCGGGAGACGATATATGCTTGTTCGTATGAGGAAAAGACTGACCGCGGATGGTGGTAAATCGCGCCTTGTGATTGATCTAACAGGATGGTAGTTCATCTTATCTGTTATTCTACCCAGAGAGTTGTAACGTAGGTCGTACATGCACATTAGATCTTCATCGGTCAAAATAACGCGCCTAGGTAAATGGAAATTGGGAAGAGGCTGAACAAGGCAAGGTATTCACTCAGGCGCAGGAATAGCGGCGAGGAGCCGAAGGTGGGTCCCACCGAACCAATCCAGAGGGAGACGTTGGGTTGGTTCGTGAACCAACCTTTCCTCGCCTGAACTGTGGAAGCCTCTCTGAGGAACCTACGTGAATATTTGGATCTACATCGACGGTTAGCAAGAATAATGCAAAACGCGACACCAACCGCCTTCGCATTCGAGACCATTTGCACAATGCATGGTGGTACAATCATGACAACCCGTCAGCGCCACGTCCTTCTACTTTGCGACACAGCGACTACAACCTTTGAAGTTAGTCCTGACAGCGATGGGGACTAATAACCTCTTGAGGAGCAACGTTGACATCCCGACCTCAATGTGGCTTTGAGAAGGGCGAATCTCTTGGGCCGGAACTGCACAAGAACATTAGTGGTACACATGGTAGGTGCAGGGACCATCAGTGTACGGCAAGTGCTCGTGGTTTTCGCACAAAGCGTTGCACAGTCAACGAGCGATGAGGTGCACGCAAGCATCTCTAATAAGATTCCAGACTTTCCTTGGACTGTGGCAGATTTGCAGGGTTCGACACATCGTCACTCGGCGACCGAGTTACGATAATGGCTCTCTGTCTTTCCCACCATATCACACAGGTCGGAAAGGTCGAACAGACGCCACCTATACGAGGCTGACCGCTGTTTTCCCAGGTCAAGGGACCTGCCATCGCCTGTAGGTCTCTGGTTGCGAATTTAAGCGTTCTATATTCAGGTAGGTCCCTTTATAGCTTTGGAAAACCCTTGAGTTCGATGGTCCACCAAATTGGGCGGCTTGTTCTGATCCACACTTCCTCGCCTGCTAGCCAATTTGAAGTTGAGATGTCGCCTTCAAAGCTCGATTCGTGGTCAGCTGTGCCATGGGTCAGCATCCAGTCGGAGGGGGTATAAGAGAATCTTGCGAACTGACTCCAGTTCCACTCTAGACCGCGCATGCTCAAGACGGTGGAATCGATACCAATGGGGAGAAGTCCGCATGTTTGACCCAGATGGGTTCTGTCGAGGTTAATGGTGTGCTCACCCTTCACAGTTGTTAGCGATTCGTCCCATCAAACCTCAGCTGAGTCGACGCTTGCCTGATCGAGAACCCATCCGACATTCTCATCAGATATTGCGAAGACTTGCTTCCGTTGTTTACGAAGTTTATGCACCAAGGAGAGCGTATGGATAGTCTGGTCGAGCCGGCCAGTCAAGCCTCCAAGGAGAATGAGGCTGAACTCCTATGAAGGGTATTTAAGAGTCTAATGTTTTTATATAGGAGAATGGTACCTTGGCGGCCGCTTGTTCAACCTTCTCCAGCGCCTTGACGCATTTCATCAAATCGGTCCTGTCCATATTTTTGTCTTCAATAACTGGTACGCCCTATGAATCAATAAAGGTTTTCAGTGCCACCTTCGGTTCCATTTGCAGCCAAGACACACCGCATCTTCGTACATTCCTTTGACTTCCGGTCGAATCGAGTCCATATCGCCTGCGATGACATCGGGTCTGAAACTGGAAGCTAGTCAGAATGCATTCTTACCGAGCTCGATGCCAGCCAATATAGTCACCTCTGCCAATCATCATGGACGAGGTCATAAACACGGTTTGACCCACCGTCTGCGAATCCCCGCCAATTACCTGATATGAGATACTCGAGAGTGAATCAAGATGTAAAGCACAGTAAACTACTCCACACACAAAAATGCCACAGGCGTTCAAAAAGGTTTCGGTGGAAAGGTTGGTTCAGGACTATTAGGGCCCATGGGCCTTTTCGAAGATCGCTGAGGGTCTCCTCTGATAACTTTGGGTTGAATCTCGAATCAAGAAAGGGCAGAGTCCACGTTCGATGCGTCATCGATGTGTAGAGATGGAAGCCTTCGAGCTCGCAGCTTTGAGCTCCGTGGAGTCAGAAAGATCGAAATAGAAGCTTGGGGCTAGCAATTTATAGGTGGAATATTAGGTTAATATGGTTGATGCGGTTGGAAATGTGGGCAACGGCAGGGGTCAAAAGCCAAATGGGCCGAGAGTCGAGGCAGGCCAAAACTGCCAGGCATGTATACTAGAAAGGATGTAGTACTGAATACATAGGATGTTCAGCAGGGCGTTTGCCTACCGGTTACCGTCAAGGGTTACAAGAACGCAGAGTAAAATCGTTCAATGGCCGTCACTGTTCTCCTTCTCCTTCTCCTTGTCAGACTTCTCAAACTCCGAGGATATTCCAGCCCGCCCGGCAGAGGAGAAGAGACCAGAGCTCGAGGTGCTGCTTGAACCATCGATTCCCGGAATTGCGAAGAGTTGGACGGGCTTTGCCCTCGTGAGTAAGTCAGCGACTGAGTGATGCTCGACTGAAAGGAGGGACTTACTTGACGAAGTGCTTCTTCTTGACTTGATTCAGCTTCGCTGTGCAGGGGGTCATCATATCATCGGTCGGAGACACAAAAGGGTTCCTGCAAGAGGTAGTTAGACTAGGTATTGAATAGCATAATGAGACATTAGGGTTATGAGACACGGATCGCCCGATTGCCACCCTTTGCTCGAGCCCAATAAGCTCGACGTTTAATGGTATACTCTGGTCTCTTTGCGGCAGCCCGGTGAATGATGTGGGTTCAAGAGGGTTTAATTACTTTGCTTTGAATTCCTTTCTGGAGAGAAGTGCGTTGGCTCCGGCAGGAACGTTTGGGACCACGGATGTCAGGTTGTTGCTCGCATTGAGGGGACCAGTGGGGTTGGTTACATAGGCAGCTTGAGCTGGATTATGGAGTGGTTGGATGGCCACAGGTGAGGACTCGTTCTGGATCGTTGACATGGCTCGGTTGAGGGAGGGGAGGGAGGGACAAGAATGCTCTAGTGCAGTGATATTCGTTGCCGCTGTCGCAGGAGAGAGCTACGGGCTACAGAGAGACCAGGGGTGACGCTGCTCAAGATTTGTGTTTGTTTGTTCCAGCACGTGCAAGCTTGGACCACAACAACAACAATCGCCGTTTCCCTTTCGATGCCGCGCGGAGCAGACGCAGAGAATATTCCACCTTTCGTGCCCGCGAGAGGTGTAAAAACGCGTCCGCTGAGCCATTATCCACGCGTATCCGGCCTCGTCAGGCAGCGCAGGCGACACGCCGTTAGAAGCGCAAACGCGTCCGCTTTGAACATTTCTACGAACACCTACGCGTCAGAGGACATCCCCCTCGTCTTCTCTGGGTCCCTTATCGTGGAAAGCATGAGCCCCAAGCCATCAGCAGCGACGACGACGGGCCTCGCGACACCGCCCGCGAGCCAGATAACCGTTCCGACGCATCTCCCGATGTCCCCACCACCAGAGGAAGAGATCAGAAAGCACCGGGTAGGCGTCGGTACCTCTTACTTCTCATGACTCGTTTCCTCACAACCTTGCATTGTCGACCAGGCCTTGAGTTACGCCTCGACTTATTCGCCAGCGACCGGCAATGCGAGCACAGTGAAGCTCCAATCGTCAACAGCACCAGTCAAATCTCGAAAACGCGCTCGGTCCGTTGCCACCTCTGACGAGGAAGATATGAGTCCGAAATCCAAGAGTCGCAAACAAGTAAAGGCCAAGGTTGTTCCGCCTATGTTGGCGGGCACCAAAAGGCGTCGTCATCCCTCCTCACCTGGTGTTCCATCATTTGCCGATGACTTGCCTCCAATGACCATCCCCAATGCCAAGCTACGCAAGCAACTCACCAAATTGTTGGAGGCGGAAACTCCCATTCGCCCCTCTGCACCAAACAACGTGCCAAGGACTGAATTTTTGGAGCGTCGAAAGCCGACCTCCTTCGATGTGGCTCACAGACGGAGGCTCACAACCTCTCCTCTCCGCATCCGTCCCTTGCCACCTCCAGACCTTCGAACATTTCAACCTCCACCGCCGTCCAGTCCTTCTGAGGATCCACTGCTCCTAAAAGGCAGCAAACGACGCCGTCGAGTTCGCAGGTCCGATGTGAAATATCCCCGTCCGGATTCTCCAACTCGGGCGAGCAAGGACAAAAAGCGCGTCCCAAGTTCTTCAAGTGTGCAAACATCTCGAGTACCTGACTATGACCAGGACATGAGTATCGGCTTCAACGATACAACTGAATGGGACAATCAACCAACCAACGATTATGTCGTTGCTCTTAATTTTAACCTATCGACTTCACCTCAACGAAATCCATCCATCAAGTTCGGATCTCCAGCACGTTTTCCAAGTCCATACCCATCATCGAAGAACGCAAGGAGTGACCCTCTGCCTGTTCGAAGCCCCGTGACTGAAGAAAATGATTTCTGGGGTGTCACACAGGAAATAGGTCATGGCCCATCTTCAGATGATAGCGACAACGAGGAGCTAGTAGAACACCCAACCAGGGTCGAGCCACTGACAACGCCAGCCTCTCCAGTGGCAATATCCACTGCAGGAGGGTGTACCCCACCTGCTGAGAATGTTCGGCCACGAGTCAGAGCGCCAACGCCTCGTCGAAAGACTCTTTCCGAGCGCGTGGCCGAATTGGGGACCAAGCTTGGTGGTGAAGGAAGTAGCTTCCGAGCCCCTACCAGTTTTACAGAACTCAACGCTTTGCCCTCTGACTCTGTATCTCCTTCCAAGGAGGACTTGACACCTCCCTCCGATGACACCAGCCTAGTGGCAGGAGTAATCACGCAGGATCAAGACAGTGGTTTGGATCTGGCAAGTCAGGTCGAACGCTCAGTTATTGTCGAGGCAGCAGCTGAGGAGCTGCCACGCATAAAGTTTCCATTACAAAACAATGGTACGGCTACCGCTATGTCGATCGAACAACCTTTCGACCAATTTATTGTGGATTCACCTATGGAACAAAGCCTCAATGTTTCTCAAGACGGTCCATCTCCTTTGCCAAAAGACGCGCTCTCTACCCACAACTGCCCTCGCTCCCCTATACTCAAGCAATCTACACCGAAGACTATCCTCTCCGACCTCCCCACTGAGTCTTCTCCTGCGCCACGATTCGAATTCCAGTCTCCCACTTCGCACATGGTCAAGCCCTCGCCATTCTTCCACCAAACACCCATACAGAAACAGTTCCGCCAACAACATCAGCATTTCGACTTCGATTTCCAATCTCCGACCTCCTCTAGTTTGTGTTTGATTAATATCCCAGCTATAACAGTCCCGTCTCAACACCAAGACAGTTTCAATATGGGGGCGGACACGACGATGGAGGTCATGGAGGCTTTTGAGGATGATGACGAGAGTTCGTGGGAGGGTGAGGACGAGAACGGGGAGCCTCTTGTCCATGTTAGCAGCATAGACCCTTTGGCTGCTGCGAGAGCCGCTGCAATCCTCAAACTAGTAAGCACTTGTGTCGTAGTGGAACACATAATCAGATTCTCATATGACCATTCGATAGCACCATGAGTATATCGAAGGCAGCCAACGAAAGAGGCGACGCACATCGAGCTTTGGGAGTGTTCGCAAGCATACCCCATCTGTCCGAGGCAGTCCCTCTCTTCTCCACAGGGTTGAAACCGAGCTCGCCACGCCGCTCAGGGGAGTTGCGGCGAATCGCTCGTTTAGTTCCATCGGCAATACTCCAATCAGGGCCGTGCCTACCACCGTCGATTTTGCTCTAATGACTGGAAATGAGACGGTTGGCGAACTGTCGTGCGATGGTCAGGAGGAACATGTTGAAGATGAGAAGCGTGCAAGCGAACAGGAAGACCACGATTTCACCCCCCCTCCAGTATCCTGGACCAAAAACGAATGGCGGCTCCTGGAAGAATGCTTCACCGACGTCAGGGACGACCTCGCGTGTACCCTTGATGTTGTAGAGGTTGACATAGACGAAATTGACCTGGATGAAGTTGTCCAGCGGTTCGTGGACATCGACGAAGGAAGGCACGACTTGGTTGGTGATTGGGCTTGGTAGGTTTTTTGATTCGTATGTTACAGGTGATCTAACGACGTCATGCAGGAAGAGGATTCGACGACGAGTTTTCGCTTTGAAGGACAGGCAGCGCTCCGGGGCTGCGCGAATTTTGGGTTCCTCTCCAGCTCGGTCCTTGTACACACCACTTCGCACCCCAGGCATCGAACGCCAAACCTATGTTCGACAACTACCGGCTCCTACACCTACTAGATCTAACAACGCACCGGCCTCCACCTCCTTCACGACACCAAAGATTAACCTCGCGACTATGGGCCCCATTCCTATCATCCGTGAGATCGCAGCTACACCGACGCCTGCCTCGTCACGACTCGTCACGATTGACATGCCTCCGCCATCTGTTATTCCTGTGAAAGCCACGATGCGCCCTCCCCCGTCACCGTCCCCAGTCTTGATTCCAGCTTCTAAATCTGTTCCCACTTCCCTCCCGGCACCAGCCTTAGGGCTTGCTAAGCCGTACGTGATCCCTCCCTCCACACCCCTTGGCCCATCCAGACGCGACCAACCATCGTCCGCAAGCAAGCGCGTCTGGGACTGGATGGGATCGTTTCTCACACGTTCTCCGCAATCTTCTGCGAAGAAGCGCACTGTGAATCCCATCAAGTCATACCCCGTCCTCCCTCCTGTTTCTGATGGGGATCGCGACGCACTCAAGCACATCGAACCAGCTCCTCCACGGTCGCCAGAGAGGGTTGTGCACCCCAAGGACCAAGTTCAACTTCAACATGTCCCAACACCTGATTCGATTCGCCCGCCTCTGAAGGTCAAATTGAATCACAAAGGAAGCTCAGGCAGTGTGCGAGATCTTGTTAAGGGCTTTGAGGGGCTGAAGGAAGAGAGGCAGAAGGAAGAAATAAGGAAGCGGGAATTGGCAATCAAAGGTGAGGTTGCCAAACTCAAGAGGGTGGGCAGTGGTGGCTCCTTACGGAGTAACCTGAGTGGGTATGCCTCAACCGCAGGTGATGCCTCAGCGGACGCCTCAAGGGAGGGCAGAAACACGAGTTTCAATTCTAGCTATGGATCTTCAAGGTCATTTGACAATTCCACATCCTGGATTCGATGATGATGTACGAGTATCGATCCAGGATTCTTGTTGTAAGTTTGAGATTGTTTCCGCAGCCAATACCCCTTTTCCCTTCGATCTCCCCCAATGGGTTCTGTATATTGTTACCTATTTCTAATGATCTGTAGAATGCTGGGTTGTCGTTTGGATACTGAGTTCAATGATTCTCGTGTTCGCTAAATACGATCCAAAGCCGCTTGGCAAGAATTCAACTTCTGCTCTTATACAAGGCTATTAGTTGAAGCAGCTCCTCAGGAATGCACCTAGTTTGAGGTGGCTTTATATCATACTGCATATGCGAGATGCATTCGGGCAATCTGATCATGGGTGCGTTACCTGGCTTGCACGCATTGGATTCCGAACCTACCACCATGCAATGGTGAATGATGCTGGGAGTCTCCTCGCCTTGGTTTTCTTTTCGCACGTGGCCGTGTATCAAGTGGATCACAACTGAGGTTATACTAAGATGGTCTCGTTTCGGCAATGACGAGATTAAGGCATGAGGTATGAGGGGAAATATTGCAACGGGGCGTGGTATTGCAAGAACAATATCTAATATGGATAGTCGCGGTGGCGTCGTCTAAGATCATGGAAAGACCTCACATCGTGTTACTTTCGGGGTTTCCGCTTGATCTCTTCATCCTTACAGGCATGTAGCAGGATTTTGTTGGGGTGGCCGGCTTGCATCCCAGTATACCCCTTGATGGTTTGTAAGATAATGGCCTTCTCTGAACAGTTTCATGGTCGTAAGCTTACCTTAGACCAGTCGTATGCGATGGAATATGCGAAAATCTGACCCGTCTTGTTAAAAGCTGTAGCAGTGATTGCGGCAGGTTGTTTTTCAAAAGCTAGCAAACTTGGATCAGAGAGAGAAAGGTGTATTTTGAGGTGTCGACACACTTTTTAGGCGCGTCTTGCTATCCTTATCCCAAAAGTTAATAGTCCCATCTGAGCCAGCGGTGCTGAAAGTGCCATGTTGGTGATGAAAAGTAATGGCATTGACTGAGTAAACGAGTTGGTTTTCTTTGGCACCTGGAGACTGTTCATGTCGGTGGCACTTGAAGGAGAAATTCGAGCTCGCGTCCTACGTAAATGACTAAATTGACCACATCAAAGGCATTTCTGGAAGGCTGGCCCACCTTTTCGTCGATATACTGGATTGCCACCCTTCCCTCTACACTGCCAATAGCGAAGCCATTGGCGCTCGGAAAGCAAGCCACTACCCGTGTTTGCCACTTGAGCGGGGAGGGCATTGTCTGAATGGAGCAATTAGGATTCACTCTAAACTAGGGAGAAGACGAGTCAGCAAACCTTAAAGACTATCGTGGGATTGCTGAGGTTCAATATTTGGATTTGCCTTTCGGCGGTGCCCACAACCATTAGAGGATACTGTACATCCATAGTGTACACTCTCTCTTGCATCTGAACTGTGGATATAGGGTTGGGACTCCTCAAATCCCAGTACTATCGCGAACCAAAAATTAAGAACCTAAGCAGACAGTCTTCCAGTATTCGAAGAGGATTCAAGCGCACCTTCACTGTCTTATCCCAGCTCCCTGTAGCGAGAATACCACCAGTAGGTGACTCGATCCATCGTGCGCACTTGATAGGAGCGTCATGTACGCCGACTTGACTGCTCTGGCCAGTCGACACGTCGAACATACGAGCAACCTTGTCCGCTCCAACTGAAAAGAGCTTGGACCCATCTCTGCCATTCCAACAAACATCCAGAACAGGACCTTCGTGGGCGTACATCGCCTTGCCCTGCGTCTGTCCAGACGGGCCGACTTCGTATATCCGAACCTGGGTGTATAACGCGTCAGAAGATGATTTGGCTCCATTCGTGGCCTGAGAGGGATACATTGTTGTCCCAAGCGCCAACGGCGAGGTAGTCTCCCGCTGTTGCATTTGAGAAACTGAGACAGGAGATGGAATCTGTCGGGGGATCCGACACTTCGATATCCTTGTCCGTATTGCTTGCTGTTGTAGTCGCCGCCGCCGCCGCCGCCTGTCCGAAGAAGGCCATAACTGGTTGAGCCCAAGTCTTGAAAAGGAAATTAATGTTTGGTCAACACACCGTCGCGCTTGGGGTGGGATAAATGCGGTAGAAGGTACAAGGATATAAGACAATCTTACTCTTCCTTAAGATATTTCCAGCACACCTTGTAGAATCGTTGCCACTTGTACCGCGCGCGGAATTTGCGAGGTGGCCAAGATAATCTGCGAAGATTTGCGAAGGGGCTGGTGCGACGCGACTTTGTTTGCTCGGTAAGCTGGACCAGTTGACCTTAGCGAGTCTTTGGGCAGAGATAGCAGAAGCAGCGCATCATATATTGGTGTGTGTGACCGCACCACGGTGTTCAGGTCACGAACAGTATTTCTGGCTGCTTTATATTAAATGAAAAGTTAGTACTAGCAAAGTACACGACTCCTCCGGCCATGATACCCTCGAAGGTTGTTTGCAGGGCGATTCCAAGCGTGCCTAAGTAGCATATAGAACGCTACTACAATGCTGCTAGAAGGCCTCACTAGAAACTTTCTAACGTCCAGAAGTATTACCCACCTACACAGACACCTGAAGGATCATTAGGACCGCGCCGCTTGTAGAGTATCGAGTACAAATTCAATCGACCCCACAATAGTCTCACGCTGGCCCATAAGGCACCAACGATTCGTGTTTGTTTATCCTTCTTCTTAAGATCCCATGGCATGAAGGCTGGATTGAAGTCGAGGTCGAAGGAGTGGCGAACACATACGTACACAAGCGCACGTGCAATGCGGAGCAGAAGACGGGCTCATGCACGCAAAATCTATGGCATTCTCACGGCTGTAACAACGCAAGTGCCTCGATGCTAGTGAAGTTTGTTGCAACTCCCCCAGCAGACAACACAAATGCAATAGTTGTCGGGCCGAGCATGCAGGCCACCTTGAGTCTTACAATCAAAGATTAGCGATGACAACTCGCGTTTTGGCGGGAATATTATTGTCTCCCGTCCGCGCTCCAAGAGCAAAACCGGATAGATTGGCAAGTAAATAATACATTCATTGTGTACACATAGTGCCAGGGACTACATGGCACATTATATTAAATAATGCGGCCGTCATCTGTGGTGCTACAAACCTGTGTCCCGTCGAGATTCCAGGGCGGGGTACTGGGGACCACCATCCATGATACGCTGCAGGGCCTGTCTCTCGCGCAGCTTGGCTTTCCCCCTTCCATCGGAAAGTTTCTGTGCACCTTTGCGAATCGTTGCGATGTGTACCTCAATTGGTACAACTTCATCAGATATTAAGACCGGCTGGGCTACTCGCTCTCTTAGTTCATCCAAGTCGGAAGAGAGCACAGTTAGTTGTACAATCGTTCCAGCAACTTGAGCAGCGGCCCGGGCGCGGAACGTAGAAAGCTGGCCGAGGAGTGTGCGGTGTGATTCAAAGTTTGCTCGTTCGACGCGGTTCCCTCCTAATAGAGTCCAAAGCCTTTCTAGCTATACAAACGGTCAGCATCGGGCCTCAGTTGTCACAGGTACCTAACCAACCAGTTCGTCCGTTTGGCGCTTGTTCTGGTGCTGCTCACGAGTCACAATATCATGAATGTTCACAAGTTGTTCCTCCAGCTCGTTCAGGTCAATAGACGCTGCAGTAGCCATGTTAATCTGACAAATAGTTAACAGCTCGTTTCCTTTGGGAGGTGAAACCCTTACCAGACGTTTCAGCTGCGTCTCCATCACCTCAGCCGCTTGATTGAAGGTATCTATTAGCTGCCTTCTGCTACTTGATGGAGCTCCAAAAGGGAACAGAATGACAGAAAATATTGATCGTTCAGAGTCCTTGGCGTCGATCGCTTCAAGCGATTTCACCGCATACTCATCTATGGCCAACATCCTGAGTATTGTTATGTCAGTCTTATTGTTTATCCCGCTTTGCTCACTTACGCGTCTACAGCGCCTCCGACCCCTGAACCCAATTTCGCAAGCTTACGGCCAGCCTCTTTTGCTGATGACACAAATTCACCTAATGAGGAAGACAGAGCCTCTCTGCTAGGTAAACTGGACCATTTGACCTAAGAGAGTGTGAGGTTACCAACATGAGGGAACCAGAACCAGAACCGCACCAAGGTGTTCAGATCACGGACGGCTACTTCTGACTGCTTCATGTCGAGTGCAAGATTCGCGCTAGTCGCTGAACTCTCCATAATCTCCTCAAAGCGAGTTTGCAGATCGATGAGCTCAGGATATCGGGGTTGCTGTTCGCTGGGGAGCTCGCAGAATGGGAATCTCGATCCGAGCAAAGGTACGGAACAGAGGGGAATGAGCGCAGATAGCGCCGTGCTTGCGAGATATGATGCAGAATACGAAAAGAACACGAGCACGAAATAGAGGGCGAGTAAAATGGCGCTAGAGTACTCTAATGAGGATCCACCCATGATTCAGCAGTATTATGCACATACATAGGTGTCTTGAGGATGATTAAGGATGTACGTAGAACATCAAGTGCGGCTCCGATGAGAAACGCGACCAGATTCCATAGTGCGTCATCCACTGTTCGTTTCTCCTCCTTTCGATCCGATGGCATGGTTAAGGTAAAGCTGGTTGGGGTTGGGGTTGGGGTCGAAGATACGAAAGCCAGTCTTCTCTTGACGCAAGTACACGTGCAATGCGGGGAAGGGCGCAGGTACACGCAAACATCGTGTTGCGACCGTCGACTTTTTGGTGTACTCTCGGATGGTGGCTGGTGGTCACGCAGATACCCCGAGGCTACTGCGTGGACAAGCAATTAGTGCACGTGAACAGTGTGTACAAACATCTACAAACATGAACTGATCCATCATAACCAACAAATAAAGTAAATCATAATGAGTCTCCGTGATTCATATTTAGGACGATGCATATTCACAGAGAGCACCCAGAGAGGGTCATCACAATAAGGCCACTGACAGCGAGTAAACCGGTCGCTTTGGGCGTCATCCCTCATTCCAGTTGAGCTACATTGGTAGATATGACGGGATTTTGCTAGCTTCAACACAAGGGCCGCAGCCTATCAACCCAATAAATCGAGCATAGCGAGAATCACCGTTTGACTCTCTGCCTCGTTGTTCACGTCTCCCACATAGCCCACCCAGCCTTTCCCAACCTTTCCCCGATCAAACACATTCGACTCATTGCGCGACTCATCGGTCGGAGAGTAGATGGCTTCGAATTCTCCTGGTTTCGCGACGTGAAGCGCCTTCATGCTATATGTCTTCGCAAGGTGATTGCCGCCACGGTTCAACATCTCTCCAAGCGGAGAATCTGGAGGCGCGGAGATCGTCCTAAGCGTGTGCGTAGTTCGGTGGTAGCTGCCTTGTTCCCATCTTGAGAGACCAAACTCTGCAAATAGCTTGTCGAACTCCGTCTTCCGCATGTATGATGGAAAGCCTAAAGCGAAGATCGCGGTCCCACCACCGTCTCGAACGAATTTGGCAAGTCGAGTAACGAGTCTGGGGTGGTGCCTTGGTTGTAGCTCGTCTGCGCAGAGTACTGCCCTCGGACGGTCACCTCGCATGTGCAAATTGCGAATAGCGACCGTTTCGCTCTTAGCCTCCAAGATTGTCATCTTCCTCCCAATTTCAACGAAGAGCGGTCGGATCCAGTCCACAGAGGAATCGAATCTTCCACCAATGGATATGACCAGGAGCTTAGGGCGGTTCCTATATCATATTCAGTTATCGAATACTGTCAGCTCGGAATCTACCCACGGGTTCTCAGGGTCTGGACGGACGCATTCGCCTTTATGCTGCGGCCAGTCCTGGAAAAGTCCTCAGAGGATTCCTTCCACAACTCGAGCTTGATCCTCCCTTACCTGTCGCTGATGTTCAGGGCCACAGTCTGGACGAGGGCGCTGGTGCTCAGTCACAACCAGGCAGGCAACAGATCGCACTCACAAAACACATTCTTGCAGCGTGAGCACGTCTTCTGGCACTCTTTACTGCAGACATTACACGACTTCGTCTTCGTTTTAGATTGTTCATCTTCATATGGTACCCAATCCTCGTCTTCCGAGTCGCTCACTTCTGGCGTGCTGTTTGCCTCCTCCTGTCCCTCCTCCTCCTGTCCCTCCCTCATGAATGTGTAGTCACAACAGCAGATCCCGCATATCTCGAGACCATGACGCTGACAAC